>Ga0181401_1000478_pt1 | contig 16821 bp, 34 predicted proteins | sample 24SPOviralmetaG_FD_130130 | JGI IMG/M metagenome (GOLD analysis project Ga0181401, IMG submission 130130) | Marine viral communities from the oligotrophic San Pedro Time Series (SPOT) site, San Pedro Channel, CA, USA - 24 SPOT_SRF_2011-07-20 | ecosystem: Environmental > Aquatic > Marine > Strait...
AAAATTACGCTGATCGTTGTAGTAGACAGCAGTGTCATCATCAAAGTAAAAAGCCATCCTTGTGTGTTTGGATGGCTGGAGTTTAAAATTACCAGTCATGCCAAGAGTAGTATAAATATAATATATTGGAAGCAAATCACCAAGTTCCCAATATATAAATTTACCCTTGTTGTGAACGGCTTTGACAGGAAATGGACCATCATCTTCTAAGTCGCAGTAGAAGCTGCCAAATCCTATAGGTAAATTTTTAGTATACCTACCAGAGATAAAATTAATGTTGATTAAATTTTTACCTCGTACAGCCCTATCAAGTTGTCTAGCTGTGCGAGTACATTCTGGACCTTCAGGCATTACACTCCCTCACTATGTAGTGGTTTACAAACCCACTCTACGGAATCCCACTGTCCATCAGCAGGAACTTTGGTATAGGCTTCTAACATTTCAGCACACTTAATCTCTGCTTGTGGGGGGTCAAACCTTTGGACTTCTTGTGCTGTACAAGAAGAACCTAAACAAACTTCTAAATAGACCGCCCAGAGTAACTGCGTCATTTAAAATTACTCCAGGTTTTGTGAAGTATATAAAACCAACCCCCATTGATTGCGGGTTCTACAAGCGCTACTGCTCCTGCTTCCCATATACTTGCACCTGTCATAATGCTTACAACAGTCATTGCAATAAATATATGACCTAGAGTGTATATAACAGCAAGAGCAGCACTACTATGCTTGATTACGTTAAATATTCCATCACTAAACTCAGTCATTATCGCATACGCAAATTTGCTTGACGAGGAAAGCCCCAAACATCAACTGCAGGTACACGAATCATACGTTCTTTAGTATTCTTTTTATCAGGATTCTGGATGGTAAGCATGACATTTTTACCAGCACGCCAAGCTTTAGTCTTGTTAGCACTTTCAAGGTCTGACCCTCTATAATCAATAAGCATAGATTTACGAATACGGTTACCAAAACGATTAGGATTCTGATGAGTATTACCTTTTGATGTTTGCTGTTTACGTTGACGTTTTTTAGCCATTACTTTCTCCTTTTTTAAAACATTACTAAATATAGTATATTTTAAAGCAATTAACAAGAATTAAGTAAGCTTTGAAAGGATGTGATCCACGTAAATTTCAGCAGTTTTATAGTCAAAGTGTAAGCAATCTCTTGCACGGTCAATTATGTTAGTTTGAAATAAGTTATTTAAATCGTGCGGTTGATCAGGAACAATTAAATTTATAATATTACAGTCATTACAATAATTATTTACCTCATTATAACAATCTAAAAAAACAGAGCGATCTTCTTCTTCAGACGAGTTATCAAGATATATTAATTCCCAAGGGTCCTTGTGTCTTCTATGAAAAAATGACCACATAACTACTAGGGTTGAAGGTTTGTGATCTTTTAAAATCTGTAAACACATATTTTTTAAAAGTTGGTTTGACGCTCCATTAATACTTATATTTAAGCACCTTTTGTTACTTTTATTTTGAAGTATACTAGGCCAGGTATGCTCAATAGGAGCTCCCAAACCTTTTGTAAAGCTGTCTCCTACACACCAAATTACATTGCTAAGGTCATTAGGCCACTCTGTATCACGAAATCCTCTTGAGTTATGTTGATAGTTTATTGGATAATCATAACTTAGAAAATGATTTATACTAAAACGCTTGTTGCTACGTTTTATTTTTGTTTCTAATAAAGTATCTGGGGTCTCAAAATAAAGATAGCTATTTTTTAAAAAATAATAATTAAGATAGTCCAAAAAATTTATCCTCTTTAGTGCTTCGATTACTTAAGTCACTTTTAGACACAGTTTCTAAATGGTTTGATGTTTTTGAAGAATAAAACTCATAGAGTTCATCAAAATTTTTTACTTTTGTTAATTTTTCTGAAAGGGTAAACTTTTTAGCACTAAGAGTACAAGGAAAATTAGGGAACTGATTTCTAATAGAGTTACAATAAGTTTCATACTGTTCAAATTCTTTTGATTTTTTAGCTTTATCTCTGTATTGTAAAAATATGTTTTTATTAAGATCTGTAAGATTTAGCTCATCTGAAGTATATCCAAAGATAGAGGTAAGAGTATTATCTGTATCATAAATTAAGTCTTCATGAGGCACATATGTTAAATATGTAAAATTTGATTCAACCCAAATATAATGATCTTCAATATGCTTTAGTTGTTTATCAAAAATATGTAAGGGAATATCAGCTGGATTAGTTGAGTAAAATATTTGTTTAAAATTACTTTTAGAGTAAACATTCAAAGGATGATTAAAATACTCTTTCATAGAACGGCTCAATGCCGTTTCAAAACTACACCGACGAGGAACTATCTTTTTTTTAAAGTATATGTCACAACTTTTTAAAAAAGATTTATGGGGTTCGTTAACCTCGTGCGTCCTATACTGAGATAATCTAGCTACTATAGACTGTTGAGACGAGCATAAGGAGTTAACTAAAGAAGTATAATTTTCTGAAAAATGATTTATAAGGTCGTGCCAATTGACAGTAGTATAATTATGGTGATTTAGATAATAAGTTATCACTCTCTGACAATATGTGCTTGCAACAGAGTCAGGCGTAAGTACTAAAACTTTGTGTAAGGGTTCGAGGTAGGGAGACATTAGGTTGTCATAACTGCATGATTGGAAGACACAGTAGAGTTTTGTCTTAGCTCTAAAAAAGCAGATATAAAATTTTCAGGCTCATACAACTGTGAGCATTTGGGACATTCTACAATATCAAGAGGTTCGATTTTACCGTTTTGGAACCAAACTTCTTCTTCTTGTGAACAGATAGGGCATTTACTTCTGGCTCTGTATAAAGACATTTTGTACTTTTTGATAATATAAATCCATTGAGTGATCAAAAATACCATCAAATGGTTGTCCTTTAGCCAAGGCACGCATGCGTCCTCTCCATTGGTCTTTTAATCTTTGCCAAAGAGACATTTTTCTAATATTTCCATGATGATTTATATAAACTAATTCACCATGATGGACAAATCTTATTGGAAACGGAACTTTAGTAACAATATCATTGTTATTAACAAAACGATAATGTTTAATTCCATCATTATTCATTTCTTTGACGAAAGCGCGATTACCTATGCGGGGGGAACCAAAAGTGTAAAGTTCGTTGGCGTCTAACCGACTTGCCATGATAGTAGCTAATGCAGCTCCGAGTGAGTGACCCGTACACGTAATATTGCGTTCACCGTCAAGTTTTTGTTCAGATAACCACTGAACAATATTATCATAGACTTTATCTATAGCTTGTGCAAACCCAAAATGAATTAAACCTTTTTCTCGTGCAGGTTTTCTCCAAGCTTTGACATCAGCTAAAATATCTTTCATTTGATTAGGTTCAGTTCCTCTAAATACGATGAAAATATTATTGGCATTACTTTTTCTACAAGCAAATGCTTGAGTACCTTCATTGTCAAACCAAGCAAATTCACCATAGCCTAAATTTATTACTTGATCACGGCATGCTTGCTCATCTAAATAAGCTATTTTAGATAAATCAGCCATAAGTGCGGCTTTTTTTAATTCCATAGGGGAACTCCTTAAATTATTTAGATTTCATTTTTTTAAGAATAGCAGCTTGAAGTGCTGGTGGAAGTTTCTTTTGTGCAGGTGTTAAGCCGTCAGTTTTTCGCTGACCCTTCATTTTACTTCCGTTCATCATTGGATTTTTCTTTCCCATTTCTTTCTCCTTTTAATATCACTCCACTCTGTTTCATATTGAGTAGTGTGTTCAATTATAATTTCGCTATAGTCAGTGCTTACAGAAACTTGGTTGTTAGCATATGAGGTCATCTTATCTTCATAAAAAGCAATAACTTCTTTTTTTGTAGGGGGTCCTAAAGTAGCAAACCCATTAAATTCTAATAACCATTTTTTAAGATGTTTTTCGTTTTTTGCCCCGTATAAACCTCTTAGAATTCTACCATCTTCAAGAAGATATTGTGTATAAAAGTATTTACCGTCAAAATTATCATAAAAATAAAAAACTCTGTAAGGAAGACCAAAAAAGATTTCTTTCTGTGTAACTGATTTAGACAAAATATTATTTTCGCCAATCTCGTCTTTTAAAGCATATTTAGATAAAAATTTATTTTTATCCTCAACAACAGAAAGATCTCCTATAGGCCTATCTTTACACTTAAACTGGTGTTGTATGCCTCGTGTTGAATCAAAGGTTGTAAAACAAACACCATAGTATGTGTTATTAGTATAAATTTTTCTTACATTGAGAAGATAATTGTTGTCTTCTTTTGATATAACTTGTTCAAAAAAAGGCAGTGATTTATTTATATAATACACATAATGTTCATCTGCTGTCTCAGGTGATGGAACTTTAAGATTTTCCTCTTTTTCCAAGATCTATTTTCTTTCCCTTATGTGACCCTGATTTCCTAGGAATCATACCGCGTGCTACAAGTCTGGCTCGGTTTGTAGATCCGATTGAGCGTCCAGACTTATGTTTGCGTAGTAGCGCAGCATAGTTAATTTTTGGTTTTTTACGTTTTTCAGCCATACCAAATTTTATCTATTTGCTAGAGGGTTGTCCAATGCTTTTGTTAACTTGTTATTTAATTCTCTTTCTAAGTTAGTCAACTCTCTTTTGACGTATCCCTCCATACCATCAATCTTATCATTAAATCTGTTATTAGCATCATCAATCATGACACGGGTTGAAACTTTCATCCTATCCATAAGAGCTTCTGCTTTATCTTCTACCGCCGTAATATCGTTATCAATTTTATCCATAATCTTTTCAGCTCTTACAAGCTCATCTTTAAGATCGTGTTTAGTATCTCTTAAATAATCAGTAGTGTCTTGAAGATTGTTTCTTACGTTTTTAAACTCATCCTTAAAAAGCTTTAATTCTTTCTCTACAAAGGTCATGTGAGCTTCGACAGTTGATTGATGTTCTTTCATAACAGCTTGAGAAGTACGTATTCCTTCTAAATCAGGAGCTTGATATGATTCTATTTTATCTCGCATATTCATGTAGTCTTTATAAAACTCAAAACCTCCCCATAACACTCCTCCTAATGTTCCGATTAATGGTAATATTAAAAGTAATTTGGATCCACCAATTTTGATTCCTCCATATTCGATTTCAGCCATTTATATCTCTCCTTAAGTTCTTTAACTTTTTTTTCTAATTTTGTTTCTTTTGGTTCTTTTATATAATCAATAGATTCATACATCCACGCACCTACAAAAACAATGAACATGAAAATTGAAGCGAAGATCGCAACTATTATCCACAACATTATTTTAATCCTGTATATTGTAAATCTTCCATTGCTCCAAAGTTAGGGTCGTTTAAAAACCATCTGGCAAAAGAATGATCTACTGTAGGTTTTGGTGGATAGAAGTTTGCTAAATCTATATTTTCTTCTTTACCGTATTCGCTAAAATCTGGTACAAAACTTATAAGTGCTAACAACTTACGTTGAATATTCATTTGCTGTTCTAAAGTCACAGCTGCTTCTAATTCTTTAACCGCCTCTATTGCTTTCATAGCAATAAGTAATCTAAGTTTATTTCTTTTTGAATCAGCAGGATCAACTTTAGGCATTGCCTTTCCTGGTATTTTTTCAACGTATTTAGGTTTAGCATTCTCTAATTCTGCTAATTCTTTTTCAATATTATCTTCTTGATTGGTATTACCTACGCCTGTTTCTGAAACATCTTCTTCGATGTTGGATTCAGCTTCTAAAGCAGCTATTTCAGAATCAATATCATCCATCATTTCGAGTTCGCCAAGTTCCTCTTCAATATCATCTTCTACCATTTGAAAGCCGTCATCAAGTTCTACAGTTTCTTGTTCTATAACCAACTCCTCTTGCATAAAGTCATCAATAGGAACACTATAAAACTCAGGTTCACCGGTAGTAACATCTGCATCAACTGATAAAACATCATCGATTAACGGATCCAAAACTGTAAAGTCACCATCGTTACCAGATAAGTCAACGTATCCTGAACAGGTAGTATCATATTGAGGATCTAAAGAACACTGTTGATCAAAGTATGCAGTATCATATCCTTGACAGCCTGGGTCAAACAAAGGATCCTCTTTACACATTGCAATATAATAATCAGGACATCCTGGATCCGATGTTGGATCATTCGTGCACTGCTGGTTATATGCTGCATTCGCATATCCCGGACATGCTGGGTCATATAAAGGATTTGCAGCGCACTGTTGAGTTAAGTTAGCAGCTGCGTATCCCGGACAAGCTGGATCATATAATGGGTTTGCAGTACATTGCTGGTTAAATAATGCATTGGCATAGCCTGAGCAGGAGGGGTCATGTAGAGCATTGATAGCGCAAATATCTTGACTGAATATGATATCACCAGTCATTCTTCTTACTGCAGGTCCAGCAAAGAAACTTCCTCCATTTTGATAACCTCCATCGCCGCCGTCACCACCTGTGATCGAAATATCAAAGCTTGCAATGTCTGTACCATACCCAAGTTGAGTATTATGCCAACTTAAACCACTTTCAGTATACCACACGCCATCTGTAGCATCTGAGTCATAATTAAAAGTATCAGTTATAACAGCATTACCACTACTGTCTTTTATAGTAAAACTAATTTCAAGTTTGTCATCACAACCCATCATCATGCGATTAGGTACTTGTCCATGACACATACCGTTTGAAGCAAAGGCATCATCTGACTTTTTGTACTCCCAAGAGTATGCGAATCCATCAATCTTGATACCAGTTAACTTTTGGAGTAACCCTGAAACAATTTGAGAAGTATAAGTCCAATAGGCATCTCCATTTATAGATTCGCCGTGTAATAGAACTTGGACGTTATTGCTACCGCCATTATAGATACCAGTACCAGATCCCTGATTTCCTCCCCAAAAGTCTGATTGTTGGTGGGGACCGCCACCATCAAATATTTGCAAACCAGTCTGTGGATGAACGCTTGGATCTTCAGCACAAGCTGTACCAGTGACGAAATTAGTAGTTCCGTCAGTTGAACAATCACTTGTTCCTAATTGAGCATTAGAGGAGGAGCAATAAGAGAGCGAGAGAAATGCCGCCAGCAGCAACCGCTGCGTTACGTTTCTGAACATCTTCTTTTGTCTCCATTTCTTCTACAATTGGGATTCTATGTGGATTTGCTTTCCACTGGTCTGAGGCTTTGTCACCGATATCTCCTAAATAAGGACAAGGAGTTCCTGCCATTTCCATTGCGTCGTATACTCTACGATCTTGACACAGAACTGATACAGCAGCTACTTTCATGCCCATATCATAAAGAGTTTTTGAAATTTTGAGACGTTCACAGTTTTGATCTCTAATCATCTCACCAGTAGAGATACCTAATATTTGTGTTTGTACTGCGCCAGAAACTCCTACAGTACATAAATCAGATGATGAAGAACCCACACCTGGCGATATTGCAGAGGGAGGTGGTGATATTACGATTGTACGCGAGTTGGCATCGGTATCTACCTTCGAATTTGAGGTAGAATCCGTAATAACATTGCTTGTAGTTTGCGCTAAAGCGGCTCCGCTTATAAAAAGCGAAGCCATAGTTAGCATTATTTTAATAATTTTCAATTAAATTATCTCTAACTTTCTAGTTGTCTTTATTAATAATGTTCCAGACACCCCATACGAGGCCGGCCCAGACAACGATGTCTAATAGAGCCATACCACCCCAGATAACTGCAACAGCAACTGCTGCTACTATAACTCCGTTGTGAGTGGAACGTTCTTTGATTCTACTTGTAATCCAACTCATCCACCAACTCCTTTCCTGCTTAACCTTAACCGTTATTTCTTTTTAGTCTTTGGTATAGGTGAAGCTAAAACTTTGCGTAACATTTTAGCTTGTCCCGCATGAGCTTTGGAGGCTCCCTCTAAAGCTTTTACTACTTTTTTAATAGTTTTATCATTATGCATTATTTATTTCCGATACATGAAATACCTTAACATTTGAGTATGCGGTATTCTCTCTTGTTATAAAATTTGCAGACAAAGCGTCTATTTGTTTATCTATTAAATGAAACTTGACTTCTTCTTCTGTTGGAAATCTATTAAGTATAGAAAAACCATTTTCTTTAAATCTTTGTTCATATTGTTTTTGTGTAGTAGCTCCGTATATCCCTCTTGTAGGAGCTTTGTTGTTTACAAGAGCTGTTGTAGCAAAATAGTTACCATCATCATCTATTACAAAAGCTACCTGATACTCTTGTAAAAAATTAGCTTTAATAGTTTTAAATTTAGATCTTTTTATATACCTATTAGCAGATTGTGCAAGTTTCTGTTTAAAGTGAGAAACAAAAGCTTCTTTGTCATCTACTATTTCTTCAGTAAAACCTCTGTCTTTACACCTAAAATTATGAGAAATACTACCTTTATTATCTATTGTGGTATATATAACACCATAATAAATACCATTAGTAAAAATTTTACGAACATTTAGTAAACTAAGGTCATCCCAAGTAAAAATAATTTGATTTTGTAACTTAACATTTTTTTCAGGAATAAAAACCCACTCATCACTTAATTCAGGAAAATTATTTTTTGTATCCACTATTTCTTTTTATTCTTTAGAGTAATTTTTTTCTGAGCATTGATGAATTTTCTATAAACAGCCGCAGCAGATTTTTTCCCCATCTCTCTTGCTCGTTGTTCCATAGCAATAGCTGCTTGCGTCTTATGTGCATGACTCCTGCTAGAGGCTTTAATTTTAGAGACTGAAGCCACTGCGTCTTTAACTTTAGCAAACCCTAATCCTTTTATAGTACCTTTTGGGTTTTCGTCCGTATATAGATCAGAATGTTTTTTAGAGTTTGCTCTCTGCCCTTTTTTCCTTGGAATACGGGGCGCCATTATTTTTTCTTTCTTTTCTTTAAAGTGCTTACCATAGTAGGTTTACCTCCTGGATTGCCTGCCGCACGTTTACGTTGCACAGCACTACGAATCTGTGCAGCAGTCATACTATTGGCTTTAGAGCGGGGAACACACTTGGGGTATTTACCTCCGTCACTAGCAGACTTTCTACCACAAGCTTGCCACTTGCCATTCTTTTTTGGTGCACCAATATTTACCCAGTCACCTTTTTTACCTTTACCGAACCATGCAGTAAGACCGCCTCTAGGTTTAGCCATTATCTGTACCCACCACCTCTTTGCTTATATGTTCTTACTAACCAACCATTAGCGTATGCTGATGGATAAACAGCAAACTTTCTTTTAGCTTCTGCTTTAACTCTTGAGTAGAGTTTAGGGTTAGTAGGCTTTGCGCCCTTTTTCTTTTTTGGTGCCATCGGTCACTCCTATAATTTTTAATTCTTTTACTAAAATATTATTTTTAACCAGTTCCCTGTTTTCACTTGAATAATAAGTATCAAACCATTTTTGTTGATACCAGTGTTTAAAGTGTGGTAAAAATTCCAAAGTAGGAATATGCTTTTCAGGATAACGATAATTCCTTAAAACAAAGCCCAAATTAATGTCCCAAGTATCCTTACCATCGTAAACTACTGCGTGATTAGTAGACTCTATTATAAATACTTTACTCTTATTCTTATGACTTAGAAATAAATTAGCAAACATCGCAGAAACTAAGTTACAAGAAAGTTTATTGTGAAGACCAACTTCTTTATCAGCAAATAAGCGAAACTTCAGTTCATCTAATATTTCTTGTACTTCTGGTTGCATAACCTTTTTATTTTACATAATAGAGATTAATTGGTTGTTTCTTAAATGTTGTAAGCTTTTCTTTCCAGTCATCGTCCATAGCATCAGTTCCTGCTAAAGCATGAATGCGTCTGTTTACACCTTCATTTTTAAAACCAACACCCATCAAAAGACTAGGTGATCCATCAATATTTAACATTTCTTTAAGACTACTATAGTCCATAATACAAGAACAACAACCCGTTTCGTAACCAAGTAAAGAGGCAGTTAAGTTTACGTAACCAGCAGCAATCCCTATAGCAGTATGTGCATCTTGCATTACTATTCTAGCAGCTTCTGAATCTTCGGTAGATTTTATCACTTCTCTATGAGAGTCAGATTTGATCTGATCCTTAATAGAAAAAACAAGTAAAACATTAGCTAAAACTTGAGGATTAGACAGACTCTTATACTCATCTTCATCAGAAGCTTTTCCTGAAGTTAAATGAAATATAGTTTTGATAACTTCTTGATTTTCAATAATATGAAGATCATAAAATGCAGTATTTTGTTTACTTGGGCACTGTGCTGCAGAAGTAACAATAGTTTTTAAATCTGTGCGAGGAATTTTTTTTGATAAATCATAGTTACGTTGAGTGTGTTGGCTTCTATGAATAGCCTTAATAATTTCACTGTTAGTGAACGCTTTTTTAGCTTCAGTGGGAAAAACGTAATCCTTGTTATCTAATTTGACGCTTTGCATCAGTAGCTCCTTATTACCTTACCCTTAAAGGGTGTTTTTTCTGCACACCAATCTTCTGGATGCATGTTACGAGGTCTCTTACCCGCAGGTTTTGATACCATCCTGCCCATAGGAGTGTAAAAAGCACACCACTCTTGGTGAGGACGACGCTTTACAGAGGAACTCATGGACTCCCACATTTTTGTGCCGTTTGAGGATTTTTTAAATTTTCTTACTGCCATAATTTCTCCATAAAAAAGAGGGTATAAATATATACCCTCATTATACGATATTAGTGTGTAGTGTCAAAACAAAATTATAATCTTTTAGTGATTACACGCTCTCCACCAAATTCTTCTTCTTGTTTAATAAAGTCGTAAAAACCCTGCACAGCAACTTCTTTATGTTTTGCTTCGATATCAAAATCAGCATACTCAAGCATAGGCACATGATTCGCCATTAAGTCTTCGTCCCAATACGTCTCAGAATGTGCATTTGGTTTCATCCAGTAAGCTGAATTGTCGGGGTGGAAGGATTGTGATTTGTGGAACAACGGGCGTACGCCTCGCCATGACTTGACAGCTTCCACGAAGTAGTCACTTGTGTGTGTGATGTGATCCACGTCTCGAACTTTCCTATTGACCGTTTTTTCGCCAACTTTAACTCTCTCAGTCTCAACCATTCTATGGCAGGCATAGTGGTGTGTGTCGAGGGTGCAGCGGATAGGGATCCGTTGGGCAAGCTCAAGTGTGTGGTGGATGTCATATCCATTGGGTTTATCCTCGTTCTCGACGGATAAGCATCCTTGAGCATAGTCGGATAGGTAGGGGAAGTGTGTGGCAAAGCGTTTAATACCATCTTCGTGTTTTCCTCCATAGAGTCCTTGTAGGTGAATGTTCATTGAAAAATCTTGGGCAGGTAAACCCATCATCGATCCGTATAAAGCATGATACTCAAGATCTTCAATAGATTTTGTTACAACGTCTGGTTTATCAGAAGCAAGTACAGTATACTGAGCAGGATGAGTAGATAAACGAATACCGTGTTTTTTAGCAGCACTACCTGCAAGTTTAAGAATTTCTGAAAGTTCTTCCCAAATTTCTTCATACCACGGTTGTGTAAAGTGTAGAGTGTAGCAAGGAAATAGCTCACTAGAAATTCTAAATGCACGCAAATTATGTGGTTGGTTAGGGAAGTATGTTGTAAGTATATCAAGTAGCTTTTTAGTATTTGCTATAGCTTTTTGTTGTACTTTTTCTTTGCCGCCTTCTTTGAGGGCGTAAGTCTTAGTAGTAGTACCAAAATTGTATCTTTTTGCTAAAGTTTTATCATGCCACTGACAACATTGAGAGAGTCGCCAATCGGTTTGCGTTTTGTTGAAATATTCCATAGATTCTCCATTGATTTTCTATATAATACTTTATTACGGAGCTTTAAGCAATCTTAAACTTCAGATGATAAGTTAAAGTTTAAAGTGTTACGAAACACAGAAGTTTCATTCTTATAAGAATGGTAAGTAAGATCACTTAAAGGACAAAATATAAAAGCTCTATTAGGAATCCAATCTATAGTTTTAAAATATTTTTTATTAACATCATATAAAGTAGTACCTATCTGTGTTTCAGGACTTGTATATAAAACAAGACTTAAAATTTTTGCTTCGTTATCACAGTGAATAGGCGAAGTGCGGCATGGAGTGGTTTGAAAAGTAAAATGAGACTCTAAAACAGAGTAGTTTCTATAAGCAGAAAAATACTCCGTTATAAAAGTCTCATTTATGTATTGTTTAAAAAAATCATTTACTTCTTGTTTATAAAAGTCCTCATAATTGATCTTAATATTACCTGAACGTCTTTTACTAAAAGTAAAGTCTTTATTTACTATAGAACATAAAAGTATTTTAAATATCTCTTCAGGTAAAAAGTTATCAATTACTATATGTTCCCAAGGATAAGTAAATTTTTCTAAACTCCATTTATGCATGTTTTATTTTTTCTTTAGTGCATCAGCGCCAAAAAAGGCAGATACTAAAGCTGCGATAGCAACAAAGTATGTAGGAGCAATATCTCCTATAATTGTAGCTGCTTTATCTAACCCTAATAATGAAGTCCCTAAAATAGCAAAGGGATAAAGTAGCATACCAAAAAGAGCAAACCAAGTCATTTTTCGCATAGCATCACGTTGTGCGTCTGCGTCTTCCATTTCTTTACGTTTGAACTCCATATACATTGCGTGTTCATCTTCAGTGACTCTGCCATCACCGTTTGAATCTGCTGGGTGGTATCCTGCGGCTTTAATTTCTTCGTCAGCCATTACTTACTCGCTTTAGGTGCGGCCTTTGTAGCAGTAGCTTTAGGTGCAGCTTTTGCCACAGGCGCTGCTTTAACTGGTACAGCTTTTTCTGCTGGTGCACCAGGATTAGAGCACATATCTTCTCCAGCCATGATTCCGTCAATCTCAGCTAAACCATAACCATGCTTCATAAGCCATTTACGGGCTTCAGCGTTTGACATTCCTTTAATTTCTTCCATAGTTTTCTCCTATTATCCGTCTTGATAATTTCCAACATCAATTGTTGGTTTGTTAGACGATTTTTCTAATTTTTCAATACGAGCCTCAAGCTCGTCAATTTTTGAGGTAATCTTTGGATACTTTGTACGCCAAGCATTAGGATCATCTTGTAACCATGTCCATCCCCACTTAGTAGCCAAACATTCACAACTAGCATCAAATTTGCGTACTGCCCACATAGCCATTCTTGTGTCTTTAAACCAGAATAAAAATGCAGCACCAAATAGTGAGCCAACAATACCTGTATAAATCCAAAGACGATCACTTGCCATGTTTTGAATCATTTCCCACATTATTCACACCAACTTTCTTTAGTACCGCCATCATAGGGTCTAGCTAATCCAGCATTTATAATTTCGTCTTTATAAAGTTTACCATCTAAGTAAACGTCAACAAGTACGCGTCCTCCATACTTGTCCCACTTTAAGTTAGCAAACTCAATTTTTTCAGCAGCTCTAAACATCCTGTTAGCAAACTCTCTACCTTTTAGTGCTAGTTTCTTTTCTTCCGCACATTCAGCACGCATTTCTGGGGTATCAATACCTAAAATTCTAACGCTCATTTTTTGAAGAGGTTCTGGGAGTGTAGGGGCTAAAACATAGCAGGTATCTCCGTCATAACAAACATTGCCTCTAAATTCTCTCATATTTAGAAAATCATCAGCTAAAGCATTGAAAGCAATAAAAGCTACAGTTAAAAACACAGCCGCAGCAACTAGTAATGAATTAATTCGTGTGTTCATTTTATTTCCTTTTATTTATATACTTGTGTCTTTGTGGGGTCTGTAAATACAGGTCACAGTAACGTTCTTAGTGTAAAAATAAAGCTGTTCTACTTTCCCTTTGTGATACTCACACCTTTCGAGGTCTGAGTATGTCAACAGATCGTAAGAGTAAATGCTAGCTCCTACTTGTATAATAAGTGCGAAAAGGGAAGTCATAGAACTACCACAAAAAGAAACACAAATAAACCAATTGCTGCACCGACTACGACTGCAAGCATACCAAACTGCTTTAAAGTTTCTTCAAACTCTCTTGCTTCTTCGCGTTTCTTACGCTTGGCTGCTGCGATAGCTTCACGCTCTTCTTGTATCTTTTTAGCTCTTAAATCAACTATGGTTTGCCACGTATCAGGTCCAAACCGCATGTTGATTAGATTTTTCATTTCTTGCATCTTTTCTTGTGCAAGTTTAGCGTCAATTACTTCTTGAGCGACTGTCTTGATGCCGAATTGGTCTGCAACACCCACACCAGCTTTTTTACTTCTTTTTCTTTCAATTTCTTCCTGACCACGAAAAAGACCATCAACAGCACCTGCTATCTCACCAATGTCTTTAGCTGTATCTATGTTAGATTTAATGAAGTCAACACTTGCCTTGACAAGCGATATTCCGGCCATAATCTCTGCTATTGGCATATAAATCTACCTTTCTAGTACATAAAGCACCAAGAACCCCACTCGCATACGCGGTAAGTAGATATTATATTAACAATTTAGCTACATAGGGAGGGGATTCCTATATACAATAATTGTATCATGTATAGTAGATATGGCAAAATAAAATTTATTATACACAAGCGTATAGTATTTTTAATCTAAAGTGTTTCTATCTCCGGGGCCTCCTGGTGCTTGTGTACACTGTTGAGTTCTAGGACAGTGAAAATATTTATCCATAGCCACTGTAAGATCTAAATGACCTGTTCCCCCACGTTCGTAGATGCACATACGTTCGTCAGTTTCAGGATCTACATATTGTCGTTTAAGTCTACAAGAAATTGTATTAGAAGTGGTGGGAGGTACTGCTTTGCGACGGCATTCCATAGCCTCAAGTCCTAATATTTTTTGAGGCCATCTAAGTGGGTTGGTATTCCATAAAGTACAATGGGTTTTATCTTCATTGCCTGTGTACATTCTACCACCTGCGTTAGTAGTGATAGGGGTAAAAATTAAAAATAGACTAATTAAAATAGTCACTATTTTACTGGAGCCTTAGTTCCAAACTTTCTTTCATATGATGGGTCATTTGCATAGGCATCTGCCCACCTATTTTCAGTGAATGTTGCAAAATCAGTTAGATCTTCAATATCAGAATAGTTTTCACCAATCCACTTATCATGATCTGATAATACCTTTTTCATGTCAGCAATATCACGAGCCATATTAATTTCGTCTTCTAAAGCCATCTTACTAGTAAGTTCGCTCACCTGACCCTTGAGTGTTTCAATTGTCTGTGCTTGTTGAGCTGTCCACCATACAAATGCACTTACTTGCATAACAATAGCAACAACAACACCGATTCCAAATTTCATATTCATGCTAAATCCTTTATTCTAAAATTTCGATTATATTATTATCTTCATCTAGTTTTATCTTTAACTTCTTACAGGAATATCTAGTAGATCTATTTGTTGCAGTCAATTGTCGTGACGCCATTCGTTTTGCTTTCAGGCACTCAGACATACCGTCTCTGACAGTATATTCTTTGAGCTCTGTGCCATTCATAAACAGTAATAAAACAAACTCTACTACAATCATTTACTGTATCCGTTCTGCCTTAGTTTTTCTATATTATCTTCTAAATTCATAATTCTTTTTTCATAGAACTCAAGAGTAAGTTTTTGTTGTTGGTCGAAGGGTGCCCTACCTTCTTCAATCTCCTCCGTCAACTTGTCTAATTCACTAGCCAAATGCTCGATCATCATAAACTGTTCATTATCTGCCGGTAAACTTCCCATTTCACCGCGAGGCCATTTGATTCTAAACTCAGTGTTCTGTTCTAGATCCGCCTTCATCATATGTTGTTGAGTTTCTATTTGATTTAGTCTTTCTACTATACCAAAATATGCCCACGTCGCTACAGAAGCACCGGCAATCAAACTTATCATATTACGTAGAGGTAAAGATACCTCCGTACTATCACTTAACTTTGCCATCTTTTTCCTCTACAACAGCCTCTTCGTAATATACGATAATATCTGTTTGTTGATTTAAAAATCTTTTTAGCTCTGCTACGTTTAAAGCTAGATTCTCATAATCTTTCATGCTTAAAGCAACAAACGCAACAGTGCCGTGAATTTCTTCAAACTCTTTTAAGAAATCATCTACATTTTCTGAGTTTACAACATAAACTTTTGTGTCAGTTAGCTGGACTGGCTTCGGTCTGGCTACTAGTGGTATCTGTACTTTCTGTACTTGAGTTACCACTTGAAGTTCCTTCTCTGGTTTGCTGCAACCACTTAGGAAGAGCATACTCAGAAGAATCACCAGAGTCGCGCATAATGTCCCGCCAAACATTGGCAGTCGCACCATTCATTTTACCTTCTAATTTAGCAGCATCTTTAATAGCGTCTTGAACTAAATCTAATTGTTGAAGTTTATTTCTTAGATCATCGCCATATGCTTCTGATTTTTGTAGGGATTTTTGGAGTTGATTATTAAGTTCTCCAACCTTTGCCATCTCAGTTTTAACTAAGTCAAGACTAGACTCGGCTGTGTTAACAGCGACCTCTAGTTTAGCATTATTTTCTCGGAGAGTAGCGATACGAGCTTGAGTGTCATTATAGTACCAATAAAATACACCCGACAAACAAGCTATTAACATACCCGCTACTATAGCTATTTTAATACCCATAGCATAATTGTAACAGATATGTAATGATTAGCAAATGATTTTAACCAAAAGGTTAGAAATGACAGATTTTTGGCACCGTCATTTTTTTGACAGTTAGAATTTTGACAAGAATTTAGCTATATGATTAACAAAAGGTAAAAGAGCTATTGCCATCATAAGATTTACTCCTGTATGTGCAATAGCAATACGTA
>Ga0181401_1000482_pt1 | contig 16780 bp, 19 predicted proteins | sample 24SPOviralmetaG_FD_130130 | JGI IMG/M metagenome (GOLD analysis project Ga0181401, IMG submission 130130) | Marine viral communities from the oligotrophic San Pedro Time Series (SPOT) site, San Pedro Channel, CA, USA - 24 SPOT_SRF_2011-07-20 | ecosystem: Environmental > Aquatic > Marine > Strait...
CGATATCGCGAGCGGAACGACAAAAACGACGATTTGTTCGAAATCATATATTTGTTTTTAGATGAAGATTCGCGTTAGCTGTGCGATACGTTTTCCCGCGCAAAACGTACGAGTATACCCGTGCGTACGCCCACGCCTGTGGACTCGCCCCGGGTCTGTGTCCCGTTCGCCACGCAGCGAGCCCTCTATCGTAAACAGTCTGGAGAGTGGAGCGAGGTATTCCCGTCGCGCGCGCGATATCGCCGAGATCACCACCCACACCGGGAAATTTCTTCTTGAATCGACTGGTATAACTCGATTTTCGCCTCGTCTTTACGCTGGCGTTGGTTTTGAATGGTTTGTAATTGGATTTGATGATCTTCTTGTACCGCGTCTCTACGTCGCGCGCGGTCGCGAGACCCCTAAAGTATTTCAACGGGGCGTAGACTCGACCGTGTGTGCGCCGCAGTCGAGCTATCGTTGCTCGCAGGTCATTATCGTTGAGCTTGAACCGAATCCCGAACCGGCGCGTGATGTACCGTTTAGCTTGTTCGAGAGTCGGTTTTGACCACAAGAGCCACCGACTCCAGAACCCCGCAGTGCGAATACCCGATCGCGACCAGTCTTCGGTCGAGCTCGAATCAACCCTGAGCATTTCGGTCTGAATCCGTCTGGCATCCATCGTTTTTTCGAGTTTGGACGGTATCTCACCCCCGTGACGCCTCACATACGATCGCATTCGAGTGGCATCCCCGTGTTTGGTGTAATTCGAGTAGCCCGTCGCACCGAAATCGACGCGTTCACCATCGCCGAACGTGACGCGGAATTTCTTGTCGTGTTTCGGGCTCGACGTCAGCTCAACGCGCATCTTGTGAAAAGTTGAGATTTTTTTTCAGTGGGGGTTCCAGGCTGGATGATGTTGTCGGTCGCCGAGATCGCCGTGTGCGTCCGTCAGGCGCGGCGCGATGCGATACGGCGGCGCGTCTACGAGGACGTTTACTCGCGACCGATCTTCACCCCCGTGGAGCCGATCATCCGGAACGCGCGCCTCGAGCTTAGGTACCGCGAGCTTCTCGCCGAGCCGATTCACGCACGGACCAGCGCGACGTGGTACGAGTTAGACGAAATCGAAGACTCGATCATGCGTTTGGGTCGAGATCCAGCTGATTTTTGGTTTAAAAGGGAGGTTAGCACACAGAGTAAGAACACGTAGACATGGGGTTCGTTACAAAGATTGAACAAGATGACATGTGGATGGAATATCTCCGCGAAGCGTATGCGTTTTACGCGCGCGACGGGCTCGACGAAGACGCGCTCCGAACAAAAATATTTCGGTACGCGAATGCGATGTGGCGGTATAGGACGTGTGCTCTGAGGCTCGCGTATATGAAGGCGAAGCGGACGATTAAATTGTTGTAGTTATAACAAGTAAACATGTTCTTAGACGCTGAAAGCTTGAGACCGGTCATCATCTCGATGGCTCTCTACATCGCCATCGTATCCGCGATCCCGCGTGTCATCAAAAAGCCAGTTGGCGTCGATCTGGTCGACGATCTCGTCATGAACATCATCTCACAGGGGGACAACGTCTCATCAGGGGCAATCTTGGTAGGGATCATCGTCATCGCGACCTTTTACATCAACGAGGAATTCGCGTAAAGCGTTCGATCGTCCCACGAGACGCTTCGTGTGCGCGTGGTCCATATATTGTAGTCGCTTGTCGTAGGCGTCTTTCATGAACGCCAAGAGTTGGTCAAAATTCGGTTTGCCCCACGTGGTGCCGGCCTTGAATAGAAAGTCATCCTTCACCAACTCCTGACGTTCACACTCGATCATGTACGGAGTGTGTATATACTCACTCGACCCGCCGAACGCCGTCGTGATAACGGGTTTGTCGCGCACGGCGGCCTCGACGGCACCCATACCGACACCCTCGGACTTTGAAAATGCAACATAACAATCGCCCAGGCCGTGGATGATGTCCATGTCGCGATCACTGACTAGGCCATTGATCACCTCGACGTTTGGAAGTTTGATCTCCACGGGTCGATTACACGTCGCTTTGACCAGGAGGCGAGCGTCTGGTTTGTTCAGGCGCACGAATGCCTCGAGGATCGAGTTGAATTGCTTGCGGTCGTCGGCGATGTTACCGATGTGATAGAACGTATAGGGGCGCTCGGGGATGTGTGCGTGGATGACATAGAACTCCGTCTCTGGAAACTGGCGCGAGAGCACGTCGCGACAGAATTCACTCGGAACAGCGATACGATCAAAGTGTTCGCATATCAGGCCGTAATCCTCGTGCACGGGGTCGGTCTCGCACACGGTCATGCACGTGACCTTTTTCGCCTTAGCCTTGATGCCGGGGATGTGTGCCAGCGTCGATGGGACGGGGATGACAAAGATGAATGCATGGTCCGCCTCCGGTATGTCCTGACCGAACTGATAGTACTTCGCATCAGGGAACAGGGGGAGGTACTTGTGACAATGTTGCCCGATTCCAGACGCGAGCGTCGGGCCGATAAAGATCATCACCGCTTTTTCAAAAATATATTTTCTCCTTTAACTGTAAAACAAGACAAGATGGCTATTGAACGAATCATCGAACTCATCAAGGAGGAGCAAGCGTCGAACCGCATCGACAAGGACAGACTCATGTCGATCATCATGGACATGGCCGATGAGCTCGGGGGCACGTTGAGCGGAGGCGGTGGCGGCAGTGGCGGAGTTGGCCCGCGGGGTCCGCCCGGTCCTGCCGGCCCTGCCGGACCGAAGGGTGATGCCGGCGAATGTAAGTGTCCACCGAAGAAGGCTACGACCACGAAGAAGGCCGCCGCGAAGAATGCTGACGCCTAATCGTCCTCGTTCTCGTTCAGTGAGCGGTACGCCATGAGGAACAACGCGATCTTATAGCTCAAAAAACATATCAAAGTTTCTGTGTAATTGAAATCGAACTGGAGCAATTCCGTGTTATTGCACGCCACCTCGAAAACAGCCGCGCTCATTGGAGCCAATAGTTGTTTCTGAGATGGTCTATCCTCGATTCGGTCGACGTATCGTCCGAGCATATCGACATACGCGACGCTCGCCGCGGTTCCCACGATGGATGATGCCCCACCGGCAACGCCGTTCAGTGTCGAGTGAAACGCGCTCAGACCGATTCCACACGCGAGCGTGTCGCGCTTGAGCGTTGATTTGATTTCGTGATACGTCTTTGGTGGTGGTTTGGCCGCGCACGTCACCGTTCGAATCATTATATCTCCCGCAAAGAAAGTATTTAAAGACATCTCACGCATGTCGTAGTACAGAGAGATGAAGATCTCCTGGGCGGGTACCTGCAAATTTTGTCACGCACCACTGGACATCACGATCACGTGTAAAGACAGTTATGAACACTATCTATACAAAAAATATTGGCGTTTACGACCGGTGTACTTCGCGGACAACATAGGCTATGTACGCGTCATGGGTCTGAAATGTCGGCGCGTGTGTCGCGCGTGCTTCGAAAACGACACCCGATTACACGTGAATCCGGCCATATTACGTGATGTTCAGATAGGTGCTAAAAAAATGCGTCCGCCTATATCGACAAGCGTAACTATACACGAACTGAAATCTTTTTGCGACTACATCGAAAGAAACATCTCGCGCGAACACCGCGGGGCCCCCATTGCTTGACGCTCGCGATGAACGAGACCGTCGAGAAGTTATCGCACGTCGAGCACGTGCTCAAAAGGCCCGACTCGTACGTCGGTTCGACGTCGCTCGTCGCCGAAGAGTACTGGTTATTGAGCGCGGACGCGTCGAAGTTCGAGAAGCACATCGTGAGATACTCGCCAGCGCTCTTAAAAATCTTCGATGAAGTTCTCGTCAACGCCATCGACCGCAACTCCCTGTTCCCGAAAGAGGTCACGTCGATCAAGGTCGACGTCGACACGACCACGGGCGCGATCACGATCGAGAACAACGGGCCGTTGGGTGGTGTCGCGGTCGTCGAGAACGGCAAAGAGAATGCGTACAACCCCGAGCTCGTTTTTGGTCATCTTCTGACATCGACGAATTACGATGATTCTCAAAAAAGAATAGTTGGCGGTCGGAACGGGTACGGTGCGAAGTTGGCGAACATCTACTCACAAGATTTTGCTATCAGGGTCAAAGATCCCGTGAATAAGGTGCTCTACACACAGAAATGGATGAAGAACATGTCAGTGCGGGGCGAGCCGAAGGTGAAGGCTTACGCGTCTGCGACTGCATCGGTCTCTGTCACGTTCACACCAGACTGGAAACGGTTTCACATGGAAGGAATGGACACCGCGATCGTGGACGTGTTTCGGAAACGCGCGTGGGACGCCGCCGTGTGTACGTCGCCGCAGTGCAGAATCAAATGGTGTGGCGAGCCGATCCCCGCGCTCACGTTTGAAAAGTTTGCAAAGATGCACACGGGTTTGGAAAAGATGTTGACGGTCGTGACGGATCGATGGACGGTGTCGATCGGTCCTTCGCCCGATTCCTCGTTCGAACAGGTCTCGTTCGTGAACGGTATCTCGACCACGAAGGGTGGGACGCACGTCGATCACGTGGCGTCGGTGGTCTCCGCCGGTGTCATCGCCGAACTTTCAAAGAAGATCCAACTCAAGCCTCAGCAAGTCAAGAATGCGTTTTGGATCTTCGTGAGGGCAACGCTCGAGAACCCGACCTTCTCGTCACAGGTCAAGAGTGAGTGTACGTCCAAAGTCACGGAATTCGGCTCGAAATTTCAACCGCCGTCCAAGGCATACTACAAAAACGTTCTGAAGACGGGAATCCAGGAAGAGTTGATGTTACTTTCAAAGTTCAAAGAGATGAAAATGCTCGCGAAATCGGACGCGTCCAACGTGCGCAAGAGCAAGATCACGGGAATTCCGAAGCTCGATGACGCGAACAAGGCGGGAACGCAACAGAGCGGGAAATGCACTTTGATTTTGACAGAGGGTGACTCGGCCAAGACACTGGCTGTTGCCGGCCTCTCTGTGGTCGGTCGAGATCACTATGGTGTCTTCCCATTGCGCGGGAAATGCAAGAACGTGCGCGACGCGCCCGTCTCGGCTCTGACGGCAAACAAAGAGTTCGCTGACTTGAAGAAGATCTTGGGCTTGCAACAGGGCAAGGTGTATACGAGCGCCAACGATCTTCGATACGCTCGGCTGATGATCATGACTGATGCTGACGCGGATGGAAGTCACATCAAAGGACTGATTCTGAACATGATCCACGCGTTTTGGCCGTCTTTACTGGACATCGGATTTATCGTGTCGCTCGTCACGCCCGTCATCAAGGCGTCGCGCGCGGGCAAGAGCGTTGACTTTTACACAGACGCCGCGTTCAAATCATGGTACCAAAACCAAAACCAAACCGGTTGGCGAATCAAGTATTACAAAGGTCTGGGAACGTCGACGAGCGCCGAGGCGCGCGAGTACTTCAAGGCTATCGATAAGTTAACCGTCCGTTTCGACGTCGACGAACGCGCAGACGAAGCGATCGTGCTCGCGTTCGACAAAACGAAGGCCGATGACCGAAAGCGATGGTTGCTGGAGAGCACCGGCGCACAGGGGCTCGAGGTACCGTACGGGGAGATTCAATCGCTCAGCGTATCCGATTTCGTTCACAAAGACTTGGTCAATTTCTCACTCGCCGACATACGTCGATCGATCGCGTCCGTCGTCGACGGGTTCAAGCCGTCCCAACGCAAGGTCATGCATGCGTGCTTTCAAAGAAATCTCACCGGTGAGATGAAGGTCGCACAGCTCGCGGCGTACGTGTCTGAAAAGACGTGCTATCACCACGGTGAGGTATCGCTCGCGGACACGATCGTTCGTTTGGCGAACAACTACGTTGGTTCGAACAATGTGGCATTGCTCGTGCCGTGCGGACAGTTTGGAACCCGGTTGATGGGCGGTAAAGACGCGTCCGCGACGAGGTACATCTTCACAAAGTTGGACCCGATCGCTCGGAAGATCTTCGATGCGCGCGACGACCCCGTGCTCAGATACCTCGAGGATGACGGCACGCCAATCGAGCCCGATTTCTTCGTTCCGGTGCTGCCGATGGTGCTGATCAACGGGACCGAGGGCATCGGTACAGGTTTCAGCACGTTTGTGCCTCCGTACAAGCCCGAAGACGTGCGCGCGAACGTCGCGCGGTGCGTGCGCGGCGAAGAAATGGTACCGATGGCTCCGTATTTCAATGGGTTTGAGGGTCGCGTCTACGCGACGGACGACGGCGCATGGGTGGCCGAAGGGGTCTTCGCGAACGGGGTCATCACCGAGTTACCACCCGGTCGATGGACGCAGGATCACAAAGAGTTTCTTGACGGACTCGTCGAGTCGAAGAAAATTTCTGGGTATGAGAACAACTCGACGACAGAGCGTGTCCGGTTCAAAATCACCGGATACCACGGGAAAGACCCCGTGGCCGACCTGAAGCTTCGGAAAACGTTTCGTTTGTCCAACATGCATCTCTTCCACCCCGTGCAGGGCATCAAGAAGTACTCGTCACCGCTCGAAATCATTCGCGATTTCGTCGGGATACGCATGGAGTGTTACCAGCGCCGAAAGGCTCACATAGTGGCCGAACTGCGCGCGAAGGTCGATCTCAACGACAACAAGGCGCGTTTCATCGCCGACGTCGTCTCGGGGAGCTTGGTCGTCTTCAGGCGCCGTCGCGCCGATCTTGAATCTGACATGGCTAAATCTTTCGCGGTGATAAACGGGGGGTTCTCATATTTACTTGATATCAAGACCCACCAGTACACGGAAGAGGCGATTCAGAATCTCATGCGGGAGGTAGACGCGTGTAAAGGGGAATTGGACGCTATCATTGGTAAAAATGAACGCGACATGTGGTTGGAAGATTTAAGGTTGTAATTACAAAAAAATATGGGTTTAAATCGTTCTCGCCGTGAGTGCATAGGAAACGAGCCTTGAAGCGAAGGCGAGAAGCTCGAAGGCATAGAGAATCTTGCTTCGATGGCAACTCGGTTTGCCAGCGATGAGAGACACGTGGCCATTTGTCATGTCGACGTCGACGAACGTGGGATACTGGTTGTTCGTTTTGTGGAGACACACGTACACATCAGAGCTCATGAGAGCATATCTCGATGTGGAAGCCCCGATGATGGCGGCCACAATGACAAAGACGTGACCTAAGCGAACGTAGGTGTTGAAGCGCGGAGCCGCGTACGCGACTACACAGAATAAAAGTGACGCAATCATGCACGTGACTGGCCAAATGATTTGATACTCGTAGTTGTATGTAATTTCCGCGCTGACGATCGTTAAGATCGTCTCCACGACCCAGTTTGCAAAGGCGGCGCGTGTCGCCCATGTGAGGTTTGTGTCTGTGTCAACTTTAGCTTCACACTTCCCGTCATCGACCTTTGTCACGACCGCGAACGTCGCGCGTTCCATGCTATCCGCGGAATCGCGTCTAGCTTCTTCTTCGCCTCGAGTCATCATATTATTGCAACGCGTCGCGTTGTGTTGCATCGGCGTCGCTCGGCGCGTGGTGTCGCGAAGTGGCGCTTGGCGGCGCTGCGATGGGCACGCACCATCCATCTCCGGGGTGTCGACACATTGTCGGGTGTTAATTACTCAAAATAAGCGAATAGGAATCGTAATATAAAGGCGTGATATTTCACATACATTTTTAGGAGATATCTATATTATTTCACGATGACCTAGGTCACTTCGCGACGCAACGCGAGGGATGGTAGTAACGACGCGCCTCCGCCTCACCCGCCTCGCCGACGCGACGTGGGGAGACAGTAATGATAGCTCAGCGCAATCACCCCATAAAGAAGAGCCTTCCGGGATCACCGGGATCACGTCACACATGCGCGGCGGTGAGTTCATAGCGACTGGTCATCCTCCTCCAACCGGAGGCCCCCCGGAGGAAGATGATGCACCCACCGACGATGTGAATTTTACAGTAGAATTTTCCGTGTACTTCATCGGTGTGTCGTTTGCATTCGTTTTACCTTATTTGTATCACAGATTGTGGCCGACTCACCTTGGGTACCAGTTGGTGGTGTATGCGTCCATCACGTATGATCTCATCAAGATTCTCTACACTGTGCCCGTACAGAATTGGCTGAACGGGTTGGATGCCGGCACGATACGAAACCGAAACCCACTGTTACAGTGGATGCACAGAATGAAGGCCGATAACACGGATTTCTATGGACCGAATGTGGGGCAAAACACAAAGTGGTCTAAAGTCCTCTCTCTATTTTACACCAATTCCGTAATTGGACACGTGGTTCGTTCAGGTTGGTGTGTTGTCCGTTGCGGCCATGATAAAGTGGCGATGGAAAGGCTTCGCGATTTTGTCTGTACGCACCAATTCTTCCACATGGGCATCTGTCGAGCTCAATCCATGTTGTACATCAATCAAGATGAAACCGCTGGTCGTCCACGAGTAGCCCTCCTGAATCAACGTCGAGCGCGCCATGCACAGGTGTTTTCACTGGGCATTGTGGCTTGTGCAATGCTCATCACATGGTTCCGGGATTACGACAACATGCCCAGCTTCAACTTGGTTGTCAAATTCGTCGTCGATAACTGCTGGTACTGTATGAGGTTCTTTATAGTCGATGATCCCATGTTCCACATCATGGGGCGACGCGGGCAAGATTCTGCATTGGTTGAGACGTGTGCTTTAATGCATCTGTTGGAGTCTATGTTCGCAGACTTCGTCATGACCGTGAGCGTGGCGTTCACCCCAACTATGTTAGATGCGTGGACGCAGGCCGATTTTTGTGTACAAGTCATCAGCATGGTATTTTTGATGTATTTCGCACGACCACTACAACTGCAGAGAGAGGGATTGGATGGGAGACATTTGGTGGACGTTTTTCTAAAAATCGCCGTGATAGTATCACACGGTTTTACCTGGTTGCCATAATAGAAGGGAATGCTCGCTTTTTTGTAAAAATAATAATCGATGCGAATGATAGATGAGCGAAGCCGCGATCATATCACTCAACGCCATAGGCGCTCAGGAAACGCACATCCTGACGTCCGACGCGTCGGACTCCGTGTTTGTGAAGGATCGTGAGCGCCACAGCGAATTCCGAAAGTACCACCGGAGTAAAAACGTAAAGAGCCCAGGGAATCCAGCCACGTGGCCGTTTGGAGAAAGATCCATCAAGGTTCAGTACGACCCGCGCTCGATGGGTGATATGCTCGCGAACATGTGGGTCTCGTTGACCCTGCCAGCGCTCGGTAACGGTGAGAACTACGCCGATCAGGTCGGGCGTCATATATTCAAGTCCGTCACAATGCGCGTCGACGAGACGGAGGTCGAGGTGTTTCACGGCGATTGGGGCGTGATCTTCGATGAGTTATATCTGGAGACGAGCGAAAAGGTCGCCAACCGCTTCTTAGTGAATCGCTCGCTCGCGTTCGACGCCAGTCAAACGAACCAGGAGGACGCGCGCTATGAAAGCGAGGTCGTCATTCCGTTGAACTTCTTCTTTTCGCGCAAGTACGCGACCGATGAGTACAGCTCGAATCGACCCAATCGCCCGTACCTACCTCTGTGTGCGATGCACCGGCAGAAACTGGAGTTTGACTTTGAACTCCACCCACAGACGTTCTTCGCCAACACGGCGACGACTCTGTCTCTGTCGAGCTTCGATATAGTCACGGAAGAGATCACGGTGCACCCGGATGAGCGATTGTTCCTCTCCGGGCAGCGACAGCTGTTGGTCACGGACATCGTGCGCCGGCACCCGGAGTTGGACATCGACACGGGGTCGCCGAAAACGCTCAAACAACAGCTCGTGCCGTCGATACCCGTCAAAGCGTTTCACTGGTTCTTTCGCGACACGCGATTTGAGGATCCCACCGTCGTCGGCGCGGACGGTGAAACAGAAGAAGGCCAACTCTACGTGCACAACCGATTCAACTGGAGCCGCGACACTGATTTCGACGAATTGAACACCTTTTTCAACCCAGTGCTTAAGGGCGCGCGGTTCCACATCAATGGAAATCCCCTCCCAGACATCACGTCGTCCACGCACGCGTTCTACAAGTACCTCGTCCCCTACCAGCGAAGACTCTCGCGTCCCATCCGAAACTTATACACGTACTCATTCTCGATGAGCCCAGCAACCGTGGACCCGAGTGGGAACCTCGATTTTTCTCAGCTGAAGAGCGATCGAACGAACATTGAAATCACATTGGAAGACGCGGTACAAAATAGTTACACAATGCATATGTTTTACACTGGCTACCAAGTGTTTGAGTTTCAAGGAGGTAAAATGCAGGTGGCCTAGCGCTTGAGCGAGTCCTTGTGTCGACGCATGTAGTCGATCACGCCTTTCTGTTGACACCACTTGAGAAAGTTCAGTTGCGCGAGCGTCGTCTTGACGATGCGATCGGTGCCCGGGATCGTGAAATCGATCTTTGCCGTTCTGCAAAACGGATCAAACAATTTCTTGGAGTATCCGTCGAGACTTGATTTGTAGCTCGAGTGCACGGCAAATATTTTGTTGTCGGACGACACGTACGATGTCTGATTTTTTCGAGAATAGCTTGTAATGAACCACTCGATTTGCCGAAGAGAAATCCCGCTGTCTTTTCTTTCGAGAATATCGATGAGCGTGTCCCTGTTTATGGGCTCGCTATAGAAATCGTCGATGCTCCGTCGCAAGATATCGCTCCTGCTCATAATGATTACTCTGGAATCCCTCTGAGATGGTAGTTGTCTAATTCTTTAAATGCCTCTTCTTCATCTTCGAAGTCTTGTTGGGTTGGGGCAATCTTTTGTTTCTTGACGACGGGCTCGCATACCATCATCTCACCACCTCCACCGCTCAGGGCCGAAAAGTTCGGATGCTGTGATATGTGACGCTCGCAGTACCCTGTGTCGCCACACGCGACGTTCGTACACTTTTTTCCGGTCTTCTTATTGATGCCGAGACACGTCGTTCTGACGGACGCGCCGGGGATCCGCCGGACGAGCGACGTGAGAAAGTTCATGTTGAGGCCGGTCTGACCATGGAGGATGCGTATGTACTCGTGCACGGCGCGATCGACCTCGGCCGCCGTGTGATTAAGAATGAGCTCGCGCACGGAGTCGATCGTCGTGTCAACGTTAGACATCTCATTCCTTCTTACAAGATATGTTCGCGTAGTCTTTAAACCATGAATCGAGCGTGGTCTGTCCAGGGGGCGGGTCAGCGTCTTTCTTCTTTTTGTTCTTCTTTTGTGGCTTGTGAGATTCGATGATCTCCCCAAAGATCTCGTTTTTGGGGTCGTCGACCAATGGCTCGACGAGGTCACACACCGGTCGAAGGAACTTGTTTATGAAGTAATAGTGGTAGTCGATCGGTAACTTCTCCTCCTCGACATACACCGGATCCTCGCTCTTCTCGTACGCTTTCGCTTTGGGGTCACCGGTGTTGATGAGCAAATACGGCACGCGATCGCCGCTCTGGGGCTCGGATCCGGGTTTCCGTTCGCGCATGCGGTCGCGACACCTGACGTGTGCGAGATTAGGGTTCTTGTAGTTGTCACCGAGCTGCGCGCTCAGGATGAGATCTTTGTTCGGCACCTCGCCGGTGAGAAGTTCGATGGCCCTCTGACGCGCCAGCTTGATCGGTGTGTCGGTCTCGCTCGATTCGAGTATGACATCAAGGAGTTGCTTGAGCACACCTCGGACGTGTGGGGTGTTGTCCCGCCGAACGAGCGAGAGTCCCTTGACGTCGATGTACTTGAACTCAACTTTGCCGGCCTTGCCCATCTCCCAGAGCTTGGCCGCGTATCGCTTCTTCGAATAGAGAAAGTACGGGCAGTAGACCTTCTCCAACTCCAGATCGTTCGGTTTTTTGAAGAGCGCCGTGCACTCTTTCGCCGCGCGTTCGCCTAACTCCCAGCTGTAATCGATCGCGTCTTGACCGGTCCGGCCCTGTACATCGAACTCCACCATCACGGAGTCCGTGTCGCCGTACCTGACCTTTGCACCCGGGAAATTCGCCTCGACGTAGTTTTTCGTGTCTTCAATCATAGCGCGACCCTTGCGCGTGGTCGTGGACGCGATTTCCATGAGCGGGAGAATGCCCTTGCTCGCTCCGGTGAACCCATACATGCTGTTCATCGATATCTTGTATGCCAACTGTTTCCCATTGTACACTTCCTTCATGGCGGGTGACGTCGCGTTCGCCATATCCTTCTTGGCCTGTTTGCGAAACGCCTTGAGGTCGTTTAAGATCTCGGGGAGAACACTCGGCACGTTCTGAGCGAATTTGTGTTGTCCGAAGGTCTCGTACTCAACGCCGGGGATGTTAGCAAACGTGTGGTCCATCACGAGCGTACTGTAGCACAGGTTGTGTGCCATCATGATCGATGGGTAAAGACTCGCGAAATCAAGGGCGGTTATGGGCGTATAGTACGCCCCCTTCTGTGCGTCGAGCACGGTCGCGCCTTCGTATCCCTGTTCCGGTGTGCTCCCATACTCGAGAGCCGGGACTTTGAAACCAGACTCGAGCGCTTTCTTCGTGAGTTGTGAGAACACTTTGATCTGTTGTCCGCGCTCGACGAGAAAGCTCAGTGGAACCCACGTCGCCTTCGCCATCTCGAGAAGGGAAACGAGTGTGCACAGCTTCTTCAGGAGCCTGTGTGGAAGCAGCGTATCCTTGACGCAGTACTCTGCAACTTGCCTCAATTTGATGGGGTCGCCCTCCTTGAAGCGAGCAAACATCTCCTTCGGTGGCATGTCGATCTTCTGATCGCCCAAATAGAGCTTGGACACGTTATCGAGCTTGTAGCTGTCGAGTTTATAGCCCTTCTTGACTTCCCCAAAGAGATCGAAGACAAACCGTCCGGGCATGGGGATCAGTTTGAGTGTGTTGTCACCCAGCGCCGATGAACTGAGGCGTTTTTCAATCATCTCACACGTACGATTCTTGAACCGCCCGAACATCATGACGTCGTGCACGCACGTGTTCAGCACCGCACGTTTGTATATGTATTGTAAATCGAATCCAAAGATGTTCCAGCCCGTGAGCACGTCGCACGACATCTCTCGAACGTACGCAGTGAACGCGAGCAACATCTCCTTCTCCGTGTCGTAACTCAGGATGCGCGTACCGTCGCCTATGTCTGGATCGGTTTGTTTGTAACAGAAGCACACTTTGTCGTACGGTGCGTCTTCACCGAAGCGACACAGAGAGGCTCCGATTTGAAAGCACGCGTCCATGTACAAATCCGGGTTAGGGAACTTACCCGTCGATGAGTTGGTTTCGATGTCGAAACTACACACGACGAAGGGCGCGATATCGTCGCGGGCGACGGGCTTGAGCGCCTTCCAATCGCGACAGAAAAGATCGACGTCGACGTGTGCGATGTTATTCTTACCACAGGCCACGCTCGCGTCGAGCCACCCCGTGGATTGAATCCCCGTCTCGTGCATCAAGCGAAGTACTGGGTCGAGATTTGACTCGTACACGCGAAGTTTCCGCGACCCACCCGTGAGATGTATGGGTTTCTTCAGGATGTAATTGGCGCGCCGACGCGACGCGAGGTTCGCGAAGTCCAGGCGCAAGAAGTTGATCTCTTCGTTATTCGTGAATCCCCAGATGTCTTTCGCTCGCACGACGGAACAACTCACGAGTCCACCCGGACATCTCTCATCTATCGCGGCGTAGATGGATCGTCCCAGCGACATCCCCGCGTGACCGAGTCGCACGTAAAAGTATGGAAGGACCTGTGTCGTGACGCACACAGAGCGACCATCCTCCGTCTTACCGAAGATCGATACGTGATGCTGAATCGTGTCTTCATCGAGCAGTTCATCGCGCGCTTCCCAGGTGATGGCCTGGAAGACGACCATCTCCCTTTTGTTAAAGTTGGATGCATTTTCTTTAAATCAATCCTTGTGAGGCATCTCGCGATTTTTTTATGTTGATGTAATAATAATAACAATGTCGTCGGGTCTCGTGTCCCTTGTGGCTCGAGGTGAACAAGACTCGCACATAACGGGAAATCCGTCTATCAGTTTCTGGAGACAAAATCACAAACAACACACGAATTTCAGCATCAAGCCCGAACAATTGAACTTCATCGGGACTTTCGATGCCAACCAGGAGGTGACCATCCCGATCCAATCGAAGGGTGATCTTCTTTCATATGTCTGGATTGAGTACCCCGAAGTTGGTTCAGCGAGAAACAACACCAAGGGCTTGCACTCCCGCGACCAGAACCCGACCGAGATCTCGCTCTGGATCGGAGGTCAAAAGGTCGTCGAAATGGATACGCTCTACATCCAGGGCGTGCACAACGTTCTCTACCGCGACGGCGATGCGTCGTGTGCGGTGACGACCAACGACGTTCTCGATAACGCCAAGGGCACGAACAACAACGCCGATCACTACGTGCTCCCGTTCTTCTTCTCGCAGGACTGGACGAAGGCCCTGCCGCTCATCGCGATGAGCAACTCGTCGGTCGAGATTCGCATTCGGTGTCGACCGGGCTTGAACATCGGCAGCGTGACGCCCAAGGTGTACGGCACGTTCGTCTACCTCGACGAAGCCGAGCGCGAGTTCTTCACGTCGACGCAACACGATCTTTTGATCACTCAGGTTCAGCACCAACCGGCGTCGAAGACCGACATCGACTACGACTTGACGTACTTCAATCACCCGTGCAAAGCGTTCCACATCGTGAGCGGCGAAGCGAACGGCGGTCTCTGGAGCACCGAGTGGAATTTCGAATCGGCGACGTTGTACGTCAACGGTCTCCCATTGTCCGACGCCATGAGCGATGTGTACCATCACACCGTCGTCGCTGAGAAACACACGAGTGGTCTCCCGAGCTCCGCGCTCGACGGCGTCCCCGTATACACATGGCCGTTCGCCCTTAACTTGAACAAATCCCAACCCAGCGGGTCGCTAAACATGAGCCGCGTGGACACGGCGAAGATCTCGTTGAAGTCCCCGGCCAGTGGCGCGGGCAACTCCACGCTCCATCGCGTCTATGCGGTTAATTGGAACGTTCTCAGGGTTAAACAAGGGCTTGCCGGTGTCGCCTACGGTTCGTAAACCGTCAACCACCTCAGAAAAATCATTATCGTCACATGTATTAAGTAACGGCTTAATACATATGATTCTCGCGTTCTTAGCATGCTTCATCGTGTGGAAGTGCTGCATCAGTAAACAAAATGTCATCTATTGATAAACAGGATGCGGAAGCCAGGCGCCGCCGTTTTCGCTATGGTTAACGTCATGCTCATGGCGCTGTGCGTGGGCGCTACAGCGGCGTTTTTTACCGGATTGATTCCTAACACGTCGCGATTCGTCGCTCGTCGGTACAGATTGAAAACGCTGAAGGTGGCGCACGACGCGTACCTCGAGACGGTTCAGGACAGACAGGGGAAACACGACGCACTGCGCGCGACGAACGAGTACGGTGAGTTTGAGAACTCACAAGAGGGCTTTGAATTCCGCGTGGGTCTCACGAAACGACGCCTTCCCGTCTACGAGTGGTGCCGTGATAACCACCTCGTGTTCAAGGCGTTCACGGAAGAGAACGCGGAGTTGGCGAAAGGCGCGCTCGAGGTCACGGGCGTCGACCTCAACGCCGAAAAGCTCGTTGATATTTGCGAGGGTGAGACGGCTGATGTAGAGATTTTGAAGAACGATGCTCGATATTCGAATTCAAAGGTCAAATTCTAGTTACCCGTCGACCCAAACCCGGACGTACCGCGTTCGGTCGCGCTGAGGGCGCGGTCAGTGACAACGGTCACGTCGGGCATCTTACATCGTTCGATGATGAGCTGTGCGATGCGGTCGCCCGCCTTCGCCGAAAACGTGTCCGACCCGTGATTGAAAAGTAAGGTTTTGACTTCGCCTCGGTAGTCCGCGTCGACGACGCCCGCGCCGACTTGGATACCGTGTTTGACGGCGAGTCCCGATCGCGGGGCGATGCGTCCGTAGGCGCCGTCGCCTGGAATTTCGAGAGCAATGCCAGTAGACACGAGATGGCGATGTCCAGGGGCAATTTCAAAATCCGCGTCACAATACAGATCGAATCCAGAAGACAAAGCACTACCGCGAGTAGGAACACGCGCACCATCGTGGAGTTTATGCACCAGCAAATCTTGCGTTTGACACGATCGGGTCATCTTGTACCCAATGTGATGCGCTCCCCTTTAAGTGAACCACTGATGAAAAGATGAAGAAAGATGCCATCTTTTTATCAATTGTTACTTAACTTTTTACTCGCTTCGAATACGATCTACTCAAAACCGAGTCGGGTTAAAAAAAACGCGAACAGTATCAGAAGAGATGTCATTTCACTTCATTTCACTGTTATCCGAACCAAAAACGTACTTAACCATGGTCGATAACGTGGGTCGACCTCGGTTCATGACGTTCACGGAGGAACATCTCGCCCGGACGTGCATCAGATACATGGCACGGTACAAGGCGAGAAACGGACATTGGCCGAACATGGATCTCGAGCGCCGCGTCAATGTCAGGGCGAGGGAAGTTGGCGTGAAAATACGCCACCCGGGGTCGATCGCGAACACGCTAGATGTCGTCGAGCTAGACGAAGAAGATATATTTTCGATGGGTAGGCGTGCGAACGCATCGCTCGTGTGGGTTCACAACTTCCAAGTCCTACCACAAAAATACGAAGGCCAGGTGGAGCAGGTCGCGTTTCAGGGGCGAGAGGGCGACGCCACCGTCGACGAGGAGGAATACGTGCGCGTGCTCTCGACGCTCATCAACGTGTAAAATAAAAATGTAACAATGACTTTA
>Ga0181401_1000487_pt1 | contig 16719 bp, 18 predicted proteins | sample 24SPOviralmetaG_FD_130130 | JGI IMG/M metagenome (GOLD analysis project Ga0181401, IMG submission 130130) | Marine viral communities from the oligotrophic San Pedro Time Series (SPOT) site, San Pedro Channel, CA, USA - 24 SPOT_SRF_2011-07-20 | ecosystem: Environmental > Aquatic > Marine > Strait...
AAAAGAGACAACTCCTCCAGACTGTATTCGCATCCGTTCATTGGCCGATGTCCAAAAATGTAATGTAGCACCGCTACCACTTCCCACTATGGCTGAACTAAGCTGGGCATTACCCTGCCACGTTAGGCTTTCACTATCCTTGATTGCTGTGACGCCGTGAATGTCTAGCGTGTATGCAGGCGTCTTGCCGATACCCACCCTTTCAGAGCTATCAATCGTGATGGCAGTGGCATCAGCGTTGTCGTCAATGCCGGGTGATGTAAACGCGCCGTTTACAGTCGCAGCGCCAGTAACAGTCAGCGCATCAATCGCATCCGTGCCTGACGCAAACCCCTTCAGATGACTCATAACCTCACGCACAGCGTTATTCATATCGCTCGGCAAAGCAGAGTTTTCTGCAAGGTTCACATCGCCCACAACCGTGTTGTTTGCAGCGGTAGCGTCGTATTCGGTGAGTTTATCTTTAGCCACTTATGCCTCCAGTGCGGTCACGCGCGCCTTGAGCGCAGTCATTTCGGTTTCGAGCGTTTCAATCTTGGCAATGCTTTCCTTCAACGCAGCGCAAAGCAGCGGAACCAATTTTGATTGATCAATCCCTTGCATGACAGGATTGCCGTCGTCGTCCACCTCATCCTTAGTGCCGGTAATTGCCTCTGGCACGACAGCCTGTGCCTCGTGTGCAAGGAAGCCATCAACCGTTCTGTCTGGGTCTACAATGAAATTGAACCGCTTGGGTGCCAGTGCTTTGACACGGTCTATAGCGCCAGTCATGTCGGCTACGTTTTCTTTGAGGCGGTAGTCAGACGATGTAGCGTAGTTTGTCGAACTGTTGTTGACTTGAATAACTCCGACTGTGCTGTCGGAAGCATTGCGGAACAAAATGCCATTACGCAAAGTGCCATCAGATGCGTTTTGAACTCGCACTAGCATTACTGTGCCGTTGCCGTCGAGCCTTAGACAGCTACTGGCACCCTGAGTAGTAGCACCAATAATTACCTCGCCCGAATTTGCAATTCGCATCCTTTCAGCATTATTATAATCATCATAAAAAGCTAAATGACTATTTGCGCCATTCGTTTTAATTGCCCAAACATCACTAGTGCCTTCCTTCCAAAGCAAGTCACCCGTGCTGTTATTGCATTGAATTTGAATGTGACCGCTGCTGTCGATGCGCATACGTTCAGTACCAGCAGTTTGAAAATTCATATTGCCACCAGCGGTGCCAATATTGATTACGCCGTGTCCTCCAGTGTCAGTTCCAATGTCGATAAAATTGTTTAGACTCGAAGAGGAAGACCGGATATGACCGCCACCAGCAACGGATGAATGGGAATGTGCAGTAGCGGCGGGTGAACCTGTGCCGATGCCCACGTTGCCCGACGCAATAATCGTATCGCCCGTTCCATTCGGGTCGAGCGTGATGTCGCCATTCGTATCTGTGGACGAGATGGTGTTGCCGTCGATGCGTATGTTGTCGACGTTAAGCTGATCTGCCGCTGGCGTCTCAAGATTGACCGCGCCGGTGCTGACGTTTTTAAGGTCCACCATAAGTTCGCGAATAGCGTTGTTAATGCCACTCGCCGGACAGTTTTCATCTATGTTGACCGACTGAATGTCAGTGTTCGATCCAGCCGTTGCGCTGAAATCACGGATGCTATCTTTTGCCATTTATCTTTCCCCTGTAAGTACGCCGCCGCCAAGCAGGCCTGCCCCTGCGCCATAAAGTCCTGCGGCCCCGCCGGCACGCCTCATACGCTGCTGCTCCGCAGCACGACGCGCGACCAGCCTCTCAAGGAAGTCACGCTGCATTGCTGGGTCTGTGCTGAATAGATCACGAGCCAAACGGCCACCGACCAGCTCCGGCATACGAGTGCGCCGCATAGTGCGCTCTAACAGGCCGGCGGCTGCCATCGGGTTGCCACCCAGAAGCTGGGCGCCAGCGTTAGCTGCCTGCCCCAGATCAGCGATCTCTTGGTCTACGACAGCGGTGCGCGACCCCTGTTGCACGCCGGTACGAGAGCGGGTCTTTACCTGCTCTGCACGCGCGATCATCCGCTTCTCGAAAGCATCGAATGTCTTGTCGTCAGGGAAGGCAGCCCGCAGTAGTTTCCGCTGCTTTTTGTTGCCAAAAATCTTGCGCCCTGCGTCCGCCAGATCAGCGGTCCGATCTACGGAGTCACGCACGGCCTCTGCCACGCCGATCCGGAAGGCTTCCTTTTCGGAGTCCGAGAGCCGCGCTACGGAGGACTGCATTTCATCCGGCTTCAGGGAGAAGAACTTCCTGCCGTCTTCAATGGCCTCTTGCAGACGCGCGTCACCAGCAAACTTGTTGCGTGCGGTCTTGTACGCGCTCTCGCCGTCGATCTTTGGCGAAGCGTTGTCGAGGATATCGATGAACTCCGCTCTAGCGCCTTTGAGGCCACGCTCTACACCGCGCCCGATGGATGTTTTCGATTGGCCTCGCTTGCCCAACCCCATCACTTCGTCCAGACCCATCTTGACGTAGTGCAGCTCTTGAAGGGACAGGTTGCTGATCTTCTTGCCGTCGATAAGGTCTTGCGCTGACGGTATCTCAACGCCGTCAAACTTTGCGAGGTTGCGGGCCTGCTCTACGGCCTCATCAAACGACGGCAGTGCAAACAGCCGCTTCAAATCATCGCCAACCTCTACTGTTACAGGGCTGCCCTCTTGCACAAACGCAGCATTGTAATCGGTGCCAGCGTTGGCCTTCTGGCGCGTAGCGATCTCATCGAGAGCGTCTGCTGCGCTCTTCCCGCCTGCAAGGACATCGCCCACATCGTTTGCGATCTCGTCGCCCAGATTGGCAGCACGCTCGTCCAGCGTCTTTGTGGCTATATCGCGCCCCTCGCCAGACACGGCTGCGGAAGCGCGGGCTAGACCGCGTGTGGACTCGCCAGCAACGTCTGGGATGATGGCATCAGTGATCCCCATCTCAACCTGCTCATCCAACGCCTTCTGAACAGCCTCTGGAGAAGTGCCGGCGTCCTCTAGCTTCTGAATGGCTTTGCGCTCTGCGGCACGATTGATCGCATCGTCTGTCTTGAGGCCAAGACCAAAGGCCGCGCGATCTACACCGCTCTTGACGAGGTTGACTGCCGCCGGTGCAGCAGCCCCTAAGCCACCCCCCAGCGTGCCACCTACAAGTCCGCCAGCAACCCTGCCGCCTGCTGTCTCTCCTGAGCCAACACCAGCGATGGCGCCCTCTGTGGCTCCAACACCTGCCGCCAGCCCTGTGGTGCCAGCCTTTTGCAGCACCTTACGTCCCAGCGCTGTGCCGGCTGCACGAGCGCCGCCAACACCACCAGTGATCAGACCGCCGCCGATCTCAGCCGCGAGAGCGGTCATCGGGTTTTCTTCGGCAAAGTCTTTGACGTCACCACGAATGTCGTCTCGTGTCTTACTATAGTCGCCCAGCAGACCGAAGCCGGTCCGCACACCAGCTTCTATCTCATCGCCAAACCCAAGCCCCGCACCCTGTCCGATAGCGGTGCGCAGCAAACCAGAGACGTTGTAGCCCTCGTCTTCGGCAGGCTTGCTTTTGTTCTTGGACTCGACTGCCTCACGCTCGTTTGCGATCCTATTGATCAGAGTTTGTTTTTGCGACTTGCTGAGATTTTTGAAGCTATCGTCAAACTCAACGATACCGACGCCGTCTATTTTGACTTTCACGCTCATCATAATTCCTCATAGCCAACATCGTTTGAACTGGTCGCCGGCATGGTGTCAGAGAAGTCGAAAGCATCGATCCCCTGCGTAGAGCGCCGCCGGTTGATCCCGCGCTTCTTGTTTTCGATAGCCCGCTCGTTGACCTCACGCAGCTTTAGGAGCGCACGACGCACAGCGTTTTTGTTGTTTTTGTTTCTGCTGATTTCTTTCAATGCACGCTCGGCATCGCCTTCCGTTTGCGTGCCTTTGTTCAGCCGCAATGTTGCGTTGCGCAGTCTTTCGAGGAAGATGTTGAAGTCCTGTCTGTTGAGGACTTCTTCATTGTTTGACCCAAGAGCCAGCGCGATGGCATCGCCAGCGCTATCGCCAAAGGAGAAATCGAGCTGATCATTATCGATCATATCGAGGAAGCCCTGCGTATCATCAACGATGCTTGCGGATGTATTCAGCGCCTCAAAGTCTTCATCCTCTACTTTTTGCAGAGTGCTGCTGAGTACCTTTGGCTTTTTGCCCGCCGCTTCTTCTTCAGTCAACACATCAAACAGGCCGCTCTTGCGCACAGTGACTTTGCCGTCGGGGCCAGTGCTGTAGATCAGGCGTCCATCAGAAGACACGTCCTCACTTAGCAGGCGAGGCGTTTCAATCAGCTTCGGGCTTGAAGGATCGGAAACATCAAACAGATTGCCGCCTACGACCTGAAGGTTGCCTTGACGCGCTGCAAGCGCATCAAGTCGCGTCTGCCGCTCCTCTTGACGAGTGCGGTAGTCGTTCATCAGTTGCTGTTGGGCTAGACGATCTGATCGGGCCAGATCAGCAGCCGATTTTTGATCAGCTCTTGTCTGCGCCTGATTGAAAGCCGTCTGCCCCATTTGCAGCCCACTTCCCAGCGCCTGCCCCAGCGAGACCGGACGACCTACCGACGGGCCGCTTGCCGACAGAAGACCGCCGGCCAGACCCAAAATGCCCTGCGTGCGAGGATCAGCAAAGTCATTACCAAGAAGCCCGCGCATCTTTTGACCACCACCAAGTGCCATCTTCGCCCCCTACATCAAGCCAAGCAGGCCGCCGGCAAGGGCGCCATACATCGGATTAAAACCAGCCATACTTCCAAGCTGCGCACCGCCCAAAGCACCGCCAAGACCGCCAGCCAGTGGGTTTCGGAACACCGGCTCTATCCGGTTACTGCCAACCGTTCCGCCTCCGACAAGCCCCATGAAGTTGCGCAACTTCTCGGCGTCTACATTCTGGTCGAAGTTAAACCTGTTAACGTTGTCCTGCATAACAGCCTGCGCTTGATCCTCACGGGCGCTGCCAACCCTTGCCAGTTGCTGCAAGTCGAGGTTCTGCACTTGCGGCGCTTGCCCTATAGCCGCCTGTTGTGCTTGTAGTGCAGCCGGCGCAAGAGCGGACGCCAGAGCCTGCTGGTTGGCCCCTGATCCGTATCTGCCTGCTTTTGCAAACTGGCTAGTGACCGTGTCGATCACAGGTTTGAAAGCCGCCATCGCCAGCGGGTTTGTACCCATCAGGTTCTGGTTCACCACGTTCTGCGTCTGGGCCGTGAGGCTATTAGGGTCGAGTGCGCGGGACCGCATACTTGTTAAAGCCATCTCGCTCTCGGGCGAAAAGTCGACGACTGTGGAGGCCGGATAGTATCCCGGCATGTCCGACTCAAACTGCTGCTTTGCCTCTGCGAGTCCATACTCCAAATAAGGCAGCGCATAATCTGGCGGCATTGTCTGTGTGTTGACGGTCTGCTGACCGCCGCCTCCACCTTTACCCATAGCTCTTCACTCCTATAGTGCCGGCCTCTTCATAGCCGTCCAAAGCGCGGACCCAACCGCGCCTTCCAATAATTTCACAGGCTGTGCAGCCCCATTGCTTTGACCACTCGATGGCCTCGTCTTCTAAGACCCGCAGAGTTTCCAGATCACCACCCGCCAGCCAGAACCGCAAAGTGCGGCGCTGTGGATAGTCGATAATCTCTGTGACCAGACCCGCATCTTTTGCAGGCCAAAACTGAGCGTCACCGCGCTCTACCGCGTCCCACACATCATTCAGCGTGTGAGAGCCATGCGCATATTCCAGCGCATCCTCAATCCAGCGTGAGCAGCGGCGCCACTCATCAACCGATGACGACATAAGAAAATGTCCGATCCGCCTGTGCGTTGTTAGCGTGCGTGACCGTAAAGCTCTGCTTTGCACGGGCGCTGACGAAGATCGTGCCAGCCCCCAGCTCGGACGCTGCGTTTGCCGTCGTAGGCATTAGAAGGATCACGCTGTCCAAACCGACGCGGAAGTCGGTGACCGCCGTTGTTGCCGCGCTGGCAGTGCATGTGAACGAGCCGGTGCTGTTCAGCTTGCCTTCCAGTATGTTGTTGACGACTTGGCTGATCTCTCGCGGGTTTGTCGCCTCTGTCGGCAGGCGCCGGAAGTTAGCGTCTGCCAATAGTCTGCCCCTCCATATCCAGCCCCTGAGCAAAGCTCCAGTTGCCGGTTATGTTCATACGCGCGCGGTGGAACCGCCCCTGTACGCGGTGCTGGCAAAAGCCCTCATCCGTCAGGCTGGACGCGGTATCAAAGCTGGTGGCGTCGTCTTGCCGGTCACGCGACCCGATCTGCATGGTCACGGAGCCATCTTTGAAGTAAGGCACCGTGCGGGTTACAAGCGTGTGCCGGTTCTTGGTGAGCGTAAACTCTGAGGTTTCAATGGTGCCGGCAAGTACCGTGCCAGTGAAACCATGCAGTTTCTTATCCTTGCTTCCACCGAAGAAGTATTGACCACCCTTATAGAGTGCCGAGTCGAGGGGCGCCGGTAGGGAGTCAATATTGGCAGCAAGGTTATCCAAGTCCTCTAAAGTGTAGGCCGGCGTGAACAGCGGGGCCAGCAGCTCGCATTCCTGCTCAATGATCGACCAGCGGTTGATTGCATAGTTATAGACAAGAATTTTATCAGGTGTATCAGCGGTTGCGTTATTTGAAACATACGACCACGCGACGAGCTGCGCCTCTGGATCGGCTGCGCAGGACATCTTTTCGACCTTCGCCTCGTCAAAATCTTTGAAGAAAAACTTGTCTACTTTTTCCGCCCCAATCGGAATGGATTGATTGCCTGAAAAGCGGTAGAAACCATCTCGCGCGAGGTAGAATACGTCGCCTCCAACATTTGCAATGCTGTCAGGAAACGGACAACCGCGCTGAGTTTCCACTCGGTTAATTTCGTATATAAGCGGTGAGCCGACGTAGTAAGCGACAGCAATAGCCCGCTCCATAAGGATGACAGCCCGCTCACCACCGACAAGGCCTGTGATTGCACCCGCGTCAGGAATGACCTGACTGTCAGCTTGATCTGTTCCAATGGTCCAAGATGCCTCATTGTTGATCGCACTCCATCTGACTTTATTTGGAACACGGCCTGAGCCTTCATCAATATTGGCGGTCCAGACTTGGTCTCTGACGACGGCGATATAATCCGCTTTCGGCGGGCTACCGCCCAGATTGCTAAAAGCGGAATCCGTCCCCACATCGAAGACTTGAAGCTCTTCACCTGTGCCTCCTGCTGCGATGACCTTTGTGCCAAACTGGCTGAAACGCCAACGCTCTGGGCCGGCTAGATCATAGGCGGGCGACCCCGACTTTGAGACGTCGTCAAGGTTGCTCGTTCCCTGATTGAATTTGTACAACTTCCCATCATCGCCTGCGAACAGGGAGACGTTGCCGCTAGCACTCTTTGCCGCAAACATCCCTCGTATGCGTGCTGTGGCAGCGTTGCTGAAGCTGACAAAGCTGGGGAAGCTGCGATAACCATTAGCAGCAGGCACGACGTTGTTCGCCACTGTGACGCCTGCATTGTTAAGATCGGGCTGGTCAGGCAGCCATTCGCCAAAAGTAATCATTGCTGTAACCACGTCCCATCGTTGCCGGCATCCTGCACAGACCAAACCTCTGATCCGGCTGTCTGGATAGTCCAAGTCTCACCGTCTTCCGCGACATCGGACCAATCTTCGCCCGGTATCTTGCCGATGGCGCTACCGCTGATCACAACGCTACCTGTCGCCGGCATAGTGAACACACCTGTAGCCGCGCCAGACGCCTCTACAGAGACGCCGGCATTTGCGGCTGCTGTGAGGACCACCACATAGCTTGCGGACTCTGTGACGGCCACAGAGGCGCTTGCAGACATGCCCCTGATGCGACCCGCTACGTTAGTGGCTGTGACGGCAACCGATGCGCTTGCCTGCATCCGTGCGATGAAGGCTGCGGTGGCTGCGAAGGACACTGCGCCAGTGACGGCGGCATCCACTCCGCGTATGCGGTCAAAGGCGTTTGTTGCCGTGACAGCGACAGACGCAGAGGCATCCATCGGGATCGGCACCTGAATACTAGCGGTGCCGGTTACTGACAGGCTTGCGGTTGCTGCGACTGAGAAAAAGTCGAAGCTCAGGCTGTCCACGTTGCCAAAGCTGTCGAGCGCATCAAAGTTTGCTATGATGCTGTCTAGTTCTTCAAGTGTAGGCTCTTTTGTAAAATCCAGCCGGATCAGTACCGCGTCATCATCCAGCGATCCTGAAATGCTGTCGAGTGGCGTCGTTATCTGATCAAGCGTTGGCTTCAGAATAGCCATGACTCACTCCTTACGCAGCAGTGATATCAAGGTCGCCGGTTGCAACTTTCAGAACATCTCCCGAAGCGATTGTCTTTGCAGCGCTGAAGCTGCCATGAACGAGCAGGTTACCCGACGATGAGGCGTCATAAAGCCCCCAATGGCTCACACTGCCCCACGATCCAGTCGCCGCTGCGAACTCTATCGCGGCATCGTTTGACATCGTTCCGCTGGCTGCCGCACCAAAGGAAACCGAAACGCGGCTGTAGTTGTTGCCGGACAGCTCTGTGCCGCTGTTGTCGTCCCCTAAAGAACCTGTCGAAAGACCAAGATACACGTTACTCGGAGCGGTGAAGGTCGCGTTGGCCCCCAGAACGTCCAGCACTTTGTTCTCGGCATAGTCAGAAAGCGCGCTCATGCTCTACTCCTAAATGTTAGCTTGCCGTGTGTAGATTGACTGAATGTGCAACGTGCCAGTGCCATACCGGCTGCGCTGCTCATCTTTGCGGATTTCTTCAATGATCCGCGAAAACTTCTGGTCGTAGATTTGCGCCCGCTGGTCATCCATCAGGTACTGATAGGCTTCGACGAGCGATCCCATGAGGTAAGCGTCGGGATGGCGGGTCAACATAGTGTTGGTGGCGTTACTGTCAGACAGGGCTGAAAGGCCGCCAATATAGATGATCTCTGCCGTGTAAGCGGAGTCAGGAACCGGACGCATCTTCATCTCGGTGCCGACAAGACTGTAAGCCACTGGCTTACCATTGCCGCCGCTCGGATAGGTGTTATCCAGCGAGGTTGGCGACATATACTCAAGCACCGTGTTCGGCGAAGTGTTGAGCTTTACAGAGCGGACCTCCCGCAGATCGGTAGGCAGACTGATAAACTCATCGCTGGCCGTCAGGGTCGCGGTGGCCCGCTTCTCCTGCTCCCGTGTTTCAAGCTCACGAGACAGACGTGCCTCTGCAAGAACAATGAAGTCCGGAATATTATCGGTCAGGTCAGAGCGCGCGAGGCTGTTCGCCAGTGCGGTCTTCAGCTCTGTATAATTCGTGATCGCCATTAGATACGTCCGCCGCCAGTTCTAAAATGTCGGTTGTCCGGATCGTTCAGCCACTTGGCCCAATCGCGTGGATTGTCGGCTGGGTGACCAAACTTCTCTTTGAGCTGGACATAAAGCAGGTTCGGGATGTCAGCGACCTTCTGGTGATGGCGCTGCGTATTACCGATCAGCTTGCCGTATTCCCACTCGTTTTGCTGACGTTTGTTTGCCTCCAGCACCTCTTTGATGTGCTGCTTCTGGATGATCTCGGCTTGACCATCGCGGTCAAAATTCATCCATGTCTCTTTGCCGGCAGACTTGTCCGCAGAAATCAGTTTTTTCACGTGAAACTCCATGAAAAAAGGGGCAGCCGCAGCCGCCCCTCTTGAACATTTGTGAACTGCTTAGGAGCCGTTCAGACCGAATACAACCGCGTGGGCCTTCGGTGCGTCTGGAACCAGTGTCCACTCGCAGAGGATTTGGCGCTTCTGCGCGTCACCTGTCGGTGCAATTTCCTGCTCGACAAAGTTACGACCATTGATCGCGCCAACCGCAACGTGGTCCGGATCGATCAGGAAGACCCGATCATTTCCGAGAAAACGAGACGGGATGACCTCAAGCTGACCGAAGTCGTTAAACAGGATCGACACCGCACCGTTGAAGGTAATCGGCTGACGAGCTGTTGTGGTCGCTTGGTTGCTGACCAAGTTGGTGCCGCTCTGAGTCAGATCAGAGATGTTGGCACGGTTCGAGGCCGAAGCCACGAGGAGACGAGGGTTGCCTCCGTCGGTCCATGCTGCCTGCATGGCGCTGTCGATACGTGCGAGGGTCAGCGCGTGCGCTGTGCCGGTCACATCTGCGGCATCGGAACCATCGCCGGTAGCAAAGCCCATGTCGGACGGCTTGTCACCGTTGGTCATCCAAGTCAGCAGGGATGCAGACTTGCGCGGGTCAGAAGCTGACTTGGCGACGTTGGTGTCACCAATCATCTTCTCGATGTCGCGGCGAAGATCAAGACCGGCAAGAACCGTCTGATATGCCACCTCACTCTCGACCCCCGCCTTATCAACGGCCTCTACGGTATTGCTGATAAGGAACCCTCGTGAACTAATTTGATGCGTATTAGAAAAACGCGTCAAAGCAGTCACGCCGGAGTCGGTCATGTCCGCGCCTTCATTGCGGTGGTTGTCGGTAGCGGCAGTTGCCAGTTCCTGAACAAGGAACTCGTAAGTAATACCGCTGGTGGAGAGTTTAGAAGCGCCGCTGTAAATTGGCGTTTCATCTGAGTCAATCCTTGCGATGACATCCGCAAGGGTTTCACGCTCACCAATTTTGGTGGCAGAGGTTAGTGTAGCCATGTGTCACCTCATTTGTTTCTGGCTAGAAGAAGATCAACCGCTGAGGCAATGCTGCCTTCAGAGGCATGACGATCCGCAAGTTTGACCTTGCGGCGAGTAGCCACTTCATTCTTTGAGCGAGGAACTCCGGCCTTTGCCATCTTAGGCGCTTTGCGGACTCTCTTCTTTGCCTCTGGCTTTGAAGCGTTCAGCCGTGAGAGTTGCCACGAGTGATACAAGGCCACGATGGCCCGATGGTCAGCAGCGTTTGCGATCTCTTCGTCGGTATAACCAAGAGACTTTGCGTACTCAGCCAGCTCCGCCCGCTCCGTATCGCGGACCTTTTGGTCCTGCCATTGCGGTAGTTTCTGAAGCATAAGCTCTGACTGCTGAACAAGATGCGCACGCATCATGCCCTGCTGTTCGGTAGCACGCTCTTTTTGCACTCGATGCTGTTCCACCTGTATCTTCTGCAAGTTGTCCTTGCGTGCGTTCCAATCTTGGACAAGGCGGGTGTATTCCTTAGCGTCAAGCTCCTGATAGGCTTTATCCCAATCAGGCTCCTGACCAAGCCCCTGTTGGACTTGTTGCTCAAGCTGCTGAAGTGTCTGAGCATACGCATCCCGCAGTTGGCTTGTTTGTGCGCGCTCGGCCTGAAGCTCAGATTGCTCTGCTTCAAACTGTTTGCGCTGTTCAGCCAGTTGCTGCGTCTTTTGCGTGTAATCAGCCTCTCTCGTGTAACCTTTGAGTGCTTCATCAAGTGAGACATCAACGTCCTGTCCGTTTACGCGGACAGTGAAGACATCCTCCTCAAATTCACCTTCATCGGCATCGTCGTTGGTCTGATCTTCCTCATAGTCATCAACTTCAGGGTCAAATTCCTCTGACTCGTCGGTCGCCTCATTTGAGGGCATCACCTGATCTTGATCCGTAATGATCTCTTCAGGTGGAGCCTCCAACTCACTAGACGTATCCTCCGCAGGAGGGGTCTCCATGAGCAGGCTGGCTGCATCTTGTAGGGAAAGGTTGGAGTTGGTTTCCGCTTCGGGGTCAACCATAAGTCACCTCTAATTTATCTGTGTTTGAGCCGTTCTTCTGCAAGTCGTCCGTCCTCAAGGACTTTTTGAAAGTGTCCCTTAAGAGCGTCGAGTGCTTGGAGAAGCTGGTAGATGTTCTCGCGGGCTGCTTGGTCAGCGATTGCTGACTGCTTCCACGCGGTAACAAATTCTTTATCGAGGGTTTCAAACGCCTCAACGATGAGCGGGTCGCGCATCAAGGCTTCGGCCCGCGCTGCACGTTCCGCCTGCTGCCTCAGTTTTCCCTCGTTCATGATAAGCGGGTGAACCCTGTAAGGCTCATGGGTGAGCGATAGAAATCAGGCCGGTATCCGTAGCTTTCAGTGAAACGCCGGTTGGCGGCATCAAAACCAAATCCAGCAGGCAGGTTAGCCGGTGCGTCATCTAGCGACGTGCGGCGGAAGAAAACGCCGGAGTCATTATTAGTTGATCCGTCTGTGCCAGTTGAGCCGCCTGTGTCCTGATTGCTTTCACTGCGCGTTTTAGGCCGGCAGGCTTGCAGGAAGTCGTCATAAATATATCCGTCCGGACACTGCTCTGCGCCAGTCAGCGGGTTGGCGGACGGCGCAACCATGTCGTACTGGTCCTCGTGGGAGCTGTCATAATTACCGTATCCCGGTCCCGGCGCGATTATATCTCTGAACGGATGGTCTGGACCGGGATCAAACCTGTTTCCTCCGTACACCACACCGCCCAATGCGTTGGTGCTAAGTTCGCCCATAATCTTGCCCTTGCTGTTAAAAACAGGTTGGCCAAGACCAAGACGCAAGTCCTCTTGAGGAGTATTCAAACCTGTGATTGCTGAAAGTATGTTCCCGATGGGATTGGAGGAGTTCATGTACTCCATGACCGCCGGAGCATTTGGTCCATATCTAGCAAAATAAGCGCCCGGTCCGCTTGCAAGTTGTCCCGGCGTGAAGCCCATCTCTGGGGTGCCGACCATCATAGAACGGCTTTGCGAAGCCTGCCGCGCAAGCTGATCCGCATCAGCTCCGACAATGCCAGATTTCGCCAGTTCTCCCATCAGCCCCATTCTAGCCGCTGCGGCATCGGCGCGTTGACGATAAAGGTCAGCATTGACCGTTTCGTCTGTTGCTTGAGCGTCAATTAAAGCTGCTTCTGTGGCAGACGAAGGCAAGACTGAAGGCACGTCGAAGCCCGGACCCACATCCAATCCCATGTCCATCACAACTTCACCAGTTGTTGTGTCAAACGTGGTCCCAGAAGCGTCAGTGATCGTTGCCGGCGGGAAATTTGAAGACCCAACACTAATGTTGGAAGCGCCGCCTCCGAGAAGGCTTGGATTAAGCATATAGTCACCAGCTGCGTCGTTCATGTCGAAGACTTGGGACGGTGGATTTAGCGTAGCGTCAATCTGCTGGTTAAATATATCGTTGGCAAAGTACTCGTTAAAAATAGCGTCGTTTCTTGCAGAGTTGGCAGCCCTTACTTCTGGCGATGCCGACTGTGCCATCTCAACTAAGGTCTGCGGTATTCCAACAACCGAAGCAATCTTCTGCGCCGGATCAGGGCTGTCGTCCTGTGGCGGCGCAACGCTCCTTACTGGTGCTGGCGAAGACGTTGTTCTGCCGCGACCAGCCTCTACGAGATAATTGTCATTATCATCGCTACCACCGCCACCATCGTCATCAGATGCGCCGCTACCAAAACAGAACAGGCGTGCCTCTATACGGCGTGCCATGTCCCACTTGTCTAGGAAGTCACGATCCCACATAACCTGCTCGTCCTTTCGCGCGGCGATACCAGTGTCCACGCACGCCCTTGCCTAAAATGTCTCTAAACTTGGTCCGCACCTTGCGCATCATCTGCGGTGCGTCTCCGTGCGGAGCTATGAAGTCCGCAAAAAATAGGTTTTCTCCGCAACGCCACTCTTCCGGCGCAACGGCGCGGTTGCCCTGCATCAGCTCAAGCAGAACCTCGTCTGATACAAACGCCCATGTCACAACACCAACCGGACGATCTTCCTTTGCGAAGATGATCGCCTGACCGTGCGACATCGGATGCGCAAACTGCCTATAGACGCGATCCAGTGTCCAATCGGTATAAACGCCTGCCCGCATGAGCAGGTCGCAGACATTGCCCAGCGTCATGCGCGCGGCAGGTTTGTGCTTATCTCTGCGTCGGTCATGGCCTTAGCCACACGGAGCTGCGCCTCTGCGGCAAGCTCTTCTCTGCGCAAGCCCAGCTCGGCCATCATCTTTTCGCGCTCCAAAGCGATCTCTGCGTCGAGCTTGGCTTTTTTCAGCTCAAAGTCCTGCTGGATTTTGATCAGCTCCGGATTTGGCTGCTGCTGTTGCGGCTGCTGTTGCTGCATCATTTGCGCCTGCGCTGGGTCTTTGAAGTAGCGCGAAGCGTCCTTCATGCCGGCAAGCTCTACATACTGGCGCAGCGTGTTCGCATACTGGTCCATCCCGACCAGCGGGTTGTTTGGCCCAAGCGTCTGGAGTATCTGCTCCTGCTTGACGATAATCTCCATCAGGCGGGACATCTTCTCCTGCTCGTCCATCGTGCCAAGTCCGACATTGACGACGATGTCAAAGCCCTCAAACTCGCGCGGGTCGATAGGCACAAATTTGTTGCGCAGGCGAATGATGCGCGGCTGCTGCTGATAGGTTGAGACCAGCTTTAACACGATGCGGAACAGGTCTTTCATTCCCGTCTCCGCAATGGTCCGCGCGTAGCTTTCCAGTTTTTGGCCCGCACCTTTCACCGTTGCCGATACCGCTGCGGCGGTGCTGCTTTGAAGCGCGTTTGCATCCAAGCCCTGCGAGGCCTTGCTCATGCCAGTGCGCTGCTCTTTGATTTCGTCAAGGTAGCGCATGAGCGGCTGTATCTCTCCGCCTACTCCGCCTGTCGAGAGCGGCTGCACGGCTCCGGGCGACCGCGTGCGGATCACCGATCCCGGCGCCCCCTCAAGCAGGTCATCGATATTTACCTGCCCCTCAACCGCTACGACGCGCGGCATCACCGACAGGTAGGTGCTGTCGAGATACTGGCGCATCAGAGTCGATTTGATCACCTGAAGGTCTTTTGTCAGATCGAAGATCGACCGCCCAATCAAGCGGTGCGGCATCAGGATCGGGCTGATCACCGCAAAGGGGATGTAATCGATGATGTCGTTCTCAAGGACATGCTCTCCGCCGTCCCCTATAGAAAGCACGCGGCGAAGCTCGGCAACGCCGTCCTCGTCAAAGTCTACTTTAATGATGCTTTCATATACCGGCACCTCACGCTGCGACGGATCGGCGTGATTGTAATCGTTCTGCGCATCAAGGTCTTCAAAGCGCTTGCGGCGCTCCATATCGACCTCTAACTCACCAACGCCCGCGTAAGTCTCAATTTCGTCTTGGTCGTAGCCCATAGAGACCAGCTCGGAGACGGTCATCGTGGTGCGGTGGCAGATGAACCGGCTTTCTTCGAGACTCTTGGCCCTGCGGCTAACAAGGAACTCCTCCGGCGGGACGTTCTCACAGCGGATGCGACCAGATTTGGTCTTGGTCCGGAGCGTGACATCATAATTCAGCACCTCCTCAATCCCCAACTCAGGATCGCCGGCCATCAGCACGCTGGTATCTTGCTCAACAACCTCAACGTCGGGGTTTGCCAGTAGGAGCGCCAGTTCGCTTTCGTCCAGCCCCTCATAGCTCTGCTGCTTGATCTCGTCCGTCTCGTCCCACGCGACCTTGATCACGCCGACTTTAAAGAGGAGCGAATCCTTGATAAAATTGTAAAGGATACGGTAGTAATCGTTATCGTTTTGCAGAACAAAGTTAACATAATCAGTGGCTTGCTCTGCCTTCTCAACGTCCTCTTCGGTACGCGGGGCAAAGCGGACAACCTTATCGGTGCCTGTAAAAATGCGCATCATCGAGGGCATGATCTGCTCAACGACATCCGCGACCTCTGTGCTTACGACGCTGGACCTACCTTCGACCTCGTTGCCGAAAGGGCGCCCCAAATAATAGTCGAGCGCATCTACACGGTCCTGCGTGTACTCCGTATCAAAATGGTTCAGGCTTTCAGTGATCTCGCGTGAGATCACAGAGCCGAGAGCGTCATTATCCATCATTACTTTTTGCTCCCAGACCGCGACTTTTTGTAGATGTCAGAGTCTGCTTTTCGGGCGCCACCCTTGCCTGAAACATATGAATTTACGCGTCCCATTGCCCAAGCGGACATCGGCACGTTGCGGCTCCCCCCGCCAAGATAAGCGCCTTGCCCACGACGATACACCTTCGCCAGCTCTCCATAGCTGAAGCGGGTGCCTTCAGCCTTTTTTCGCAGAGCGGTTTTTGTTTTTTCGCTTAGAGGTTTTGCTTTTGGCATTTTGCGCTGCCCTCGATTTGCTGACTGCCGCTATGTCTATTTTTTCACCGCGCTTGTACGCGGCTGCTGTCTTTCTTAGCTCGGCGGCTTTGGCTGACCTGTTTTTTGACCCCGCCAGATACTTTTTTGGCAGGCCGGTCTTTTTGTCCTTTGGGACTGACTTGAACCGTCTCGGCATCGCAACCACCAGCTTCCTTGCAGCGCTTAGGCGTCACACAGCCACCGCAGAGGGAGAACTGCGGGGCTGTGCTGACCTTTGGCCTGCGTAAATGTCGAACCAGAATCACGAGCAGTATTTGCCCTTTTTGACATTGCCCGCACGCTTTGAAGACTTCTTGCCCTTCATGTACATCACTTCACCTTTTTCTTTTTGACGGTTTTCGGAGCGGCTTTTGCCGCCTTCTTCACAACCGGCGCCTTCTTCAGCACCGGCTGATAAGACACAACCTCGTTTCCAGATACACATCGGCCACGCAGGGTGCATTTAGCCGGATAGATACAGGAAGCGCATAACTGCATGATCACCACTTCACTTTGTTTGCCCAGAAGGCCGCGCTCATCTTGCCTTTGGCGATGTTCTTCGCGTGCCTTGCTTTGAAGCTGCGGCGGCGGGCTTTCTGCGCAGCAGTC
>Ga0181401_1000488_pt1 | contig 16695 bp, 17 predicted proteins | sample 24SPOviralmetaG_FD_130130 | JGI IMG/M metagenome (GOLD analysis project Ga0181401, IMG submission 130130) | Marine viral communities from the oligotrophic San Pedro Time Series (SPOT) site, San Pedro Channel, CA, USA - 24 SPOT_SRF_2011-07-20 | ecosystem: Environmental > Aquatic > Marine > Strait...
AAAATAACAAACAACGGTGCTACTGATGCAGATTATTCAGGACAGTATCGATCATTAAAGAATTACAGATGGCAGATAGGGACCAGATATGTTCCAAATCAACCAATCGAACTTGATCAGTTCTTAGGACAATTACACTTTTCAGCACAACATATAGTCGAGATAGAAAAAGCATGTGTTGCCGCAGGAATTCCGGTTAGATCATTACTTAAGGCAAAACAAAATTTCGTGTGTGGTCGGGCATTAGCAAAACACGGTGGATCTGTAAATTTAGATGCAGGTTTAAGGTTATATTTAGAATATAATGCCGTCACTGACCCAGATGTTCCATTAGATGTTGTATCATTTGTTAATCACATAAATAGAATTGTTATCGGACAAAATGGATTGACCGTATTAGGTTAGATTCAGTAAAATTCTTCTTTAAATTTTAAAATTTATTTTCTTATATATAATTATAAAAAAATGAATAGTGTCGCAGTCCAGCAAAAACGTTATATTAAATTAGCACCAAGTAACAACGCATCACAAGGTTTCGCACCAGAGTCCTCACAACCTATTATCCGATTCTCGGTTGCAGATACTCAGGCAGTCGCTAATATGAAAGAAGCAAGACTTAACTTTAGACTCAGAGTAACTAAAGCAGCGAATACTCCTATTGTTATCGGTGATGATATTAATCTTGATAGTCGTGTCGGAGTTTCAGGAATCATCGATCAAATATTAATTAACTCAAGAAGATATGGTTCATCATTAGAACAAGTCCATAACGCCGGTAGATTGAACTCGCAGATCTACGACTCACTTCATTCACCAAAACAAATGATAGCGAATCAGAATCTCCAAACCCGAGCTATCGGATATGGTAGATATAATGGTATGATTATCAGACAAAATAGAGCGGTTCTCACTGATGACGAAAACTGTAAATATATGAGAAGACAACTCATCACTTCGGGAACTGCTACTGGTAAATCTTATGATCTTTTAGACTGTTCCATTCCTATTCATTGTGGTCTTTTCTTCTCTGAAGACTTAGATCTCAATAAGGTTGGAGGTCTTGAAATCTCTATCTTCCTCCAAAAATCTTCATTCTTATTTAATGGAACAGGGGTGACCGCAGATATGAATTATTCATTACAGGATGTTAATTTAAGTATTCCACTTCTCTACAAGTCAGCGATGCAGATCCAGCAAGATGCCCAAAATCCACAAGCAGTTATAGAATATATGGCTTACACTAGTGTTTTCTCAGTCTTGGATTCAACTTTTACATCTATCGCCCATAGACTCAATATGAGATCTTTACTAAGCTCGGTTCATAATTTCCAACCCACCGCTGCTATTAATGATAGAGCAAGAAACAATTTTGCACTTTTAGATTCAGGTCTTGAAGAATTAACATTTATGATGGACGGTCAAAGAAATCCGATGGAGAAGACCGCTATTGTCGATGTTGATCGTGCCGCACCCCAGAGAAACCGTGCTACCACACAACCAGAAGTTTTACACGATGCCTTAAGTAGTTTCAGAAACTACAGAGATATACTCTATACTCAAGTAATCCCTCAATCTCTTAAGGGTGTTCCTGCTAATTTAAATCAAGGTCACTATTCCATCGGTGTAAATTATGCCCCTCAAACCGGATCGGGAGTAGATGTGGCGGGAGTCATTTCATACGATATATTAACCAAGTTAGAGGCAACTGCTGATGCCGCTCAGACAGAACCTTATGCTTTTTACTCATTCTACTTAGATAAAAAGACATTAATCGTAACTCCGCAAGGAATAGCAAGTGCCTAAAAAGAATATAAAAAAGACTTAAATAATTTTCTTTTATATAATTATAAAAAATGAATTCAGAAATGGCGATCCCTAATGTTTTATTAGCAAATCAGGCAAGCGAGGAAAATCAAAACACAGAACTAAACACTGTCCGCCTCACACCAAATAGTTTTGCTAACAACACTGTAAATTTTGTCTTACCAAAACTTGGTCACGTTTTAGACCATAACTCCAGTTTGGTTTGGTCCGTATCTTGGGACGACTACAATGTAGCACGATTAACTAACAATCAGAGAGTCGTTCTTAAGAACTTTAGTGGTTGTTTAAATACCTTAAGACGTGCCCGGATGTATGTCGGAGGTAGATTACTTTTCACCAATCCAGATCCTGCCCAAATAATTCATATAGATAAATTATCAACTAATCCAGATCATTATGAAGAAGTAGAAGATGTTAAACTCGGAGGTCAGCACGGATTCCACCTTTTAGAAGGTGCTAATGGTCAGCAGGCAGTTATTAAGATGGGTGCTGATGTTAGCACTGCTGACCCAACATTTAACAGAGTTACCCGAGCTTTAGGATCTTTCTCCACTGTCGCCACCGCTAATGCCGCCTGGGAAGGCACTGTTTTACTTTCAGATCTATTCCCCGCACTCAAGGGAGGTCTTCAGATCCCAATTGCTTTACTTAAAGAAGATGTAAGAGTAGAGATTGATTTCGAAACAAATTTTGATGAAGTTGCACTTGTTATTAGAAACACAAATGCACTCGCAGGAACAAATATCAGTATTCGAAACCCTCTATTAATTCTTGATTATTTAACTTATGAACCTATTGTTGAAGCAGGTTTAAGGGAAGCAATGGCGGCGGGAGTCACCATACCATATAGACAAATAGATCAGATTACTAAAGTAATTCCTGGACATAATACCGCTAATAATCAGTCAGACGTTTTCTTAGGTTTCCAAGGTAAATTACTAATGAAGGTTTATGTTTCAGTTAGAGCTTCGGATTCAGTCAATGGAGTCCAGAGTGCTATGGCGAGAGGTAATGGTAGATGCAGATCAAGAGCATTACAAAACCAGAAGTTTAATCTATTAGTCAATGATCTCTTTATTTTTGATCAACCAGTAGATACATCATCTCAAAAATATAATTACTTAAGTATGGCGAAACAATTTCCAATTTATACTTACCCAAACTCATTCGACTACAATACCCGATGGAACCAAGCGTTATCCACTAATGATTTCAACGCTGGTGAAGTAATTTTCGGTGGAACTACTAATAATGACGCAGTTCTCTCTAATATTTTCTGCCGTGATATGGTTGCAGGAACACAATCTTACATCGGAATAGATCTCAGTAAATATGGTCCTCAAGGTGGTATCAACCCTGCTAATTCCGGTTACCGTGTTGGATCGAGTCCTATGATTCTCCAACTTACATATAACGGCGGTGCTGGAACTACTCCCGACGGAGTAGCACAATCAGTCGATGTCTTTTGCGAATCCGTAAAAATTCTTCAGATGAGAAATGGTCTTGTAGAAGTGATGGACGCTTAAATTTTCAATTTTTCTTTATAGGTATTTTATATTATAATATTCTCTCTTTATAATATAAATGAATAGTCAGACTCAATCTACGCCTCCTCAAGGTCAGTCACCAGTGCAACAATATATGGCGACATTAGATTTTACTGAACCACCAGATGTGCAGATAATAGAGGCATCCTGTGCTCTTGCTAATACACGAACCCAACAAAACAATAAATGGACTAATACACTTAAAGAACCTCTGTTAGTAAAAAAAGGTTCTCAGATTAGATGTGCCTCTTCATTTATTAATATGTCGGGAATGGATCAAGAAATTATCCAGTTCCAACCTACCGGTGATACACAAGATAATAGTCATACTCTTTTAACTCAACTTTACACTGCTAATGATGGAACAAATGGTAAAACCACAAGTTATGACTATATCAGTCATAATATACAAACTAACGCACTTGAACCCACAGAATTAGGAGATACTTGCCGAGTCGTGACGTGTAGTTGTGCCTCATTATCAGGTGCAGGAAATGGATTAATTATTAGCATATTGCAGGTGAGTAATAATTATCAAGTTTTAAGAGATGGTATTTCCATACCTGATGCTGGTATAGGATATAAATCTGGCGATAAATTTACGATCTCCAGTGCTCTACATACGGTGGGTGGTGATAATGCATTTGGTTTTGTAATAGTTAATGATTCTGGATCAATTGTTGATTTTACATTACAACACCGAGGAACATATAATAATGGAAGTCCTCCTGATTTTGTTATAACTATTTCTACAGCTTCGGGAGGATCCGGTGGGACTATGCATTGTAACACACCAATAGGAGGTCAGGGGGCGAATTCCGCGATGTCGTTTTCAGTTCATACTGAAGGTCAAGACTACCAGGTGGGAGAAGTAGTGGAACTTACTCCTAATGATGGCGGGGCAGCATTCACGGTGAAACCAAGAATTAAAATAAATGTAGTTGGAAATACAGGTAATGTATTAAATAAATTATATTATGATCAAGGTTATAACTATGCAAGAGTCCCAGTCTTTAGATGGGCACAGACTTTCGATTTTAACTCTACTTATGTATATGGTAGAAATATTGGTGAAAGATCTTTTACTGCCTCTAATGGTAAAGAAATATCAGTTTTTAATCCACCTCCTCTATTTGATTATGATATGAATTTATCTAATGGTTTTAATTTAGGTAATAAAGAAGATGAATTTTGTTCAGGTGTTTATCACCGAAACGGGCAAACTCAAGCATTCACAGTTGCTAAACCCACTATTAGTATTGCACAAGATACACTTGGAATAGATTTTTTAATGAGAACTATCAGTGGTATATCAGAAGTTATTATACCTAATATTCAAGAAGAATATACTGATAGTTACGGTCAAAGAATTACCGTCTTTCAAAATCCATTAAATCAATTTGCATTAGGTCAATGTTTCGTTATCAGTTTTGGATTAAAGAATAATGGTATAATAGGAAATGAAACTACATGGAATGATCTTCAGGCAGTCGCCCAGAACTATCAAGGTGTTTATTCAGTAGGTCAAAAGACCTTAAGTGATCCAGGAGATCAAATAACTATTGGAGGACAATTATATACAGGTTATCAAGTTCTTAGAATAGGTCCAGTTAATTCATTTAATGGAGGTCAGATTGCAGTTCAAGTTGGTAGTAATCCACCCATCTATGATCAACCACAAACTGGATTCCCTTACCTATATCAATTAGCGGGTGTCGATAATCTGGTCGGAACTCCTAATGCAACATATACTGTGCCGATGACTAATAAACGACGAGAAGACGGACAACCGATGACGGGCGCGGGGGCGACCATTAATGTTACTATTAACGGGGCGGGTAATGGTTGGCAGAGTTTTAGTTCGAACAATAATGGAACAAATTATCATCAGGGAGATATATTAGAATTTGCAAATCCGGATGGTAGTGCTAATACCATTGAAGTTTATGTTTTAAGTATAGATGGTATCTCAGGTCAAACATTTTTTGCCGCTCAGGGTGCATCCATCTCAAAAGCAGATCTATTATGTAATGGACAACCCTGCCAGATGAATATAGTCGCTCAACCATTTTACACAACAGGTGTCGGAAATATTAATGTCCGCCCAGCTTCTAATGCTTTTAACTTTAATCCAAACTCGATTGGGGTAATGAAAAATTTGGATAGAACTGCTGGTTCTCATTTTACCAACTACCCTCAGTTCCCTCCAACATTTGATACATTAGGATTGAGGGACGGTGCTTCTATTCCGGCAAATAGAGGTTTGCAGAAAACTACTGTGAAGAGTGGATTATGCAAACCAAATGGTTATCGATTTGGATTTACTGATTATAATAATTTAAGAGCAAATTTCTCGGCACATAGTGACTCTGAGTTTGAAGTAGTCACACCAAATCCACCTGCCCTAACTGATTACAATAATATTGTTACCAGAACTTTTGTAGCGGGAACAGATGCCGCAACAAGTGCATTTTATATAGGAGCGACAGATCCGATGCCTGCTAATGAATTTACATTTAAAATTTTAAAAGTTTCCTGGGCGGCGGACCCTACAACTTATCCATCAAATTATTTAATACTTAAATTTGCTGATCCTGTAACATTAGCACCTAAAGAAGATCATTGTTATATCAGATCAGTCACAGTAGATGCAACTCATTTAATATTTAATTTAAGAGCAAGAAATATTCAACAAATGCAGGTTCCTCTATTAACGACTAATGTTGCAAATATCGGTGAAGAAATGTATCGTGGAGTTCTACCAACTGAAAACCGGATTGGTGCTGGATCTAATGTAGAACTTGTTTATGTTCCAGATTGGGTAGCATTCAATTCCCGAATACATCTTAGATGGAGTGCAAATGCGAGTGATATAAATTCTGGGACAATTGGATTCACTAACAATAAAAATTTTTATGGTATATCTGATCCTAATATAGTTGCCTTAAAAACAACCAAAGATTTTGAACCATTATATAGTTCAGCATTATTAGATCCATTAATTATGACCAGTTATCAGTCAGGAGGATACTACTTCTTGACTCAAGCGTGGGGTATGTTGGGTGTTCCTAATGGTAACCCAGAAGATCAATATGGTTATCAGAATATGTTTGGATTTTCACAAGGTTTTAATGAGTTCCCATTAGGGGATGTCTGCACGGGACAAAGTGCTAATAATCCATATTTCTTTAGCACTCCAGAATCAATTTCTGATGTAAGTAGTGTATATGAATATGAAAAATATATGAAACAAAAAACTTTTAAAATGGATCAAAATTTCGAAACACCATCGTCTATCGGTGCAACTTGGACGAAGATTGCAAGTGAATTGAGTGGAGCTATAGATCAAGCGACAGGTAATGTTATGGCGCCTGCTGAACAAGTAGGATTACTTCAAAACGAATTTTGCACTCCTGTATATGGTAGTAATAATGAAATTGGTAATGATGGTAAATATATTAAAAATGAAAGAATATATCCTTTATCTGGAGGATTAGAACCTGGACATTGTGTGGGTATTAGTGGGTATGATTCAAGTGCCTCATATCTTGCAACTGAAATTATGAATGAATTACCTTTTGATGTTGATACAAATAGTATATACTTTGTATTTTTTAGAACATTTTTTACATTACTTAGAAATTATGATCCTCTAAAAGGTCAGGGAGCGACTCCTGGTTTGCCCGATAGAACTCCATTAAAAACATTAGCAACTGCTGCCTCTAATATAGGTAATGTTAATTCATCCACTACAACTCCGCCAGTCACAACTCAGAAAACATTAGATGGAACAACTATGATTGATATAAGTTTAGCGGGTCCGCCTCCAAGAAAGGATTTCAAGTTGTATGAGTTGGGAAGTCCTAATCCCGCCACAACAAATGTGGAGATACCCTTTCCATCAAGTAGTTTGGAATATCCGATCAGATATATAGAACAAGATGGAACGGGAAATCTCGACCGAGCGAAAGTAAGTAACTATGTGGGTGCAAATAATCTTACTTTAGCATTCCAACAAGATATATCATCATTTGGTTTTACCTTCTTTCATCAACCCTACGTAACCCCATTTGCTGACGGTCAGGGTGGCGAAGTATCTACCAGGATCTTTTTTGGTAATCGTAAGTTAGGTATATTTAATCACGACGCTTTTGGAGGGGTTTCCATAGTGAATTACTGCCGACCTGATTTCCCAAATAATATTTTTACTTATGAAGAAATAATTTTAAATAGTTCTAATGGTAGTTATACCAATGGTATCGATCCATTAACATCAGTAGCACCAATCGGAAGAAGGTTTATGCAAAAGTTAGGTTTCTCTGATAGTGATATGGGAATAATTGAAAATGCAAATAAACAATTTGTTATTGATAATACCCTAAACAGATTAGGAATACAAACAACCTCGAATACCCGAGAAATAACATTAGATGATGGAACCACCACTCAATTTGCAAGTTATGATCTAGAAGTGTATGGGACTACCTTTACCAAAATAAATTCCAGTGATTCTATATTAACATCAATACCTCCTCCTGAATCAAGTCCCGGATTAGCATCACACGTCGTTATTGTGACCCCGACAAATGGTAAATCAAATAGAATAATTCAACAGTTCGGAGATTATATATTCTATCCATATAGTTATGACTCCGCCACTGATAGTTTTAGTGAAGCTTCTAAAGTCAGATATGATAATGCCTCATCTGCATTCGGAACAATAGGTGGTCTTAATTTAACTTCAGGCACTGCAAATAGAGGTATGGGAACTCCAAACGTTTTGGGATCAACTACGGTGGTTTCACAAAACACAGTTCCTGTTTCACTAAATCCAGATTGTAATATTTATTTATCCTATACGATTCAGGCAGACAGTAATTTTATTAGTGCAACCAATTTGCCCGTCAAATTAAACCATGGACATATGATTATATTAAGTTCTTTGATTCAATCTCCTAATTATCATTTAAATAATCAAGGCAGATTACCAGGTATCTCTATAGTCAATAAAACATTTTTACAAGGTGATTACATTCTAAGTATGGGTCAATTGACTTTTTATGCTGTGAGGGATCACGTGGTTTCAGAGATAGTAACTGAAATAGTAAATAATGATTATACTGTCCCAAGTAGTTTAGGTTTGCAATCCACAGTTATTTATGAAATAACCAACTATAATCCAAAACCCGCCAAACCACCTGGAACTATATTCGCCAAACAACAAATAGGATATTTACTAAATCAACAAATGCAAGAAATGCAAGGAGGTCAAAATGGAGGTCCCCCAAGTCGAATGCAAAATCTGTTAGGAGATTTAGACCGATTAGGGCTCGGTGTTCTTGAAGATCCAACTAATAATAATAGTTCAGTCATCAACCAATTAGCACAATACGTCAGAGGTTTTGACCTACTTAACTTAACTCCAGCAGATCGTCAAGCATTCTACGCCACAGATGCGGGGCAAGCATTCGTCAATCACGCCCAGGCGGTAATGAGTATGCAAAGAAATATGGGATTATTAGAAGCTCAGTTTGAAGAACAAGCGGCAGCATTAGGGGCAGGTAATGATCCAAGACAAACAACTTATCAACAAGTTCTAACTGAATTAGCAGGACTTCCCGGATTACCACCCATCGCCGATGCACCTATTGCCGAGCAAATTGTTGCACCTCCTGATCCATTAGGAGATTTCTTGGATGGTGGTGGCGAAGTTCCCGATGAGTTAAGAGGATTAGCAATTGCTAATCCATTACAAATGATGTCGCTTCAAAGTTTTCAATCTGATTATGGTGGAGATTTAAATCAATACTTCACTCATTTACTATCAACCGATCCAGATATGAGAGTCCCCCCTCCTATACCTGCACCTGCTGTTCCAATTCAGGTAGCTTCAGGCGGTGGTGGGGCGGAATCCGGTGTAGGAACAAGTGTGGCGGGGTCTTCAACAGCAGGGGCACCAACGGTAGATACTGGTATTGAAGAATAATAAAGATAATTTAAATTGGAGGTGGAGGAGGATCTCATCGGTGCTTTTTTTTAAGTTCTACATCTTGTATATAATCTGAAAATAAAATATTCCGTAATATTATCCATAATGAGCAGACAGAATAGACCGAATGTTTTTTTAGATGTAGATCTCAAGAATCCTGAACCTCAACCACCTCAAGAAGAAATATTAGATATGAAACCTCCAGAAGAAATACCACCACCTACCGAGAAAGAAATATTTAAACAACCAAAGAAAGATTTAGTATTAGAAAAACCTGAAGGAGTCAAAAGAAAAGCAGATAGAAAGACCGATCAAAAAAGACAGGTCACACCGAAAATGAAAGCACACCTTGACCGGATTAGAATCAAGGCGGCAGAAGGTAAGAAGAAAAAAGCGGCAGAACGTGCAGGAGTAGAATATATACCACCACCACTACCCCAGGTGCAAGAAGTAATACCCCCCCCTCAGATTCCTCAACCAGTAGCACAACCTCCTCAGATGCCTCCTATTCAAGAATCCGTAAATTCCGTAAGATATGCACAACCACAACAACCACAATTAGATTATGATCAACTCGCCGATAGACTCTGGTCCCGACAACAAAAATATAATGAAGAACAGAAATATATATCAACCTTAACTGAAAAGATTAGAAGAGAGGAGCGTGAAAAAGCACTTAAAGAATCTACAACACTACTTAAAGAAGCAGCATCAAAATATAAAAAAGATCATCAAGCACAATTAGGTCGAAGTGTATTAACCAACTATCAAAATAGATATGCTGGTCATCCTGTCTTTAAGGTCAAACCCGACGGTCAGGGTAAGTTCCAGGGTTCGGCAAATCCTAATGCTAATCCTTTTGATGTGTGCTTCAAATAATTTCTCAGTATATATTAATGGGACTAATAAAATATCTCAAAAAAAAAAAGATCTTTAAATATATCAAGATATGCAGAAAGGATATGCGAGCAATAGAAAGACTGGATCCCGACCCCCTACCGCCAAAAAAACCAAAGCTTCTAACAAAGGAGGAGAGGAAAAAAAGGTTCGAAGGAATAATTCACCGAAAAAGTCCAACGACCGAGGAGGACTCAAGCGACTAACTGAGGCACAAATGAAGCGTTTAAAAGAACATAGCAAGATGCACAAAGGCGGGATGGGATCTAAACATATGAGAAAAATGATGATGGTAATGACTAAAGAAGGTAAATCATTTAGTGAGGCACATCGGATAGCAGTTAAACACGACAAAAAAAAATAAACATTATATTATATATGGTAGAAACTTTTAAGAATAAATTTAACAAAAAACACGGACAACCTAAAGATAAATCAAATTCATTAGCAGAGATAGCTCGACTATCAGGTATTAAGAAATCAGCGATTCAGAAGATCTATAACAAGGGTATAGGTGCATACAAGACAGCGGGACCATCTCGACCTAATATGACTAAACAACAATGGGCGTATGCCCGGGTATATGCAAGCATTAGTCGTGGTTCAAAAGCATCCAAAGTTGATGCAAAAGAATTAAAGGCGGGCAGAAAAAAATAACGTTTTATCAATAAAATTTGATTTCATTTTAATCATTATATAATGAGTAAAATGGAAGACGTAACACCAAAAGAATTCTATGTGTGGTTATTGAGAATACTTAAAAAGGCATCAGAAACAGATCTACCTGATGGAGCAAATATTCGCGGACATCCCGAAGAACAAAAACAGGCAATTAGAACTATTGTGAGTGCGTGTTATAACTATCTGGATCTTGATTCAGATATAGTCGAAGGAATTAAAAAAGTATTGATATATAAATTATCATTAGCATCGCCACAGTCTTCTTGACCAATAGTTCGGACTGTTCTTATTATTTTTAGTTAGATTACCTTTACCATCTTTTATTCCCGCACTACGGGCACAGTAACTTTTTTTTCTTGCTGGATCATTAGGATGCTGTCCCATCTTGCTATCGCCATAGTGAATAAGTTTTTTATTACCGCTACTGGATTTTACATATACCATCCCTTCTTTACCAGATTGAGAAGATTTATATGGTTTGTATAGAGGTTTTGATTCCATGAAATTTTTGGGTGCTTTTGATAGAGTCATTTAAAGTTTAACAATATTTTTTTATATTAATATTATATCAAATCAGAATGTTTAGTTGCACCCTTTGTGAAAAAGAAACTGTCTATTGGTATCACCTATGCGACAAATGTCGCAAGGTTAAACACTATATATCCTTATATGATGATAGGGTATATGATGTATTAGATGCAGTCCTTGCTCGAGAAGTAGATAAACAAGATAATAAGATAGAGCTCGAGATCCGCAAGGAGATTGCTACTAAAGAGCAAGCAATCAAAAAAAAAAAGATCAGATCGAATACCGACTAATGTATAATCAAGTTCTGGTAGAGTTGAAAAAGACTAATGAAAATCGATCTGAATCTCCATATTTAGGAGAAACCCAATGTAGTATTTGCGAACCATTAAATATTAAAGGTTTGGTTCTTGCATCGTGTTTTTCTATTATTCTTTTCTTCTCGTTATATAGACAGGTTTCACCTCCTTTATAACTGCCCATAGCGACTAACACTGAGTTACCTGTGTTTTTACTATCAAAATGTGGTGGGGTTTCATAATTTTTATTTATATGAACACTATTAAATTCAAAGTCTGGAAAATACCAGTCCCTGAATTCAATAAATAAATCCTTTAAGTCAGGATTTTCTTCCTTAACTTTAGTCATATTCATTCCTGGTCTATCTGGATCTGGAGGTCTTAAATGATTATACCATTTAGGATGTTGTCGAAAGGTAGAACCCCATAATAAACTACCGCCTTTAGAAGGAGGGACACTCAATAATTTCTTCCTGTTAGTTGAAGTCTGCCATTTTAATTTCCCTAACCTTTCTTCCATAATCTGGATGTCTTCTCCATAGTCACCTGTAAAATGATTCATAGTTATATATAAGATTATTATTATTAGTATTATTCTAATTATTATTATTATTATTATTATGTTTTATAAAATAAAATGTTTCTATGTTTCAAAGTTTAAAAGTCTATAAGAAACGTAAAATTGAAATACTTTCAAACATTGAAACATTAAAACATTTTATTTTATTGATATAAAGATTTATATTTTTATATATTATATATGGGAAGAACAAAGATGAAAGATACTAAAGGTTTTATAACCTGCAAAGTGTGTGAGAGGGCATTTAAACTAAATAATGAGGATCATATTAAAATATTTAGTAATGTGAATGAGGAATTAGATGATGCTATTGATGATGCAATGAGTGTTATGACTAAAGAAGAATGGAATAAACTTCTAGATGAACCATTTTACAAGCATCTTAACGATGATCGACATTGTCCTAATGCTCATTGTAAAGTATGTGATGAAAATAATAAGTCTTATAATCTATTTACAACCAGACAACAACATTACTCACATAATAGAAAATACCATTCTTGTAAAAACCAGATGACGGGTAGAACGGGATTTACTGCGAGAATCCGGAAAGATGTAGCGACTATGTGTGAAAGACACTTAATGAAAATATCTAAATATCAGAGAGAGGGTAATAAACTTAAATATCCTAAGATAGAACTGAGTATTACTGATTATGAGGATGGTAGTATGGATGAAATAATGGAACAAAGTTTTATTGATAAACAAGAGAAAAAAGAGAAACAAGTAGAGGCACTTAAAAAGAAGAGAATGAAAAAAAAGAATGATAAAATAATGGCGGATTTAGCACGTCAAATTGAATTACACGAAATAGAAACTGGAAAACCAATTGGTGATTTGGTTTAAAAATTTAATTAATATCTTGATCTATATATATGACGACAGAGGCAGATTACCTAGAGCTTGCGGCAGATTGCAAAACTCGGATAGCAACAAAAAATAAAGAGATTAAAAAACTTCAAAAACAAGTAGATTGTTTGATGGGATGTTTATCAGAATGTAGATTGGCGGCAAATAATATATTAATGATTTATACTTTATTAGATGATATAACCAAGGGGACTCGTAGGGGGGAGTCTAATGCTTGTATGAAGAGAATGAATAATTGTCTTCAAGATATGGACATAGCATTTCAAGAATTAAATCAATGTGATTTTCAATCAGAAGAGATGGATATACTAACAAGATTAACTATTTCACAATTACAAAATTAATTGTGTTTTTTTTCTAAAATAATATCTAATTAATAATATATGGAATCGTATGTTATTAATTTAGATAAAAGGGGGGACCGTTGGAGAAAGATCGATGCCCTATGTAAAACGGCAAACTTACCCATAAAAAGAATCAAAGCAATAGATGGTAAGACCGAACTAATCACTGACGAACATTGGTTGCAAAAATACGATAACAATTGTGGTAGATTAAGGTATATGACTAAAGGTGAAATTGCTTGTTATTTATCACACTACAAGTGTTATGAAGAATCCAAATCTGAATTAACATTAGTGATAGAAGATGATGCAAAGATTCCAATAATGTTTGATTATAACTTAAATAAATATTTAAAATATTTACCTCACGATTGGGATATAATCTTGTTAGGAACCTCTGAACTATGGGCGAGGAAATGGAGAAAAAATACCACTACAATCTGGCAAAATAACTATTGGTTTAAATGTAAAGGTGATGTATATGGGACACAATGTTATATTTTAAAGAGAAAAGCAATAGAGTTTCTAAAGGATTGTAAGTATCCGATAAATAGTCCTATTGATGTTAAAATAAATCACTTAGGTCTAAATGTGTATATTCTGAATCACAATATGGTTGGGACACATAGGTGGGGAAGTGATACTCAGAGTTAGTATTTCCACGCAGGGTCTGGGATGTCCCAATTTTTCCCATAATGCCTACAACATATATCATCGAGATAAGTCGGAACTGGAATTGAGTAATCTTCATAGTCTATATATTGTATGCTTTCGATTTCTTTTTTTAAAAAATAACATTTTGGAAAATATTTATTTTTATATTGGTTCTCACTATCTAATGATAGTCTGTCGATGTCGATGAATACCTCCGTGAATTCTGGATCTATATAATCTTGATAATAAGTTTCCTTTGCTATCTTAAATAGTTGTCCTCGATTTAATCCGACATTCTCGGGAAGCATTCTAATATATGATACATACTCAGACCATCTATTTCCGGGTTTGAATATTTTATGACCTTTTCGGTAGATCTTCTCGTGCATATAATATTGTTGAGTTCCGATAGACTCGGGTAATCTATCATAATCTATATATGCATCATCAATTAGACAGATGTCTATATCTTTATCCCAATGTAAAGGTTTATTATCTCTATGTAATCCGAGCATTAGACCACCCCAGACTACATATTTACCAACAATGCATTTATCAAGGTCTTCAAGTAATAGTAGTAACTCGTCCATTTATATATAATTATATATATTATTTATCTATATAATGAATTCATATATAGATTGTAATAAAGTATTTATTGATACTTGTGAGTTAGGATTGGGAGTTTTTGCAAGTAGAAACATAAGACAGGGTGAAGTGGTAGAGTATGGTCTAATGATACCTCTAAAGAATGTGGATGGTAATGAGAATCCTCATCTACATACTTGGTCAGATGACCGAAAAACTTGGGCGAGTAGCAGTGGTTGTCTTGCATATTACAATCATAGTGACGACCCTAATGTGCAAAAGTGGGGAGATTTAAAACAAAATACAATGACTGTGGTAGCACTAAAGAATATCAGAAAGGGGACGGAGCTTAGAAGTAAATATATGTCTAAACCTTGGCGTAAATGTTTTCAAACTTTTTGAGATTCTAATGTATCTTTATTCATTTGATAAGTTTCGATAATTTGATTAGCGTCATCTTGTTTAAATCGATAATGACTCTTAAACTTTAGGTTGGTAACATTATGAGTTTTGTTTAAGGTAGTTTGTAACAACCCTCTAAAAATTAAACTGATTCTTTCACCTAATCGTTCCGCCATATCTTTTCGTTCTTTAAGTCCTCCATAATAATCTATGATTCCACCTTTTGGATTAAAATATTTAGTCTTAACATAAGTCCCATTAAACCTTAGTAACTTTTGATCTAATAAATAATATAAAGCATTAGCGACATAATCTTCAAAATGATTTATTTTAACATCGATAGGATTTTCTCTAATAATTTCTAATATAAGGTGACCCCCTGTATATTTTGGGTTTAGGGTATATCCAGACTTCATATAGAACTCATTATCATAAGGACAGAAACCAGCAAACTTAACATTTTCTTTTTTCATAATTTCAAAGCATTTACTAAAGTATTCCATTAATGTTAATACTTTGAAACTATCTTCAATCGAACATATTTCCTTAATATCATCGTCTATTTGTATAATCTTAGTTCCAACTGGATAATAGTTCCTAATGAACGTTCTGGTATTTCCGATACCTTTAATAGGAGCTCCCACTACTTGGGTAGATGGGAATTGTTCGGTATATAGATCAACTTGTGCTTCGGGGCAAAAGATAGTGATATGGTCTATATTATTTTCTTTCAATAATTTCATGGTTGTATTTTGAAGAAGTGTGATGCGATTAGAGGAGGGTATTGCAATTTCAATCATTATATAGTAAGTCTATTTTTTAATTTACTGAATAACGAGTCTTTATTTATTTTATCAAAATCTATTTTATATTTATTAAGTGAGAGATTCTCCCACAAGTGAATACCATAAGATTCATTTAGTATCTCGTCTATCTGATTTACTTCTTGACCATACTTGCTGCTAAACTGTGTATCATAATAAAGTTCTTTAACATTAGACCAATTAACAGGGCAGTAGTGAAATGCAGGGAGGACCCTATCAATCCACACAGGAAATTTCTTGAGGATAGCATCTTGAAAAACGAACATATTTTTCTGGACTTTTGTGGATTTACTTCTGCTTTTTTCTATTTTTTTAATACAATGATCTAATAAATTACAGTGTTTGGGTAGTTTTAACACACCAATATTGGGTATCTCTTTGATAGATCTTTTGTATGCTCCTTTTTGTGCGGTGCGTTCGCTGCTAATAATGTTATCAATTTCGGGTAATCTCTTGAGTAGATACATATCAGCATCAACCCAAATCCCTCCTTTGGTAAATAATCTTTTATATCTGAATAAATCTGAAAAAGGTAGAATATCTTTAGGGTCACCATCCAGAATATCTCTATATTCTCTGACCTTAAATTTATTAAGAAATGGATCATAATTAGATCTATCTGTATATACAATAACGTCGTATGATAGTTTCTTCCAACTCTCCATACATAT
>Ga0181401_1000490_pt1 | contig 16677 bp, 29 predicted proteins | sample 24SPOviralmetaG_FD_130130 | JGI IMG/M metagenome (GOLD analysis project Ga0181401, IMG submission 130130) | Marine viral communities from the oligotrophic San Pedro Time Series (SPOT) site, San Pedro Channel, CA, USA - 24 SPOT_SRF_2011-07-20 | ecosystem: Environmental > Aquatic > Marine > Strait...
TCAATACCATAATCTGGGTGTAATGCTAATACATCTGGTATACCATTCTTATTAGTCTTGATTAATTTAATAACAAAATAACCATCAGCCTCCAGCTCTTTAATCTTTTTAGTTTGTATCTGTTGCTCTGTCATTATATGCAAAGTTACTTAAATCTTTTATTGGTATTAAAACCGATAGAGATGTTTTGTCGTCCCCCATTTCCTTAACACATCCTTTTAAATAATATTCTCTAGCAATCTGTTTTAATCTACTTGTTTTAATTATAATTATTACTTCATCTCTGAATTGTTCAGCTAAAACAAATGCGTAATAATCTGATTTGGTTTTAGAAATTCCAGAAGGTTTACCTCTGCTTTCAAACTCAACAGCTATATTACCTGTCGTTCCTGTCCAGAAATCTCTTTTTACTTCAACGGTTGAGTCTTTAAAAATATGGTCAACCAATTTTTCCCCTTGTTGACCAATAATTAAATCGTAATCGAAATTAGTTTTTCTGTCCTTCATTTTCAGCTTTCTCTTTATCTTTCGCTGCATCCTTTTTAAGTTGCTCGATAGCTTTGTCGTACCCTTTCATTCTCTTGAGAGCTTCAAGTGTTCCAACCGATAGGCTTCTGATGTTCATCATCTCTTTGATGACTTCTTGCATGATGTTATCAAGCTTGTCTAGCTTGTTCATCATCTCTATTAATTTTTGTTCTTTCATAATTATAAACTTAGTAAATCTTTTTTGAAATGTCTGAGGGTGTAATCTTTTTTATTAGTTACAGTTTTATATATCTTAGTTTCAATCCCTCTCTCTGCAAATATCCAATAAACATCACTAACCTTTGAGTCTTTAGTGGTCATTCTGTCACGAGACTGCCAATAACTAAGAGCAGAGAAATCTATGTTGTAATACACAAGGCAATCAGCTTCTTTCAAACTAATTCCTTCACGCCCACTCACTATCTGAAGAGCTATGCTTTTATCAGTTTGTTTAAACACCGCTAAATCATCAGCTAAATCATCTCCGTATACTTGTTTTAAAGCATCATACTCTGCCTTAAATTTATAGAATATGCCTATCTTCTTATTTTTAAATTTAGTGCGTATAAACTTAGCTTTTGATAAATCAGTTACCATATATTTACCACTCTCCATTTTAACTGTACCTGAAAATAACTGATGTATCTTTGACATCTTCTTTACACCTGTGTCTCCGAGTATTACTTCTTCAGTTTTTTTACCCGAAATTATTCCATGCTCTCTCATTTCTTTTACAAAATTGTAAGTAAGCTCACTCATCTCAACCTTTAACACATGCTCTTGAATCTCTGATTTAAAACCCGCCTCCTTCTGAGTATAACTAATCATATATGGTTTCATCTTATCTAGTATTACAGGCTTTCCATCATCATAGTTGTTTATGTGAAAGGAGTTGATTACTTTCTGCACAACATTAACATAATCTTTAGCAAACTTATAAAAGCTAACATACTGTTTAAACGGATTCTTTGGGCACGCATACACCTGATGGTATATCTGACTAAAAGATTCTGGAGTCGGTGTTCCAGACATTAAAATAACATAAGGGTTTTGGTTTGATATAATTTCTTTAACGAGTTTAGTCCTCTTACTAGGTTTTGGATAAGCTCCTAGCGTGTGTGCTTCATCAAGAACAATAAAATCAAAACTATTAGGTTGATTAATTCTAACTTTATGAAGGCTTTCATAATTAATTATAGTTATATTATAGTTTGGTTTTAACTTGTCATAATCAGCTTGAATAGAACTAATTGCTATCTTCTTAGTTACAAATAATAAATTATCAATACCTAACTTATCTGCTACACCTAATGCGGTTAGTGTTTTACCCGTTCTAACCTCCATCGATAAATAACAGAACAGGTGTTGCTGTAAAACCGTGACCGACTTTTGAATAATCTCTATTTGATAATCCCTGAACTTCAAAATAAAAACTCCTCCTCCTCTTCTTCCTGTTCCTGTATAGTACCCGATTTTAACTCTATCCACCTTCCTGTGTTATCCTTACCATCAACAGGTGGTTGCCCTGTTTTATACTCAGCGTATGCGTGTAGCCATTTATAAAAAACTTGTCTACTAATTGTCATCCTAGACTTAGGACCATAGTCAGGATACTCATTTATAAAATCAAAGTACAACTCATTCTTGTATATTCTTACACCCTCCATTAACTTATCATTGGTAACTGAATCTTTTACAAGACCACACCACTCTATAAAGTCGTGTGATGTAGCGGCAGAAAGCTGTCTAATTTTTAAATTAACAAATTCACTTTCAACTAAACCTTCATTAAGATAAACCTGAAGACAACTAATCATATAGTTATCAAACACACACCACTCATCATCATCCCAATCGCCAAAAAAAAGTTTTCCAAATTCATCTTGTGGTGTATATGATTTGTTATAATGTTGATACAATTCTAACTCCCACTTTCTACGAGCGAAAGAGTTACCACTTCCTTTAATGGCATAGTTTGTGGTAATTGCTATCTTAGGACTCTTGCTAAATGGTATTTTTATAGCGTCTTTGTTTTTCTTTTCGAGAGTCAATCCCTCGGTAACCACGCTGAATAATCTTTCAAAACTAAAATACTTCTTGACATCATCAAAGCAAAGTATCTGCGTGTCTGCTGATACTAATTGATAAGCAAATGATTTCTCAAAAGCAAATGCTTTTCCATCAATAGTCACTAGCTTTTTCATGTGGCTCAGAGCGTTCATAAATATACCCTTACCTGTTCCGCCCTCAGGGTTATCAGAAATAACCTCATCATTTAAAATTACTGCGGGACAATAAGATAGATTCTTGTGTCCGTGCATAAGAAATCCAATCGTAGACTCCATAGACTTTGTTCGACTTTGGCTTTGTGCACACACATTATTTATAAATGTTCTGTAATCACAATGCGTTGTTAAACATTGTTTAAACGCTCTATCAATCACTTGGTCTTTCCAAACATAACCATCTAAATCAACATAATCTATGGATAATACCTTGTTTTTTCTAACCTGTACAGCACAATTATTATAATATAAATAAGATGTATCCTTTGTGTCTTCTATAAAGTACACATCTATTGTATTAATTAATGTCAGAAACTCTTCTTTAAAGAACCTTGTTTGCTCTGCAAAGTAATTATAAATGGATACATCTTCAACTTGATACAAATAATCAAGAACGAAATCTTTAATCTCTTTCTCGCTTGTGTGGTCTATTAAGTTATTAGTCACTCTTACAAAGATATAACTCTTACTCCCCTCAGGTGCGTACTTGTGAAATCCGTTATCTTCAAGAAAGCGTTTAAACAACAAGGGCACTATCTTAATCACACCTTTCTCGTTCTTAGTCCAAAACTCCTCATCCTTTCCTTCTTCTGCTTTTTTAATTACTTCATCTATCGTATCATCAGGAAGGTTTGTTTTCTTTAAATCTTTTTTAACATCTTTTTTTGGCTCTCCTCTTTTTAACCTCTGCTTTATATTATCTATGGTCTCAGTATCTTCATAGTATTTTGTTCCAAACAAATGCGTCTTGCTGTATGCTGAGTTTATTGTGGTCTCTATCTCGTGTGTAGGGAAGCCTTGTGTCGCATAGTTATTACATATTATAGAAGCAGTTGATTTAGAAATACCAAATTCATTCATAGCCTGAGCAATCACATACACATTATGGTTGCGTTGCCCCTCTGTCATAGGGTATTTATTCTGCCACCACTTTACAAGAATCTCTACTATCTTGCTTTCGTCGGTAATTTTTAACAAAGGTTGACCTTGTGCTAAATGTTTTTCTTGGTACTCGTCTTCTTCTAATTTTTCCCATACATTACTTTCTTGATTAACATACAATTGATTATCATAACTTTCGTAACACACCCTTGATAAATTTTTTGAGGTCGTGTCAAAGTATGGTGAAGCAAAGTGTTTATTAAGTGCATTAAAATATTTTTTATGGTTGTCTGAGTCTTGCGGTATTTGAACTAATACCTTCAATCCATTTCCTGAAGGAGACACAAACACGGCAAAGACAAACTTATTTTTTTCAAACTTCGCTTTATCTTCTGCTAAATCTTTTTTCTTTTGATAGCCGTCAAAATCTAAGCATATCAATCCACTATGACTAATTAGCGAAGCGTCAGAACGCTTGTTAAATGCTCCTGAAAAACAAATAGAAGGTAACTTCTTTTTAAGTTCGTTCCTTTTACTTTTATCTTTCTCCGCTCTTATACTCTTAACTAACTCTTTGTTTCGCCCACTCTTTATTCTTTCCAGAATAAACATGACATCTCTATGAAAAGGTGCGTCAGTTTCTAGTATGTTCTTAAATATCGTTACTTCTTTCTTCAATTTGTTTGTAAATAAAAAAGGAGGAGGAGACAACCAATTAATATGAAAAAGAAAAAAATCTCCTCACTCCTGTTATAAATTAAATTTAATTAAAAAGGCATATTATCCTTTTGTGGTATAGTCTTTACATTATACCAACCATTACCCAAATAAATAGTCTCTGCTTTAGAGTCTCTTTCTTCAGGAGTTTTCGATACCATAGCCGTTGCGTTCTTCCCATATTGGTCGTCGCTATCAAAGATAAGTGCGGTCATGTTAGCATAACTACCCTTGTCTCCTTTGACTATTTTTTCTTTTGGTATCTTGTCTAGGTTGATACTTATATTTAAAGTTCCTATAACATTTCTTTGATTACTCATAAATATATATTTAAATTACTTTCTTAGTGTACGACGCTCGTACATCTTCAGTTGCACCTTCGACATAATACTTCTCGTATTGCTCAAGTGCCTCTATAACCCTCATCCTACCCATATCAAGAGTTTCTTCTGACGGAGTTATCTCACACACATCATAATAAATCTTTCCTTCACTATCTTCTTTTGGTTTCTTCCCAATAAATATAAACTTAAAGTTCATACCAAACATCTCCTTATAGAGATAGGCTTGAGAATTGTACCCCCAAGAATCAAGAGTCCACTTCGTAAAATCACTTGGATTACTAGATGTGGTTTTGAAATCTATTATAACATATTGACCCGACTCATCTTGTGTAATCAAGTCGGCTTTCCCTTTGAACTGATGACCATGAAGGTCAGCTATCACAGGTTGCTCTCTCAGAGCCTCAGGTTTACTTAATAAGTCCCTAATGAACTGAGTGCACGCAGTCTTGTCGTCCATTACCCAATCCGCTATGTCTTTTATCGCCATAGCTTCATTGGTTTTTAAAACAAACTCGACTTTGTTTTCTTCTAAATAATCTTTGTATTCTTTAGCATTTCTTGTCTTTGCGTCTACCATTGGAAAGTTCTTTGCTTTGTCTTCCTCTAATAGAAGCTGATGAAAATATCTACCCGCCTCTAAGGCTTCGTTTAAACGCACCGGCTTTCTAAATGACTTGATGTCACTTCTTAATGCTTTGATATCACTATTGGATAAAAACTGTGACCCAAACTTCCCGTAATAATCTTCGTCGTTCTTTAACTTTTCTATTATCTCACTACTTTCCATACATCTCTTTTTTCATGTCCTGAACTAACTTAGTGTCTAGTATTACATTCTCTGACATAATACCTAGAATCTCATCCCACGTCTTGCCGTTTTTCCTATGGTTTTCTGCACTCTTTTTCATAACCGCATAGTTACCCTTAGTCATCTTAGTTTTCGTTGACTTAGCCTTAGTATTATCTTCCTCCGTATTAGAACTATTTAATTTTGCATTAGCTACTTCGTTGTATGAAGCTACCGCAGCGTCTATTCCAATACCAAAGTTTGCTAATGCTCTACCCCAAGCTGAGGTCTCGCAGTTCTCTACATAACTTGTCTTGTTAATGAACGAACTTCCCTTAACCTCTTGTGCTATACCTGAAGCAATCGGGTTTTGTTTGTCATCATAAATGGTGGCTTTAATTGTTATAGAGGTTTCGTTTATATCAACAACCTCTGATATCAAACTATATCCTATGTAGGTGGTACGAAAATGTTTTAATCTTTCGCTTACCTCTACATATTGTTTTCCCTGTATGTTTACTGATTTTAATTTAGTCATCTTTATTTAGTTTTTGAGTTAGTTTATAATACTTTCTGAGAATTTGTTCTCGTGTCTCCTTAAGAATCCTAAGCCTCTTTGGACTTTGGTTTCCGTTCATCTCGTTGGAGATACCTACTTTTACCCTTTCAAGTTTCTCAGTATACTTTTTAAGAGTAATGTCTATAACAGCACCTACCCACCCTTTGTTGATGAATAGAGAATACAATCCTTTTTCTATCTCAACATAATAGTTGACACTCTTTTGTGGGTCGTATATCTTAATTTCTCCTGTCATATCGTCTTTGGTTATCTTAACACCTAAGTACACACACGCTTGATAGCCGTCGCCGTCTATGTTCACGCTACCATACTCAGAGCGAGCCTGTTTAAACACTTTGTCTAATTCATTAGTGCTCAATCTTATCTAGCTTTTGTATAATGTGCAAAAGGTCAGGGTCTTTTTCTAGCTTCGACTTGAAGCTATCTACTGCGTACTTGATGTTTGATACATCTTGTTCTAATCCTACTTTGTCCGTGTAAGATTTAATCTCTGTGAATCCCATTTGTCTTTTGTCATGACAAAGGTAGAACAGGAGTTGTCTTGCGTCGACGACTCCCGCTTCCCTTGACTTTACAAACAAATCAGAACTATTGATACCCAAGTGGGCACAAATATTTTCGGTGTATTGTTTAAATATATACTCTTTCATTGTATTTCTTTTAAGTCTTTTATTATAGATGTTAATTGATTTTCTTGGTCATAAGACATATTGCCTGAAGACGCTTTTAATTTTTCTAACTTCTCAAGAGTGCCTGACACTCTTTTTACGATTGCTTCCAATCTATGTTGATACATCTGAATTTGTTCCTCCATTTTAAAAATTTAATAATTGCAATCTCCTTCTATACTTCTTGGCTAAAGAAAACTTTTTCTTTGCTTCCTTAAGTAAATATAAGTCTCCTTGAGGTACTCTGCAAATTAAATAAGGTTTTCTTGTAGACCTCCTGATGACCTCTACATCTTTGTCGGGGTCAAAAGAGATTAATAAGCGTACTGCTTGGTTTCTTTGTTCAAGCATACTATCGTACACAAATGATTTATGTAACTTCTTTCTGCGTATGCGACGCAAAAAAGTTTTTAAGGGGGTTGAAAATAATGTCATAATAGTTAGTGTTTATATGATTACAATTTAAACATTTGTAAGTGAGCGTCGTGTATTCTCCGTGATACTCTTCTTGTATCACTTCCACTTCTTGACTTCTACACTTATTACAAATTGTTTTTTTCATTGATTATCTTATGCAAAGATATGTAATTATTTTTGAATAACAAAATAAAAAAAGAAGAACGACTCAGGCATTACATTTTTATATCGTCTTTCGTATGTTGACCCTTTCATATCAACTGCCTGACCTTCTTTTTAAAGCTGTTTAAACGCTCTCTTTACCAAGTTATAGTTTTCTCGCTTATATCCATGTCCTCGAAATAACCTCTAACCTGAGGGTATAACTCGTCGTAAATATTTTCATCTGACAATGTTAAATGGTCATTGTCCCATATATCTATATCATCAATACCATACCCATTTTGATAGTAAGCCGTTGCCTCATATTGTTTGCCTTTATAATCAAACTTGAGGTTTAAATGAAAGTTCATACAATACGCTTCCTCTGAAGAAACATTTATAATACTATCCTCTCTTTCTTTTAATTCTATATCGTGTCTTTCCATAACTATATATATTTATTAATTAAATCCACTCCCTCGTAGACATCTATGAGATGTTCTAAATCCGTCTCTGAAAACTCTTCTTCGTACTGAGCGAGTTCTCTTCGATTCATATTCTGAAAGTCGCAATCTAAAAATGTGCCACCTCCGTTGCCGTCATTCCAAATCAGCAATCCATTTATGTTTGTCTTGCACTCATACCCTAAGCCTCTTCGAGTCTCAAAGTATCGTACACCCGTAACCTTTAATTGTTTTTCCATAATTTATTTTTTATATAATGCTTTTAACATTTCTTCCATAGCAAAGTTTTGCATTGCGTATAGGTTGTCAACCTTCCTGACTTCTCTCTTTGGAGAGTCAACAAGTTTTATAGAGGGCTTGTTTAAACGCTCTATCTCTTTTACTAGCTTTGCGATTTGTTTTGAATCAATCTGCATAGCTACAAATTTTATCTTTGACTAAATCTTTTACAATAGCGTCAAGGTTTGTGCTAACAAACTCAGCGATACAATCGTTTATATGAGATATAATACTATCCTCATACTCTTCAATCGCTTCCTCACACATACTCAATAGTATGTCTCTTTGACTCTCGGTCAAATTGTCGTAATCTTTTATTAAAAAATTTTTCTTAGGCTCTCCTAGTTCTGCTTGATATTCCACCCAAGCGTGAACATCTAATCCGTCCCATTGGACTGAACAATTTTTTACTTTTTTCATTGGACTCTAGTTCTTTGGTTTTCTCTTATGATAGGGTTAGTAATTCCCGTCTTCAGATAGTGGTTTAAACTTTCCTCTATGCTGTCTCTCAAATCCCAAAAGTTAAACTTGGGAGAGATATTCTTCGAGTTCTTTTTGCTTTTGTAAGCTAAGTAATCTCGATACTTCCTAACATCTTCTAACACTTCGTTTAGAATCTTGTTTTTTAAATCTACTTGTTTCATAATTAGTATTTAATGAAAAGCTAGGACTAATAAAACAACTTGACTTGTTTACATAAGCGTTTTATATTTTATTGAATACCGCTAAGTATTTTTATTACTATAAACTGCTGAAGACTTCTAAGGCGTGTTCAATGCCCTTTTTATCCTTCCTCTTATTAATCCTAGTATTTCAATGAACAATTAGTTATTACTATTGAATAACTTTTGTAAAGATATGTAATTACTTTTTAATAACCAAATTTTTTTACAAAAAAAAAGAGGGTGCGTTTAAACACCCTCTCTTCTTCTCGAAACAAAACTTATATTTCTTTTGATAATTTAAGTAGTGGCTTGAACTCTTTATATCTTGCTTTTTCCTCCGCTTTTATTTGGATAGCTTTAAATTTAAGATGATGAAAAAATTCTTTCCATTGCTTTTTACCACTTGGCAAACCGAACACCTCAGATATTTTTCCAGCTAACAAACAACATCTGTCGGCTTTGTGATAATGTTCGTATTCACTAAAGTAATCTGCTAAATCTCCTAACTCATCAAACACATCTAGCACTATGTTTAGTTCCCTAATATCTTCTGAAGATACTAATGAGTCAATATTGAATTTATTGTCGCTACCTAAAACGACTCCTGATAATAATTTTGATTTTAAATTTTCGAAATTTTCTATTTATTAAATTAATTTATCGAGACTATCTCGACTTGTTGATACAAATGTAAGTTCGCATTGCGAACACTTAATTCGTTTTTAAATAAAACAACCAGAGAGAATGTTTAAACACTCTCTCTACGCTCTGCACTTAATGTCTATTTATAGTGGTGCAGACCACTTTACAAACCTAATTAACAATTTCTTCCTTCTCATCTTCAACCCACTCCTCAATGACTTCGTCATCAAAGTAATAGTTTTGAAAACTTATTCTAGGGTTATGAGCGGACGCTCTTACTATCGTTTGACACTTCTCTTCAAAGTCGTGGTCGTAATAGTATAAATGTTCGGGGTCTATTGGATGTGAGTGCACCTTTGAATCTGCCAAAGGGTCGGTCTCTACCAGCCACCATAACTCATAATCGTCAGCCGTAGTTAAGCTATCGAAGATGAAATGAATTTCAAGTTCTTCTTGTATTAATTCTTCTTTTGTATGATACATAATTTGTTTGTTTTAAAGTTATACAACCCCGAGTCGTTTAAACAACTCGGACGCTTTGAGCCTAATGTGGTTTAGAGTCGCTCAATCGACTTTTAATCCGTGTAGCCATTTTCTACTTTTTCGTCGATAATTTCAGTAATAAAATTTCTCAATTCTACTAGCTGTTTATATCTAAATATATCACGAATGAAATATTTGAAAATAAAAAATTGACTATCAATATATTTATCTTTATCCATTATTTAATCTTTTTAATTGTTAATCCTCGTGTGCCGTTCGGCGTAATTGTCTCGGCAAAATCCCAACCCTCTTCCAAAACTATCTCGAACACTTTACATATATTATTTTGATATACAAAGTCGCTTAGATGTTTTCGGATAATGTATCGCTTTTGCTCGGGTGTAGTATTTCTTTCGTTATACACTCGATATTTTCCCTCTTCATACAAAGGGGGAAACTCTTCCTTTTTGATATTCATACGCTTGGCGTCAGCGTCAGAAAGATTTCTAATAAATCTTTTGGTTTTGATTTGGGCTTTGCGTTGCTCTAGCCCGTGCCATTTAGTTTTATACATAGTTAAAATTTAATGTTTGTAAATGACTAGGGGCGTTGTTTAAACGCCCTCTAGTTTCGGGTAATAAACCCATCATCAGATTTACTTTTATGCTACTTCTAAGTAGCCCTCATCACACGCTAAGCAATGTGATAAGTCATCCATTAGCTCAACATTTTTTCGAGATGTTCTAAAGGAAAATTCACAGCAAGTACATTCAACTTTTATGTTTCGTACGCTTTGCTTTTTACCCCCCAAAGTAACTTTTTGGTGAGGGAAAAGTCCGAGTTTGTCAAGGATATTTTTTCTTAAATATTCTTTCAACTCTTCACTTTCGCCCGTGCTTCGCATTGGCATTGTTAGACCAACGGCTAGCGCGCAATCTTTAAAGGCTTTTCCGTGCCCTGAAACGCAATCGTCAACGGCGTGGACTAATTCGTGCACTAATGTCCCGAGTATATCGAGAGAGCCTTCAATTGTTGACCCGTCATAATGTGGCGTTATAATAATTTGATTTATCCCGCCCGCGTGTGAAACTTTGTTAAAGCATTGACCTAAGGTTTTGACGCCACCTTTTGCGGTTTTGTTTCCCCTTGTAGCCCATGAAATTGATAACTCAACTTTTGGCACTTTATAGCCTTTTGGCTTGAATAAAGATTTTCTTAAAATGTCAGTCGCTTCAATTAAATAATTTTCACGGCTTAATTTAGATTTTTTCATAGTTTTAATTTTTAAAGTTTGTAAACCTCAAAATAAATATTAGGGGGCGTGTAAACCCCCTCAATATTTTTTGAACGCTCTTTGCTTAATTACCTTTTTTAAGTGGCAAAGTCCACTTTTTTATCCGTATATATAATCGGGTCTTGGGGTTTGTGTAACGGCTTGAAAATACTTTTCGATTTGATTACATAAATCCCAATTTGCGTTTAATTCTTTATTGTAATAATCAAGATTAACGCAATCGTTCTCAATATCGTGTTCTAATTCAATAAATAAATATTGATAAAAACAATCTTTTTGGTCAACTAAAGAGTCATTTTCTTCGTCAAAAATATTATTAGATTTATCAGAATAGCATAACCCGTGAAGGTCATAAAATTTATTACCAATTTTTCTAGCAAATGCTAATAATTCTTTATTTGTTTTGCATATCATAATTTTAATTTTTAAAGTTTGTAAACCCCCCGAAAATATCGGGGACGCTCTAAGCCTAATTACCTATTTTTGTAGTCGCTTAGTCGACTAAATCAGCCAAAGTAAATTTATAATTTGATTTATCAAACACTTTACCTGAATTATGTAATTCGTCCATAATCCCCATATAAGCAACTTGACCTATATTTTGCGGACTATCCATTTCAGAAAAATCGTATAAATGTAATTCTTGAATTACCTCGATTTGGTCTTTGTAATAGATTAATTGATTATCAATAAATTCGTGCACAAATTCATAAATTTTATCTTCAAATTCACGCTCTTCAAAATAACCTTGAAGAATTTCGTTTTGTACCATATCAATAATATCAATTTCTAAATCTTTTATATAATTGTTCATAATTTTTATTTTTAAAGTTTATAAATGTGCGAATGTTTAAACACCCGCACCGCTTTGGGCTTAATTATCTTTTTTACATCGCCCAAACGATGACTTTAAAAACTATGCTTTTCAATATGTCAATGAACTCAAAACAGAAATTTTTTCAAGGTGCGTTTGGCTTTTTTAATTAGTATTCTAAGCACTTATTTTTTTCGCTTTGCGGGTAATTTCATCTAACCCTTTATTGAATAACTTTTGAACAAATATATAATAAATATTAATACGCTCGACATAAATTTATAAATGTTAGTAAAGTTTTTTATAACTAACTGATTTTAAATAACTTATAAACTTAATTTCCCCTAAATTTATTTTTCTTTCTAGAGGGTCGGCGGGGTATAAACGGGGGAAGGTCTGCACCTATCCCCGAACAAAGGGCAAACGGAAGAGGAAGAGAGCGGAAGGAAAACCAACCTCGAGGGGTCAGGTATCCCCAAAAAAACCCTTAAAAATCAGCAGAAAAAGTTGAAAAAATCAGGGGGGGGGCTCAGATTTTTTTCCGTTTTTTTTTTGGTGGGCTGCGTCGTATATGCATATATTACCCAAACACTATAAACATCTAATAAATTTTATTACCTTTGTATATGCCGTGGGATTTAGAAATACACAATAGAATTTCAATTGGCTTTGCTCTAGGCTTTGCATATTACGGCAGAGATGAAGAGCATGACTGGTCGGAAATCACGTTATATCTAGGACTCATAAGCATAGTAATAAAATATTAATTATGAAAGATAATTTTGTAGATGGTCTATACGTCAAGGATGGTAGACTTATTAATGACCGACCTGATGGGATGATGGGTATTGAGAAAGCTGCAAAGCTTAGAAAAATGGTCAAACAACAGAAGAACATCGAGCAGATAGCTGAGGGAATCCAAAGAGCTAAGATGCTTGAAAGGTTTATGAATTAATAAATTGATTCATATTAGTTAGTTAGTTTTTAGTGTTTATAAGAAGAGCTACCTTCTCAGGGTAGCTTTTTTTTTATAATAAAGTGACGAAAATTTACGAAAGTGACGAAGTTGTGACGAAAATTTTTAAGGTCGTCACCAGTTAACTAATTGATTATTAACCCTTTACTTTAAAAAGTGACGAAATGACGAAAAAGAAGGGGGTCGTATATAAGAAAAAAAAATAAATAAAAAATTATATAGAGAGAATAGGAAAGAAAAAGTCGTCACTCGTCACCGAAATAAAAAACTTTTTATATATTTGAATTAATTAAATCAAATCGAATGGAAACTACTGGAGGGTACTCACCGAAAGACTTGCACTTTTCTAAAGAGGCTAGGTCTAAACTAATCAAAGGAATAACAAAAATGTCTAAGGCTGTAAAGTCTACGCTTGGGCCTATGGGGAATACTGTACTGATAGAGTCAGCTAGTCATACCCATGGGATAACCGTAACTAAGGATGGGGTTACTGTAGCTAAGTCCATACAACTATTAGACCCGGTAGAGAACCTGGCTGTACAGATGATGAGAGAGGCAGCGTCTCGTACTGCAGCTAATGCAGGGGATGGAACGACTACGGCTATTGTTCTGACAGAAGCTTTAGTTCGCACGGGTATAGATGAGCTTGAAGATGCAGACAATAAAACCCAGGTCCTACGTGATATGGTTTCTTTGACTGAGGATGTAGTGAGCAACCTCAAGAAGCGTTCACGCAAAGTGTCCGATAAAAAATTACTGGATGTGGCAACCATATCTGCAAACAATGACACCCATGTAGGGAAGATAATAGCAGATACATACACATCTATAGGGAAGAACGGGATAGTAACGGTGGAGAAAGCTCAAGGGTCTGAGACCGGCTTTGAAACCACAAACGGATTGAAGATAGACAGAGGGTACTCATCGCCTCTGTTTATCAACAATCAAAAAAAGGATGAGTGTATCATGGAGGATGTACATGTCCTTGTATCTGATGCAGAGATAAACAACATACTTGTCATTGAGAATATTTTAAAACCAATTATCAATGAAGGAAAAAAATTATTAATAGTAGCGCCTTGTTCACAACAAGTCATAAACACCCTAGCGGCGAATGTGATGAAGAACAGCTTGAAGCTTTGTGCCATAATTCCACCCTCCTTTGGCTATAAGCAACATGAACTGATGCAAGACATAGCTCTGTCAGTAGGGGCTACTTATTTTTCAGAAAAGACTGGAGACGACATGAGTATTATGTCCTTTGAAGACCTAGGTCGTGCAAAGAAGATAATCGTAGGGAAAGACTCTAGTATAATAATCAAAGATGATTCTCATGTGGATGAGAAGCTAATCGATGAGAGGGTAGCACAGCTCTGGGAAGCCCATTCCGTAACAGTTAAGAAGATGGACAAGGAGTTTATACTATCACGTATCGCTTCGCTCACAGGAGGCGTTGGTGTTATCTACGTAGGGGGGAACACAGACCTAGAGCAAAAAGAACTGTTCGATAGAGTTGACGACGCAGTATGCGCAGTCCGTAGTGCCCTAGAGGAAGGCATACTCCCTGGGGCAGGACTGGCTCTGTATCAAGAGGGTTTATTACTAAAAGGGTCAAAAAGTAGCTCAAAAAAAATCGCCAAGGCGATTTTGGGGGGGGCGCTGCTAGAGCCTCTTAAGCAGATACAAGAGAACGCAGGGATACAGAACAGTAGAGTGTATAACGAGAATAACATAGGTCTGGATGTGAAGAGCGGGAAAGAAGGTGACTTAATAGAGCTTGGGATTATAGACCCCATGAAGGTAACTAAGCAAGCACTACAAAATGCTGTAAGTGTTGCTGTGACTATACTGTCTACTAATGCGATTGTAACAATGGCGAGAACTTATGAGGCTAGTTAAATTTACACTTGTTTGGATAAGTCAAAACTTAGCCATACCTTTTTGGATTGTAGGGCATGTGCATTTATCGATACATTCGTTTCATGACCTAGTAGAGATAGCCTCGTCAGTAGGGATGAACTTACTTGTAGCTATCGGGTTTGTTCTTGATTATAAAAACAGCAGATGAAACTATTTAATAATAAAAAAAACAAATCAATAGATTGTCTTATACACCCTTCAATATTAGACGACCATAAAGATTTGTTTGTTAAAAATATTATACAACCATCCTTAAAGAGTCAACCTAATTGGTGGAAAAAATTGAAAGTTCACATGATTAAAGAGCTGGGTGAAGAACAAAAATTAAATGTAAAAACTTGTCCTGCTTTTATTGAATTGTTTAAAAACAGTTATATAATTAAATCTCCATGCGACTGGATGTTTGAAGCAAAGCCTGGAGAATATTGGAAATTTTTGACATCTAATAATAATTTAGCGCAAGCGGAAGACCACAATCTTGATATACAAATGAACTCATTTTCAAAAGGAAATCTTTATAACTTTAAATTAAAACTTCCAATGAGAATTAAATCATCTGCTTCTTCAGGAGTTTTAAAGCTTGTGTATACTCAACCTTACTATCACAACTATAAACTTCCGTTAACAGTAATGCCTGGTGTTATGCCTTTAGTAGAAAACATAGGTGTAAATTTATCTATTAATTATAGTTATAACAACAAAGAACATATAAAATTTAAATGTAATAAAGGAGATGTTTTAGCATACTTGTATTGTACAGAGAAAAAAATACCTGATATTAATATTGTAAAATCAGAAAATAGTAATGGGAGCGAATGGTTTATAAATAAATTCAATTCTTCTTACATTAATAATTTAAATGAAATCCAGTAGATGAAAAAAATTTTAGATTACATCATACTTTTTCTATTGATACTTCTGTTTTTTATGGCAGCTTCTTGTACTAAAGATAACGATAGGTGTATTACATACAAAGTAGACCAATATCAGAAGGAAGATATAATGTGCGTTGATGGAATCTGTGAAGTAACATACATAACTGAAATATTTTGTTCGTATTATGAAACCGATAGGTAAGAATATAATTATTAAAACGATTGATGAAGAGATTAAAACTTCATCAGGACTTCTTCTAAGTTCAGAAGATGCCAACCAACTAAGATACAAAAAAGGAGTGATAATAAAATCAGGTACAGAAGTAGCTGTTTTAGATGAGGGTGACTTTATTTTTTATGACAAGCGCTCAGGATACTCTATGATAATTAACGATGAACCTTTTACTATTATTCAGGAGAAAGACGTCGTTGTTGTCTTATAGAAGCGTTCATCTCTATAATCATCTTCTTGTAAACCTTGTCTGAAAACTTTACATTCTTTGCAAAGATAGGGTTGTTGCTCATGTCTGTAGGTATTTCTTCTCCACTAAGCTTCTTATAAATACCGCTAATGACTCTTTGAGTTTTAAACGTGAGGCCATACAGTGTCTTGAATTTTTTTCGCCTACGGCGAAATACTTCTATCCAACCATCCCTGAGCAGTCTATCAAATCTATCTTCGTCCCATGAGAGTAGGTTGTCAAACTCTTCAAACTTTTCTTTTGAGAATATATCTTCACTGTAAAGAAATAAAAGCATATCTAAATCGCCGGTAGTCAGACCATACTTTTGTTTGATAAAATAGCGTATGACTCGCCAGTACTTTAGGCAGTCATTAACTTTTAATTTCATTATATTAGATTTCTTATCTTTGTAAAAATAACAATATTATGCCAAAAGGAATAAGACCTAGTAA
>Ga0181401_1000496_pt1 | contig 16539 bp, 30 predicted proteins | sample 24SPOviralmetaG_FD_130130 | JGI IMG/M metagenome (GOLD analysis project Ga0181401, IMG submission 130130) | Marine viral communities from the oligotrophic San Pedro Time Series (SPOT) site, San Pedro Channel, CA, USA - 24 SPOT_SRF_2011-07-20 | ecosystem: Environmental > Aquatic > Marine > Strait...
GCAACTAAAGATTTAGAAGACATGCGCCAGTTGGTATCAAGCTGGCGTAATATTCAAACGGAAGTAGGTCGAACTGCCATTCGCCTCATAACGACAGGAATACTTGTCTTTATTGGAGCAGCGATTTGGCTAAGTGTGAAATCCAAGATTTAGATTGTTAGCTGAATTAGCAGCTGCCAATGCTGCTTTTTCAACAATTAAAAAGTTTGTTCAAAATGGCAAAGAAGTGTCAGATTTTCTTGCGCCACTTAAAAATTTAGTTGGTGCAGAAGAAGAATTAAAAGCTCGAGGCAATCGCAAAAAAAATGGAATTTTTTCTCGAGTTTTAGGAAAATCTGGCAATGATTTTGACGAGTTTATGGCTCTTCAAAAAATAGCTGAGCAACGTAAAGAATTAGAAAGCATGTGTCGGCTTTATGCAAAAAGTGGCACTTGGGATTCTTTCTTAGCGTTTGAAGCTAAAATGCGGGTTGCTCGCAAAAAAGAAGCCGAAGAACGGCAAAAGCAAATCACAACAATAATTCGTTATGTCACATGGGGTACTGTGACAGTTTTAAGCTCAGGCGGCATTGCTTTGCTGTATTTTTTCACTGAATTTTTAAGAGGTTTAAAATGACTATAGTTATGGAAAGAATCTTGGCGTGGAAAATTATGCCAAGACTAATGATGTTGGCTATGACAATCATGTATATCCGCGTCATTGAGTGGTTTATGTCGCTTCCGCAGGGTGAGGTTACAACGCAAGCTACAGCGCTTACAGCAACCGTTACAGGAGCCATGACAGGTGCTTTTGCCGTTTGGTTGGGGCATGAAAAATGATTGGTCAAATTATAGGCGCAGTTGGTGGGCTGGCAACAAGCTATCTCGACGGAAAAACAGCAATCCAAAAAGCTAATGCTGAAATTAAAATGAAGCAAGCAACTGGCGAAATGGATTGGGAGCAGTCAGCAATTGAAGCCAGCAAAGACAGCTGGAAAGATGAACTGTGGACAATTGTTTTTGTAGCAATATTGTGCGCCAATTTTATACCAAGCTGGCAAGACGCGATGCGCGTTGGTTTTGACAATTTATCTAACTGTCCGATGTGGGTGCAATGGGGAATGTACGCTTCAATAGCTGCAAGTTTTGGAATCCGCACTATGAAAGGATTAAAGAAATGAAACAAAATTTTGATAAATGTTTAAAACTGCTTCTTCATCACGAAGGAGGATATGTTCACCATCCAGAAGATCCTGGTGGTGAAACAAATCTTGGAGTTACACGCGCTGTTTTTGAGCAATGGAAAGGTAGCCAAGTAGTAGATGGAGAAATGAAAGGTTTAACCGCAGAAGATGTGGCGCCTATTTACAAAAAAAATTATTGGGATCGAGTGCGCGGAGATGATCTTGAAAGCGGTTTGGATTGGTGTGCCTTTGATTGGGCTGTTAATTCCGGCAGCGGTAGAGTGAGCAAAGTTATTCAAAGATTTGTGTCTGCTAAAGCTGATGGCGCGATTGGGCCGAAAACTTTACAAGCTATTTCCAATCATGATGCGGGTGACATAATTGAATATGTGTATCAACAGCGTCAGAAATTTTACGAAAAGTTAAAAACTTTTGAGCATTTTGGCAAAGGATGGACACGCCGTAATCAAGAAACCTTAAAAACGGCGCTTGAAATGTACCATCACAAATGATTAATTTTTTGGACTATTTTATCTACAATTGAATGTTTTAAATTAAGCATTGCAGCAATTTCGTAGTTTTTAAAGTTTTTTTTAAGCCAAAATCTTACATCATTTTCTTGTTTAAAAGATTTAGTGCTTAGACGTTGATAATTTGTTTGATCTGCAAAATACGGACGTCTGTTATGCCAATGAATATTATATCTGCGAATGTAACTTCCAAACTGACGATAACTTAATCCGCAAATTTCAGCGGCTTGAGCTCGAGTAATTTTAAAGGCGTTTAAAGATTCAAAATAGGATTTTTTTTCTTCAAACTGACGTTGTTTAAATTTTTCGTATGACGGTATGTCGTGTAATTCAATCATAGTGTCCTCTGATATTTTAAGAACAAATAAAAGACGCCGCATATAGCAAAAACTACGGCAATTGCCGGAGATGCCATTGTTGATACGCCAAGAACATAGCCAACAGTAAAAGGCGTAAAATCACTTAAGAGTTTTGGTGCTTTTATTTGCATAGGTTTTCCTCATTGGCAGAATGACGAGGTTTGTGGGATCTGAATTTACAAGCATCGCCGCAGATAATTGTTCGCGGCGACACTTTTGCAAAAGATTACACCGTTTTGGTGTATCGCAGCTTTTACAATTCAAAACGGAATATCATCTTTTACTTGATGAATTGGTTCTGATTGCGGTGCTTCTGAGTCAGCAGTTTGCTGTTTTTCAGAAACATTTAACGACATGTAGTGCATACCGTCTTTTTCTTTGACCCACGCAGCCATTCTTAAACTTGGATGCGTGTCGATGGGCCCAGAAAATTGAGGCGCTTTTTCATTGCCTTTTTGATCGTTGTTAAAAAGAACACCCATACGGGCATAAACAACGCGAACAGGATCGCCGCCTTTAGATAAACTTTCTTTAACAGTAATGATTTTATAATCAGTACCTTCGATGTTTAATTTGCCAGCGCCAGCAAATTTCTGATCTTCATATGGTTTATAAACCACACCGCTATTTGTGTTGTCGTATTCAGTCATTAAAGACCTCCATTAGCGTGTTGTTGAGGGGGTTGAGATTTAATTTTAGGAGAAGACGTTTGAACGGTGGCATTGCCATCGTCATCTTCTGGGGCAAGACCCATCAACGAGATTAAACCGTATCGACGCGCATAAGTAATTGCGCTGCCAAGCGCTTGCATGTCAGTTTTTGATAAACTGAGATAAACTTTTGAAGAAAAAGCAGCATCGTCAAAATGCTGCAATTTTGTTTCGACAAAACTGCCATGTTCATCTTTGCCGACAGTTTGTAATACAGCAAAGCCGTTGTCATGCAGAGCAAATTTACAAGCATCAAGAACAGATTGTAGATCTGCGTATTTAGATTTGTGAAACGGATTTACAGAGTTTTTAACAACTTTGTCGCAATTTTTTTGGGCAGATATAAGCGATTCAACTGCGTTAGATTTTTTAGTCATTCTGCTGCCTCCTGATGGGAGGTAAGCGCTTGAAGTAGTTCATCAGCTATTGCGTGTTTTTGTTCATCAAATTCAGCAATTGCTTTATCAAGAGATTGCAAATAATTATAAAAATTATAGAACAAATCAGAAGGCAAATCGCTATACATATACATGTTTGGGCCAACCATTGCCTCAAAGGTTGCTTTAAGAGCTAAAGATTGGGTGTGGATTTGCTTGAGTTGAATATCAAGATTTTCTTTGGATTTATTGTCTGCAACTGATTTAACCCAGTCACATGCAGTTTGATCAAGAATTGTAAGTTTAAGCATCTGATGACTCCTTGTTATGCTTAATTAAAATTGCGCCACGCGCATTGCGTTTAAGCGTTAATTTTGGGTGATAAAGCTCAGCTTCGGACGCGCTCATTAAAGCTTTGAGTTCGTCTTTAGCTTTGTTAAATGTTACGGCTGCGGGCTGATTGATGATGTATTTATCAACAAGCTCTTGAGCATGATTGGAATGCTCGAGCGAGCGCCGCGTCATGCCGTTAATTTTAATTTGATCTGTGTGAGATCGCTTTTCTTCGACGGGTTTATACCCATGTGGCGGGGATCGGCTTTCAACCAATCGCCAAAACTCGTCGCAGCGTTGTATATAAGTGTTTTGATAATCTTGATCGGCGTCAATCCAAGCGCGATCTGGTTCTTTGTTGCCAACGATAACAGATAAACAAGCAACACTTTTTTTAGTGCAAATCATGTGATGTTGAAGTTGCGGCATGTAAAATTCAGCAGCCTCTACAGCGCTTGAGAAGCGCATAGAATGCTTAACTTCCAAAACATAACGTGCATTACCAGCGACAAGTATTGCGTCTGTGTGTGCGCCAAGAGGCGTGCCATTATGTGTTGTTAATTTATAGAATTTTTGCTTGCCTGTGGCATGACATGGAAAATCATGTTGAGAAATGCGTTGAGTAGTCCACTCTATGTGAAAATCCTCAGTTGCAATGCCAAGTTGAACGGAAAAATTATCAGACAAATCATCAGGTTCACGAAGCCCTGTCTTTTTTTCAAACAAATCAGACCAGTTTGAATACATAATGTTTCGCGCATCTGACGAGCCGATATATTTTTGACGCATTTTATTTGTAACTGACAAGACGTTCCTCCAATTTGTTGACTAAAATTTGACGAAGAAATGCCATGTCACCAAGCAGTGCATCGAGTTTCATTCTCAAATTTGAAAGAGTTGGAAACCAAGCATTGTTCGTCATTTGCTCTTGGCAAATGAATTGAATGCAAGGGATTGGATAATGACAAAGATTTTTAACATATGTCTGAAACAGAATTTCTAAATCTGTGTCAGATTGAATGAGCGATTGCCGCCGCGTAACAATAAAAAGTTCAAACAAAATTGCTTTGATATTTTTATGTGTTGTTGCGGTTTGTTCAGCAGTTAAAAAGTTTATTGCTTCAATAATCTTGTCATTGTGAAGACGTTTTTCGATGCAATAAGCTTGATGATTAATATGACACAGATGTTCAGTGTTTTTTTTTGTGTGAAATGACCTCATTTCTAACCAACTGTTGAGGCTTTGATATTTTTTAGCTTCAATCAAACAAAGTGCTGAATAAACTTTGTCGTTGATTGTTTTTTTGATAACCGATTTTGACATGACCAGTGGGTCTACGCTCAAGGATTGCTGAGATATTTGAGATGAAACTTGCGTCTCGGGAATTTGGTTCAATTGAGATTTCTCGTCCGTTGACGAATTTAATAAAGTCATGAGCGGCTTCCTCGCTGTCAAAATGATGATGGGGATAGGTTTCAGTTAAAATTTGCAGCGCTTCGCTGCTTGGAAACCAATCAAACGGAATTGAGACAAAACTTTTGTCTGGTAATTTTAAATTGAATTGCCAACCTTTGTGGCTTCGTTCAATTATTTTAGTTTTTATTAATTGATCTTGAACTCGACGCACTTGAGGTGCAGTCATTTTGCAGCTGAGTGCAATGCGTTCTGGAGAAGGATTGCAAATCCCAGTAACATCGTTTTGAAATGCAGCAAGCTCGTAAAGAACAAGTTTTTGCAACGGCGTAAAACAATTTAATTCGTTAATAATTTTAAACATTTGGAACGACATATTTAGCGTCCACCTTTTCAATATTTGTTATTTTTATAGTCCAACGATTCTTGTTGGTTTTAAGCTTGCGCCAGCCGTGGACTTCGATGGAAAATCCAACGGCCAGCGCAAGACACGCGCGCGGCTCTGCATTAATTTTGCGAATGCGGGAAGACCATCCCGTCGAAGTGACTTGAACAAGTAAAGGAGAAGAACCTTGTTTCAGACACAAAAGGTCGGCAAAGCCAAATAAGTCTTGTCGAACTTTGGTAAATGGAGAAAACCGTTCGACTATTTCGCAATGCCATCCGTTATTTCGCAAATATTTGAGGCTGCGCTGTGTGGGACTTACCACTCTCGATACGATGTGGTTTGTTTTGCTAAATTATCGTGCAAAACTTTAATACGATCTTTTAGCTTTATATTTTCTTCCTGATATTTGAGGTTGTCTAACTTCAAGACTGTGATTTCGTCTTGCAAACGTTCAACGTCTTCTCGACGTGGGTTTCTCAAATTAAAAAGTTCTTCGCCTTTGGGATCTGAAAGATTAATTCGAGATCTTGGCGGTTTAACTGCCTCACTTATTTTAAACGGTTTTTTGGATACAGATGTATCGGTCATTGTAAGCTCCTTTTGAGTTTACAGATTAATGGTAAGTAATTGATATTTTTGGCCGTAAACTTAAGATAGTTTACAGAAAAACTGTTTGTAAACAGTTAATTTGTTCGGTTTTGGGTACCGTAGGTCGCAAGTTCGAATCTTGCCGTCCCGACCATTGATTTTATTGACTTTTTTCTGTTTTAAAAAAATAAAAAAAAGTTGGGTTTACACCTCAGTTTACAGAAAAAACAACAAATCTCGCAGTTGAGGCGTGTCATACAGGCCCAGCGTAGCGGCCTGTTGACAGGAATCAATCAGAGATTATTTACGTTTCTGATGCTTTCTTACATATACAGCGTTTTGTTTGTAAATTTCATTTGGGTCTTCTTGATAGGTTGAAAACATCTCATGAGCTTTTTGAATTGCTGAGTTACGATCAATTGATGTAACCACAATACTTTTAGTAACAATTGCCATGATTTTTACCTTGTAAGTTTCTACTGGCTCGTAAGGTTTTGCGTTAAGCAAACCTTTCATAATCGGGTTAGACATGTGGCTCCTTATCTGCAATTTCATCTAATCTGTTCATAAGAACAGCCAATGCAACGCCCCAATCTTTAAAAGACGCTTTTTCTGCTGCATCTTTAATATCTGTCCATCTACTAGGTCGAGTGTCAGGATTATAATGAGGTTGTGGCGCTTCTGCTGGCGTAGGTGATTGACCAACTTGACTGTTATTTAACCAATCTAACAAACCTTGTTTGTCTGTTGGTATTTCCACAGGATTAATAACGCCATGTAAACGTTTGGCATCTGATTGTGTGCCAGCCCAATTTCCGTTTCCGTCAAAATATAATTTCATGTGGCTCCTTCTAGGAGCCTACGCTCCTAATTAAACAAATCTGGTTGTTGAAGTTTAACAAGAACATCGTCGTTGTTCTCAGGATTGATTGAGCAATAAATCTCAATCATTTTTGCTGCGTGTTGAACTGACCAGCCCATGACAAGCGCAATTTCTTTTAAAGTTGCATTTGCTTTGAATAATCTCGTAGCAGCGGTGCCTCGAGCGTCATATAAATGCAAGTCTGCTCGAATTGACGTTTTCTTTTTCCATTTACCAACTGTCTGACCTAAAATATCAGAATTTTTAATACTCCCCCCCCTTGCTCCAACTAAAATCTGGATTTGATCGTTGGGAAGTGAGGAAATTAGGTCATGTAAACGGTTTGTAAGTGGAATGCTGACAACTTTGCCGCGTTTGCCAGTACGCAGCACAATTCTTTTGCCTGTTGAAGTAGTTTTTACATGCGCTTTGTTTAATTTTGCTAAATCGCCTGGTCGAAGTCCAGTTTCAGTAGCTACAATAAGAATATTAGCGACCCATTGCGGCGCGATTGCGCAAAATTCATCTATTTCAGCTTGTGTCCAAACTATTTCAGACCGATCTACTTTATATAGTTTTTTAATTTTTTGCAGATGGTGCTGAACTAAGTAACCTCGATCTAATGCCCAAGTCACAATGGCAGCTAAATGAGATAGCCTAGCATCAGCCGTGCGTTTGGAGCGCTTTGCAAGTTCATCGCGCCATGCATATGATGTTTTGCGGATGCGGTAATCGTTAAACGCTTGCAAGGGAGCGTTGCCAAATTTGGCATCAATCCCGTCGATATGTTTAATGCTTCCATCAATATCCTGTCGAGTGCGTTCTGCCAGACCTTTAAATTCTGGAGATTTTAAATACGCAATAATAATTTCTCGAAAGAGATTTTTACTTGGCAACAAATCGCCCAAAGCTTCTTTATATAACGCGAAATAAGCAGGGCCATTTTTTTCAACTAAATCAGAACAAGCCCAAAAACGTGGGCCCCCGCGTTCAATATAATGGTATTCTGCAATTTTACCGTTTCTAAGAGTTTTTTTAACTCTATGGATATGTTTAATCGCGATCCTCGTCATTTTCCTCAAACCACAAGTTTACTTCGGAGTCAGAAATATTAGAGTTTTTATCAGAAAAAACAATTGTTACAACTTCTTCTTGTTTTTTCTTTTGGTAAGTTATTTTTGCATCTTCAATAAGTTTTTGATCACCTAAAATATCTAGTAGTAGTCTCAATATTGGCATGACTACTCCTAAAAGGTGTAAACTGACCCGACAATCTTAACAGAATCAGTCAAACATTTTTTATACAAGTATGCAATAATATATCGTACATTTATGAGACTTACCTTTTAAAAGTCCATAAAATAACACTTCTTCCATAACTGCCAATAATTCGATCACCTGTGTCACGGATTCTTTGATTGTTATGTAATTCTGAAATTCTAGGCTGAACCTCACGGTATGTAAGCCGTAAATTAGAAGCAATTTGCTCAGTTGTTTGTGGGCTATTATGCTTCATATAAGATAATATTCTGTGACGAATTGTCGTTGCAGAATTGCGTACTGAATGAGCAGCTAAGCGGCTTGTGTCGCTACGCTGCCATCCAATTCCTCCATTGGCATATGGCATTTTACTATCTCCTTGATCCAAGTAATTGCGTCTGCTGCATCTCGAGCAGCTTTAAAAATTTCAGTTGGATGATCTTCAAGCAGCTCAACCCAATGTTTAATGTAAGCTGCGTTATTAATGTCTGGCTCTTTGGTTATTCCGAACCAGACGGCAAGTTGCGCACTTCCGAGTTCTGCGACGAGTTCTTCTCGCGCCCTTTGTTTTTCAATGTAATGATAGTCAGCATAACATTGTCGAGCGCAGCGATCAGCAACGCCAGTAGCGTGTATAAATTCGTGAAGAAGGACTGAATAATAACCCAAATCAGTTTTAAACTTTTCAATGGAAGGGATATTAATGCTATCATCGGCTTTACGATAAAAAGCTGAATTAGCTTCTTTAACCTGTATTCCACATTTGCTGATAAAATTATCAATGTCGCTAAAACGCTGCGTTTCAACCCGAATATCGGCTTCGGGTAATTTGATAAAATCTTCACAATTTTCAGCCGTAAGACTGAGTTGATCGAGGTTAAAGACATTATACCATTTAAGACCGCTCCAAAGATTTTTGCCATTTGATTCACTTTCTAGTTCTTCTTTAGGTTTGTAATAAAAAATAGGTGTGGCTTTGCATGCTTTGAACGATATGCCGCGCCGTTTGCACTCAGCGGCAGTAATCCAACGCGGATCTGTCCAGCCAAAGTTAAGTGCATTAAGAGATGTCATTAAGACATTAGTGCCAGTGTATTGATGGCCAGTAACCGCGTTACAATTTGGCAAAGGTGAAATCCATTCTTTTGTCCAATTAAGGCCATCTTTTTTCATAAGACGAATGATTGTTTCAGCGCATTGATGTGCAATGCGTTGTGGATAAGGAACAAATTGATCAGTCATTATATCTCCCAGATGTAGCGCTTGCCGTGCTTTTGCAACGGCAGCAACTATTGATATTGTTTGGTTATTTTGTAGAAAACGCCAGCAATTATTTTACCGTTTCAGGTTAACTGAGGGTAGGTATCTGGCGTCTTCGGTGAAGTGTTTAAGGCTCGCTACTTAAAGCTATGAATAGCCATGCTAGGAGCAAGATCGCCCCTAGCAAGTCCGACATTTTAGGGGCCGGAATCATCCCGTTTTTCTATCAAACATTGCATTGTCGTAATCGTTGATAGTGTATCCTTGACCGTCAAGAATATCATCGTTGATTGTACCATTAGCAATGTCAATTTCATCGTTCTCAGTGGTGCTAACACCGTCTGTGAACCGTGGATCTTGTTTGTAATTTGGCTGCGGGATTGCATCCAAATAAGCTTGAACCTGATTTGCAACAGGCTCTATCTTTTTGTCACTGTCAGCCATCAATTCAGCTATAAGATCAGCGTTTTCAGCATCAGCTATAGCAAGACGTTGTTCCTGACGTTCATCCATTTTGGTGTTTTCAGTTTTAAGTTTCGGTGAATTATCCCGATACTCAGGTGCTTGGATGTCAAATGTCTCGCCAGTTACGTCCTTGTAAACAGTGACAGCAGCACCAAGTAACCGCTCCATTTCGTTAAGAGCAAACTCAACGTTTTTGCGGTACTTGGTGGCACGTTCATAAGCGTAACCACCTTTAACACTTTCACGCTGGCGATAAGCTGCTTTTAATTCCTCTTTACGCTGTTCATGTCTAACAGCTAGGCTATTACGCTGGTAATTAATGCCTTTACATAAAGACATTGCAAAACCTTTTTGCTCAAACTGTACGCGATTGCCCATAACCTCACGGCGTTCATCGCTATCCCATACATTGCCTTCGAACGAAAAGTTCATAACCAAAGAACGAATAAGCATTTCATTGTCGGGGTTTGACAACTGATTGCATTCTACATTTAAAACTTCATTTTCAGCTGTAAGACGAGTAATTTCTTTTTCCATTTGATCTTTTGTAAGTTTAGTCATTTTATTTTCTCCATTTTAAAACAAAAAACGGCCCATCAGAGCGATGAGCCGTGTCAACCCCTTCAGGGGTTTACTCGGTGAAGAGCCTGATAAGGCCACTTCAAAATTCTATTTCTTCCCACTCCTCTATTTTTAAGGATACTTTGGTGCTTGGAAGCTTAACGGCTTTGTTAAAGACAAGAGGAACATTGTAATCATGCTCCTCATCCAAGTACCAATATTCTAATTGGTCGATAACCGCGTCGAGATCGGTGAAAGCTTTTGAATGATAATTAGTCATTTTCAGCCTCCAATCCTGTCCAGTTTGAATATCCTGATCCATCGCCAAAAGTTGTTGTCCATTTTTCAGGAGTAATGCCTGACAATAGAAACTCACGCTGTTCTGTTGTAAGATTAGGAAATGCGTCTTGAACATTTACAGTGCCAGTGCAGTATTGCTGCAAAGCTTCAAAAGTTATGGAAAAATCCATACTGCTTACACTGTCATCTAATATACAGTTTCGAGTAATTGATATATTGCCGTTGCAATCATCTAATACTACTAAAGTGCGACCTCTAGGATCTTGTAAAAAGTTAATCATAGTTCTCTCCTTTGGGTTAAAAAAATGTTCATAAGAACGTCCACAGGAGATACTTTGATAAATCACGGGTCATGCCCGAATCCAAAACACTCAAAGTGTAAATGATGCCAAGTCAACTCGTTTGACTTAGCGTCATTTCTTCTTCGGTTTTGGTTGAGTCGCGTCTAGCGAGCAGAAATGTAGCTAAAACTAAAAATGCATTTCGTGGGCCTTGAGGCAGCATGATTTACAAATGTATATAGTGACGCTGACAGAGCAAACTGCAAGTCATGCCGAATAAGATCCAAATTAATGTAGCGGCTTTAGTCCGCTCATTTGGATCGCGGCATAGCGGCCATAGCGGGGAGCGGCCGCGAGCTTGCTCGATTGATATTCGGGTTATTGGTTCGCTGGGGTAGGCTTAGCAGATATACAAGATGGCCTTTGAATCTTGTATGAACAAACTCGCCCCTCAATGGGGTGATTTGGTCAAATGACAGACACGCGGGATCGTTAATGCGTCAAGTGCAGTCTGGTTGTACGCGGTTGTACAACTGTTCCCGCAATGACCAGTGATCGAGTCTACAAGCTAACGTCTAAATAGTAATAACTAGAAATCCGCTCGTTCCTTCACCAGCAACGGTCATTGTCCATACTTAGTACGATTTATCGCAAATAACCCCATCTGTTGCATAGAAACACAATTGACACGATGATTCGACAAGCTCACGCTATTCTCTATCGGGGGTTTGGGGGGCGGTAGCCCACACCATTGATTGCCAAAGATGAAGATTGAAGATGACCAACAAATCGCACCGACGCGGCACATGATTTGCTCAATGATATGGACATAAACTCGACGTGAATGATCTTATTTCTGCCAATGAAGTATCCCCAATAACATTACCTGATGGCACCGAACTAGACGCCAGACAGACGCACGCGGTTATGCTACGTGCAACAAGCACACTCGACATCGAGAATATTGCAGAACAAGCAGGTTATTCTGGAAGATCAACATGTTCGCACTTCCTAAGAAGCAATAAAGGGAGAGCAGGGTTACAAGTGGCAATTAGGCAACACTTGCTTGACGGAGCCAGAGTAGGCTTACAGACCATGCTGAACCTCGCCACGTCTGCACGAAGCGAGAACGTTAGGCAGTTAGCAGCAGCGGACTTGTTAGACAGGGCTGGGTACAACAGCCAAGAGGTACAGGCTGCAAGCAGTGATACATCAGGGCGTGAAGTAAACATCTCAATTAATCTTAACACGAGTGACACTAGCCTAGTGATAGAAGGTGAAGCGGAAAGTTTGCAGCAAATTCCCGTTAGCAATGAGGTGGTACAGGGGGGGTCGGGGGAAAAACGATGAAGCGATACCCTAGTGACCCGACCAGCACGTATAAAATGCAGCCTCAGAGTTATTTGTGTTTTGTTTGCTCTGAGCCAGCGCCATTTGGGATTGGTTATGGCGGGATTGTGTCCGAGATACCTGAGCATCGCAGGGGAAGGATGTGGGTATGTTCTAAGCACGTTGAGATTGCTGAACAGCGGCGTGATGCTGCGCGATTATCTGATAGTCCATTTGCGAGGGTTGGATGAGTTTTTTTGAGCGAGTTAAGCCAAGGACTGTGCCTAGTATTGTGCCTCCCAAGCCTACGCCTGTTTCATTGCGTGGGGATCGTATGTTAGTTTCTCGCAAAATAATTGAGAAGGAAATAGAGCCGCGCAAATCTGGTATTCAAAGCAGCGCAAAAGTAGATCGGGTTCCAAGAGGATGCTTGTTTAAAGTGAAAGGGGGATTTTTTGATTTAGACGGATACTGGTGTGTAAGAAAAGCCAAGCACGTAGTTAATGTAACGCGTGGTGCGCCTAAGAAAATAACTGCAACATTGTCGGATGCGCAGAAAAAGGAACTGCGCAGGGTTAGAAATAATGCTCTTAAAAACGGCCTTAGGTAAAAGAGCAACCAACCATTAAGGATGCACTGCCATGCACAAAGAATTAAAATTACAGGATAGATTAAGAGTGGCTAAACATTTCAATGCAGCATTTGAATTGCAGCCAGAACAGGTTGACTGGATAGACGCGGCATTAACGCAACTGCGTTCTAATAAAATAGAGCAGACATCAGCGGATGTAGCCTACCAGCAATTGATGTTAAAAAAAGCAGACAACAAACGCTTAAAACAACTCATTACCTTCTCAGCAATAAACGCTGCGTTTTTGTTTGCAGCAATAGGGGTAATTGTTTGGTTGATGTAAATTACACGCCTGACGGACAAACCATTGTGGATTTTATGTCCTCGAATGCTTTTGTGCGCGGCATACAAGGCCCGATTGGTTCGGGTAAATCTGTGTGCTGCGTTATAGAGTGTTTGCGTTTAATGCTTGGGCAAGAGCGATCTATAGATTTAAAAACAGGAAAGCGAACAGGGCCGCGCAAAGTTAGGGTGGGCGTTATTCGTAACACCACCCCGCAGCTGGAAACCACAACTATGAAAACGTGGTTGGATTGGTTGCCAGAAAATGACTTTGGGCCTGTTCGATGGAGGGCGCCGTTTCGCCAAACAATACGGGTTCCAGAAATAGATTTAGAAGCCGAGGTTTGGTTCTTGGCATTAGATCGTGATGAAGATGTGCGTAAGTTGCTCTCTTTTGAATTTACATATATTTGGTTAAATGAGGCGCGTGAATTATCCAGAGAAATTGTAACCGCAGCTATATCTCGCGTTAAGCGTTATCCTAGAATGATCGAAGGTGGCCCTACTCGATCCTGTGTGTTTATGGATACTAACGCGCCTCACGAAGAACATTGGTGGTCAATTATGTCTGGGCAAAGCGAGCCGCCAGATTGGATGACCGAAGATGACAGGCTGACTTTGTTAAAACCAGATAATTGGGAGTTTTTTCAGCAGCAGCCAGCCGTACATGACAGATACGGGCCAAGCGGAGAGTTAGTAGGGTATGACCTTAATCCTCTACGCGAAAACGCTAAATTCACGGATAACACTTATTATACAGATTTGCTGCAAGGCCAAACGCGGGATTGGATCAGGAATATGCTCCAAAACCAAATTGGACGCATATTCTCAGGTAGACCTGTTTATCGTGGCTTCTCAGAAAAAATGCACGTTGCTGCGGAGCCATTTGGACCAACAGAAGGCGATGCTATTCATATTGGTGTGGATTTTGGATTAACCCCTGCTGCCGCGTTTTGTCAGGATGTGTATGGCCAAGTGCGGGTAATAGATGAGCTTGTAACAAAAGATACCAACGCAAAGCAATTTGCCGATTTATTAGCCGCGCATATTCGAGAGCATTATTCCGAATATCAGATAATTATTACTGGCGATCCTCGAGGCGAAGACCGAGCTACAACTGATAGCGTAACGCCATACCAGATTTTTCGAGCAGCGGGGCTGGAGGTAACGCCAGCTTGGTCAAATGATCCAATTATTCGCGTAGGAGCTGTAGAAACGCAAATTAACTCTCTCATAGAGGGTAAGCCGGCATATTTTGTCTCTCCAAATTGCAAATTTATCGTCGGAGCCAAAAAGGGCGGCTATTGCTACCTAAAAGATCGAGAAGAAATTGATAAAAAATCTATTTACTCGCATATCTCTGATGCAGAGCAATACGCGCTTTTAAGGATGGGTTACGGCAAAAAACTAATTGGCAGAAATCCCAACGCAAAACCCAGTGTTCAAGCTTATCACAAACAATCTGTGTTTAATCGGGGTGGAGGAATGACTGCGAAACAGCGAAATCGACAGTCTATTCTTTCAAGAGGCCGATAGGGTTGCTTTTTAACTAGATAAAGCGCATTTTTTTACCAACAACACAATATATGGTGAAATTATGTGTGAACCTACAACTTTAGCCGTTATGGGAAGTTTGTTATTAGCAAACAATTCAGCAACCAGCCAAGCTAGAGCCGCTAAAGTAGAGCGGGCAAAAGAACAGGATCGAGTTAAAAAAATTTCGCAGCAAGAAAGAACTAAAAGCGATAATGCAGCTTTGGATCAGCGGAAAAAACAAAACGCAACTCGCAGAGCAGCAAGTTCAGGGCAATTAGGCGGCATGTTAGCAGGTGCAGGTAATTTTATGTCTGCTCGATCATTTTTCTCATGAGGTAATTAATGGACGTTAAGGCAATTATTAAACGGCGCGATGCTGCAAAAGCAGACCGTCAGCGCCTAGAAAATCTTTACGACGATTGCTTGCGTCTAACAATGCCAGCCAGACGCCGTTTTTATACTCAGCCTATCGACAACGCAGAGGATATATTTGACGAAACTGGCGCAAATGCTGTGGCCGAGTTTGTTTCCCGTATGCAAGCGGGGCTTTTGCCTCCCTTTACAGAATTTGTAAAACTTGATGCGTCTGCAATGGTTGAGCCGCGTGATGTAGCGGCTGTTAATAAAGATCTTGATGATATTAACAAATATTTGTTTGAGCAAATTTGGAACTCTAATTTTGCTCAAGAAACATCTGAATGCCTTTATGATATGGCTATATCTACTGGCATTATGCTTTTTGAAGAAGGCACAGGCGATAAAGCGTTTCATCACCGCGCCGTACCATTAACAGATGTTTATTTAGAGCGCGGGGCAGATGATACAGTTGGCGGCGTGTTTCGAGTTCAAAAAGTACCAGCCAAACATTTAAAGCATCGCTATCCCGATATGGATGAAAGCGAAGCTATGAAAACGTATTCGGATCTTAAAGAAGATTCCGAAAAAGAACTGGAAATTATTGAATATACTTATCGAGATTATTCAAGCGTCGAGATTGAGTGCTATTACCATATAGTTTTGTGCGAAACGCATAATGAAGTGTTGCAGGTTCGCAAACTGGAAGGCAAAGGTTCAAACCCGTTTATAGCATTTCGCTGGCAAACGGCTGCAGGGGAAACATGGGGGCGAGGCCCATTGTTAAACGCAATGGGCGCTATTCGCACAACCAACCTTATGGTTGAAATGATCCTTGAAAATGCGGCCATGTCTATCGTTGGAATGTACCAAACGGACAACGAAGGCACTGTAAACGCTGATAATATTTCATTATTACCAGGGACTATTATTACCAAAGAAATCGGTACACGCGGATTGGAGCCAATTACCGGCTCAACTGGTAATTTTAACATGCAAGATGTGGTGCTGGCCGATCAGCGCACAAACATTAAACGCGCATTGTTTAATGATATGTTGTCAGATCCTAATAAAACGCCAGCAACAGCTACAGAAGTAGCCGAGCGTATGGCCGATTTATCGCATCGAACATCCGCAGGGTTTGCGCGTGTGTTCTATGAGTTTATTCAGCCTTATATTTATAGAGCTTTGTATATTCTGGAAAAACGCGGCGATATAGAATTGCCTGTTATTAACGGCAAAGCCATACAGATCCGCGCCATTTCTCCGATTGCCATGTCACAAAATGGGCGTGATTTACAAAAGCTAATGCAAGATTATCAAATGCGGGCCCAAATGTACGGGCCGCAAGTTGCAACCTCAATGTATCAAATGGAGGAATTGCATCCTTGGTTAATTGATAAAATGGGTTTGGAAACCAAGCTGTTTAAATCAAGTAAAGAAATTGTGCAATCAATGGAGCAGCAAGCTCAACAAATGATGATGATGCAACAACAGGCGCAACAACCAGTATGAGCGAATATATTGAGCGGCGAATACGCGAGATTAAAGATCAA
>Ga0181401_1000499_pt1 | contig 16390 bp, 8 predicted proteins | sample 24SPOviralmetaG_FD_130130 | JGI IMG/M metagenome (GOLD analysis project Ga0181401, IMG submission 130130) | Marine viral communities from the oligotrophic San Pedro Time Series (SPOT) site, San Pedro Channel, CA, USA - 24 SPOT_SRF_2011-07-20 | ecosystem: Environmental > Aquatic > Marine > Strait...
AAACCAGCCATATAAATGGAGTGACCAGCAAAATAAAAGTGTTCCTTGTGATGCAATGGATGACGGCGCTTCTTATGACTTAGGTTTTGTAATGAGTTTAGAGCAAGCCAAAAAACTGAATGCCCTAATGGGAAAAGTTTGGGAGGCTAGAAAAAAAGTTGACGATTCGTTCCCGCAAGGAGAATTTAAGAATCGTTTTAAAAAGCAAGGCGACGGAACTTATGTGGGTCTCGCTACGATAAAAGCTCAATATAGCGGTAAGAAAACTGGGATACCAAAGCAGTTTGATGTGAAAAATAATAAGCTTGAGCCAGACTTTGAGCTTACTCATGGTAGTTTAGTAAATATAGCGGTTAACTTTGCGCCTTATAAAAACAACGGTGGTGGAGTATCTCTTCGACTACGCGGGGCAATGATTAAAAAATTAGAGCCACGTATGGAAGCGTCTCCTTTTGATGTAGAAGAAGATGGTTTCACTATAGGTGAAGAGTCAGGTAGTCCGTTTACTGTTGAGGATTCTGGAGATGATTTTGAAGAAGCTACTACAACTGCTTCTGAACCTGATCCGTTTGATGACGAAGAAGAGCCGGTAGCGGAGCCGGTAAAACGTAAGAAGAAAAAGGAAGAGCCAAAGCCTGAAGGTGAAGACTTATCTTCTATTATAGATGAATGGGGGAGTGACGAAGACTAATGAGTTACGGTTATACAACTCGGCTTAATAGCCTTAATAAACAGGCAGACCGAACCTCACTGGGAGTAAAACTAGGAAGGGTATGTATTAAGCACGACATACCTGTTTCCGATGTTGCCTCTCAGTTGGGGGTTAGCAGACAGACGGTCTACAACTGGTTTATGGGTACGCACGAGCCGCACTCTGACTTAACTAGTGCAATTAAAAAGTACATAGCTAAGTTTAAACAATAATTAGAATTGGTTACCTAACCAAGAGGGCTTGGGGATAATCTGCCCCTGCAAATTATATGGAGAACTTTAATCTAATAGAACATGTAGTGCCGTCGGGAGGGTGGTATTGTGCAGTTGGCATACCCCCCGGCAAGAACCAAAAAGTAATTCACAAGTGGACAGAAGATAAAGAAGAACTACAAACTTTATTTGATACCTTTGCTTCTCAAGGTAAGCACGTATACTTCGGGCTAGCTAAGTACAAAGAAAATACTAAACGTACAGCAGACAATGTAGAGTCTTTGCAGTCTTTGTGGGTAGATATAGATTGTGGTGAAGGTAAAGCAAACGCCATCGAGCAATCAACAGGGCTACCCGAAGGTTACGCTACACAAGCAGAAGGGTTACGCGCTCTAGCTTCTTTTACTAAAACGCTAGGTCTACCAAGGCCAACACTAGTTGACTCAGGTAACGGTGTACATGCGTACTGGTCGTTTACTGAAGAAGTACCTAAAGAGCAGTGGATACCTGTAGCTAAACGTTTTAAGGAAGTGTGCGTTACTCAAAAGTTTTGCGCCGACCCTAGAGTATTTGAAGTAGCACGAATACTTAGAGTTCCTGGTACTCTAAACGTTAAGTACGATACCCCTAGTAAAGTAACTGTAAAACATGTAGCGGCTGCTATTCCGTTTAGTGAGCTACGTGACGTGCTTGGTGTTGACGAAGACGCAGTAGAGATACCTAAGACCGCAAAGAATCTTAGCTGGGAAGAACGTGTTTTTGCAGAAGACCACACTACTTCGTTCAAAGCAATTATCACTAGAGAAAACCCTTGTAAACAGCTTGTTGATTGCATTAAGAATCGAAAGACTTTAGCTGAACCTAGATGGTTCAACGCTTTATCTATAGCTAAACACTGTAACGATTCGGATAAGGCAGTACATGCGTTATCTAAGGGCCATCCCGATTACGACCCTGATATGGTCCAGCGTAAGATCAAGGGTATAAAAGGACCGCACGGATGTGACAAGTTTGCTGAACACAACTTGGCTGGGTGCGAGGGATGCGTACATAAAGGAAGCATAACTAGCCCAATACAACTTGGCAAAGAACCGGAACTGTTTGAGGAAGAAGAGGAAGAAAAGGATACCAAAAAACCCCCGTACCCTAAGAATTATTATAAGGCAAAAAGTGGAGGGATATGGTTTCACAACTTGGAAGATGAAAACAGTACTGGGCCTAAGTTAATTTACCCGTATGATTTCTATGTTGAAAAACGAATGTGGGATCCCGGCGAAAGCTCTTACCAAGCTGTGTTTAAGTTGCACAGCCCTCGTGATGGTCTCCGAGAGTTTGTAATAAAACTGTCTAAGGTAACAGATGAGCGACAGCTAAAAGCGTTGTTATCAGAAAATGGAATCTTAGCCCCCAAAAAACAATTTACACTTATAACGCAGTACATTATGGATTGCATTATTGAGTTGTCAAAAAGAAAAGAGGCAGAAATAATGAGAACACAATTCGGTTGGGCAGACAACCACACTAAGTTTATTGTAGGTACTAGAGAAATCACAGTTGATGGGGTGTATCACTCTCCAGCTTCTTCGGTTACTGAAGACCTTGTAGATTACTTTGAACCGGCAGGTACGTTAGAAAAGTGGAAAGAAGTTTTTAACTTGTACGACAGGGAAGGTTTAGAAGTACAGGCGTTTGCTGCACTATCTGGCTTTGGTGCACCCTTGTTACAGTTTACTGGGCAGAAAGGTGCGATTATTAACTTAGTACACAAGGACTCTGGTACAGGTAAAACAACGGTACTTAGAATGGCAAACAGTATTTGCGGTGACCCTGAACTTCTTTTAGGTACTCCACGCGACACGGCGGTAGCGAAGATAACTAAGCTCGGACTACTCAACAATATAGTAAACACAATGGATGAGTTAAGTAACATGCCCGCTGAACAGTTGACGGACTTTGCTTACGCTACATCACAAGGCAGGGGTAATGATAAAGGAGACCCTCACGCAAACAAGCTACGTAAGAACAACACTACTTGGCGGACTATCTCTCTAACCAGTTCTAACTCTTCGTTCTATGACAAGTTACAAGGACTAAAAGATCACCCAGATGGGGAGATAATGAGGATAATTGAATTTGTTGTAGAGCCTTTAGATGGAGAGATTGTTTCTCCCGAAGAAGGTAAAGAAATGTTTGACCACCAACTCGGTGAAAATTACGGTCACGCCATTGTTCCTTTTATACAGTACGTGATTGCAAACTTTGAAGACTGCATGGAGTTGATAAAAGAAGTACAGGGTACGATAGATAAAGAACTCAAACTAACAAGTAGAGAAAGAAACTGGTCTGCTATGCTTTCAGCTAATATAGCCGGGGGGATAATTGCTAGGAAAGTTGGGTTAATAAATTTAGATATAGGTAGAATCTACAAAAAAGTCATACCTGTAATCCAAACTACAAGGAAAGATACTACTCCTCCGGTGGATAGTGCAAGTGCAACTATTGGTGAGTTTTTGAACTTATACATTCAGCACTTATTAATAATCAATGACAGCGTGGACAAGAGAGTAGCAAGGGCAACCGCTCCTTTAGTAGAACCCAGGCTGGGTCTATTGATACGCTACGAACCAGATACTAAGCTTATGTACATTACATCTAAGGCGTTTAGTAAATACTGTAAGAACAACCATATTGGGTACAGATCGTTGGTTAAAGAATTAAAAGCTAAAAAAATGTGCATAAAAGAGGATAACAAACAGCTTACAAAAGGTACTAACTTAGTAGCTCCCTCGGTACGATGTATTATTTTTGATTGCTCACATAGTGACTTTTTAAATATGGATGGCCTTGCAGAAAAAGCTAAGGAAGAAAATGGAATTAGAGAAGGTGAACTACCAGATCAACTGGAAGAAGTTTAAGAAAGGTTGGTCATTTTTTATACCGTGCCTCGACCCTAAGAAACACAGACGCATCATACTTGCAGAAGTTAAACGACTTAAATACAAAGTAGTTACTAAAGTACGTATAGAAGATGGGGTGCGAGGCATTCGGGTATGGAGAGTTTAAGCTACAAAGTCACTAAGAAATCTGTCGGTTACTGTGTTTCGCAAAGCTGCGTCAAATTTTAAACCTAAAAGTAAGTCTTGACTGTAAGCTTGGTGCGATTTGTAAGAAGCCGTTAGCGTATTTTCTTTAAGTATACCTGGGAACAACTCGTTGAGTTGTAAAAGTCTTTCTAATGATTCTGCTTGCAATTCAGGATCATTATTTTCTATACCCATATAGTGCGCTTTAAGCAAAGCTTTTCTGCGGTTACGTACTTTAGTTTGAAAGTTTAACGCTAACGATCTATTTTCATACATGTTAGATATATCAGCAGGACTAAAACCAAATGCTTGCATTAGTAAACTATACGCATTGATGTCTGTATCTAACTCTTCTCCACTTCTAGTTCTAGCTCCTTCGTCCATATAGCGTGTAGTTTTAATTAAGTTCCGTAACGCACTGGGAGAAAGGGCTTCTGAAAAACGTCGGTAGTCTCCTTCGCCTAAGTATTCAAAGGCTCGTCCAGCATTAAGGAAATAACTTCCTACTGGACCCACGGATTGAGCAGCAGCAGTTGCTAGGTAACCATTTCTTTCTATGCTGTATGGGTCTTCCCTAAACACTAAACCGTTAGCTAACCCTACGCGATTAGATATTTCTAAATTTGTTACATAGTTGAGCGGACCTTTGTACACTAAATCATTTGTTGAACTGCGAACAAACTCTTTAAAATTAAATGGTTCGTCTTCTTCATCGTCAAACACAGAACTTAAGGCTTCCATTATGTTAGCAAAAGTTGCAGCCGCCCCAAAGAAAGGTAGTCCGTTAATACCGCCCATAGCTGCGCTCATAGTATAAATTAAAGCTACTTGTTTTTGAGCTTGCAAACGCGTAGCTTTATCAGAACCGGCTGTTGCTTCGTATATTCCGTATCCTACTAGACTTGCACTGTTCCATATAAAACTTTTGAAGGTAAAGGCAACTCGTCCTAGAGGGTGCTGCATTAAGCTTGGTCCTTCAGCAGCAAGACCGGAAGTATGTACATCTATGACTTGATTAACAGCTTCGTCTACAGCAGCAGAGTCGCTCTTACCATTTGCTTTTGCTAAGTTGTACGTTGCAATAGCTGTAGTAGCCCGACTGTATTTTTCTGCTCCAGAGAAAGGCATACTAAGCATGTTCATAAACTTAGCTGTCCGCGAATCAAAATCTGATGTGTCTTTTTTTGTACCGTCTAAAAGTTCACGCGCTAACGTATGTTCTAGTTGAGCTTTCTCCATTAAGCCGTCGTAAAGAGTTTTATATTTAGGATCGTTCTGCCATTTGTAAGTTGTAAAATTATCAAGCTCCCTTTCTCCCTTCTTTTTTAACGAAGGAAATGCTTCTTTCATAGCAGATAACAATACTCTGTTTGCTTGTTCAAAACCATATTGAGCAGCTAGTCTTGGGTAAGTAAGTAGCAGTACTGAACTTGTGTTTATAAGTGCAGCAGAAGCGTTGCCTAGTAAGAATAAACTGTAAGCTCCAGTAGCAAAAAAAGTTGTCATCTTAGGGTAACTAGGACTTTGCATGAATCCAGTATTGCCACGCCTTTGTATTTCGTCACGAATTGCGGCAGGGAATCCCGTGCTTTCGGTAGAGGTAATACTATTTATAGCATCCTGTATGTCTGGCATGTACTTCATGGTGTTTATTTTTCTAAGTACTTTTAAATACGTATCGCCATGCACTTTTACTAAGTCTGTAGAAGCTCCTTCTTTACCTGTATAGAGTCTTAGTCTTTGATCGAAGCTGTTAGAAGGCATAATATCTAACAGTATTCCGTATACGTCTTTTTGATTTTCTGCGGGAACTACTTTCATAACTTCTCGTATAAAACTACCTTCGGGAAAAGTGTCAGCTTTATACTCTGCATTTTCTACTTTATTAAATACTTCTGCATTTTCTATGTTGTTATCAGTTATAAACTTTCTACGTTGTCTTTCAGATTCAAAGGCTGTAGTTACGTCTCTACCACTTGAATTAGTATACCGCAACCAGTAATCCCCAAAACGAACAGCAGGGAAGTACCCTATAGCCGGTTGAGTTCTTGCAAAGGTGTCCGTTATTCTTTTTTGTTCACTGCTAGGCGCTAATTTTTTAATGTACTCTCGAAATTGCGTGTACGTGTCTTTAAAATCTTGTCGCATTTCAGTATACATTTCTCTTACTTCTGCGGGCAATCTATTAAACTCTGCTTGTAATTTGTTATAGGCAGCTTTTTGCTCTGGTAAGGTATTAAAAATATTATTTCCGTCAGAATCTTTAACCATTACATTAATGTCAAATTCAGGATCAACCTTTCCAGTTAAATCAAATTGATTTCTGTGAGCAATATCTGCCATGACTCCCATGCGTTCCGCTGCTTGGGGATATTTCTTTTGTACTCGTTCGTTTTTTCTATACTTATCAGTAGCTGTTTTTAAGTTCTTTTCTTTTTCTCCTTCTCTTTTAAGCAACGCTTCTCTTAGATTTGTTAACTTAGCAGCCAAGTCTGGGTACTTCTTTTCCGTCATACGTATAAAGTCTTGTATACGAAAAGCTCTAAGTGCATTAGAAGCTATAGTGCCGCCACCTTCTTGACCAACAAGATTAGATACAGCATTTGCTACGTCGTTTGCTTTCTTACCTACAAACTTTGGTGTTTTAGTAAGTGCGTCTGACATAGCTCCCATAGCTTCAGAAGGGGTACTTAAAAACAACCTGCCGCTAAGTGTAGGTTCAACACCCTGGGATACGTCCAGTATCTTGTCTATAAAGTCTAAGCCCTTAGTGTACGCACTTTGTTGTGGACGGAAACCAAAGAAACGCGCAATAGCTTCAAAGATGTTAGTAAGTAAGTTATTACTTGGAGCAGCATTGGGTGCTTTAGTACTTCTTAGTAGAGCTTGGAATTCAGGGTTGCTTACAAGTTCTGCGGCAAACTCTTGGAGGTCTTGACCACCGTAAGCATCGCCCATTTGATTTTTAATATCAGAGTAAAATTTAAAAAAGTCCTTAGTTATCTGCAAGTCAGGGTTGTTAAGAGCTTGAGATATAGCAGCATGAATAGTTTCATGCAAAAATGTTTCTTCGGTTAGTCCCGATAATTCTCCTTGCCGTGAGTTAAGAACAATAGTATTTGTATCTACATCGTAGTACCCACTAGAACTAGTAGCTTCTGGTATGTTTGACACGTCTTGAACAACTAACTTAGTAGTCAGTCCTTGAGAACGAATTTTGCGTAGTACCCGTTGTATTTCAGGAGCCTGAGACGGAATTAGTCTGTTAAGCAACTGTTTAAAGTTGCCTTGTTCTGCTATACGCATTTGTTGTGAATCGAAGGGTTTACCTTTGTACGTAGGTTTATTATACAACCTTACATACTTAGGTAAGATTTCTTTTCTAAAAGTTTCATTAAAGTTTGCCTGTGTTTCTTTATTAACATTGTTTAAATACTGATTAAACGTTTCATCATTTTTTCTTTTAGCCAAACTTAATAGTTTAGTAGCCGGTTGTTTTAAGTTTTTAGCTATTTCTTTTATTTTAGGTTCAAGCATTCGCGCTGCTTTTCTGTTAGGCGTTCCAGTATTAGCACCCGTATAAAAACCATTATAAGCTCTAAGTAGCTTAGTAAGGCTATACCCTATAGAGCCGTTGTTGTTAGCAGTAAATAACTCAGCATCTGAAAGTAAATCTCTTTCTATAGATTTTTCTGCTATAGCAGCTTGTTCTTTGTTCGTAATTTCAGCAGTTTCAATTCTACCTGCATCTATCTTTTGTGTTCTAATAGACTTTATTAACGCATCCTTATATTCTTTTTCTGTGTTATCAATTAAGTTCTGTGCCTGTTGTTCTTCACTAAGTTCAGCAGCTACGCCTACTATTGGTTCAGCTTCTGCTAACTGTTGTTTATTATCAATTATAATTTCATTTTCGTTCGAGCTTTTTTCCGTAGCTTCTTCAAAACTAAATAGGTCTGCTTGACCCTCAGAAGAACGACGATTAATTATTGCTATTTCATCGGCAATTAGTTGGTCTCGGTTGCTAGGAGGTAGTTCGCCTTCAAAGCGAGCATCAACAATATTTGCTGCTTCTTGCTCTACAGCTTGTTTGTTTTGATCTTCTTTTATTTTTTGTTGCGCTTTATTTTGAGTTGCTTGTTCTTCAGGAGTTAGTCCAAACGTAAACTGACCTTGTTCAGCGCCGAGAAGTTGTTTAGTAGCAGCTTTTTTAGCAGCAGCTTCAGCTTTAACTTTTTTTGCTTCTGCACGTTCTGTCTTTTTTGCTGCTGTACTTGGTCCTAACGTACCGTCTTCACTTACTTTATTAGCAAATAAGCTACCTTGTTCTTTACTAAACCTACTTTTTCGTGTTTCTCCTACAGTTTCTATTATTTCTTTTTCTGCATTTGTTAACTGGTTAAAAGGCTTAGTAGCATCAAACTCAACTCCTAAACGTTGCGCTTCAACTGCTGCGTCTTCGTAAAGTATTCTTTGACTTTCTTCTTTACGTATTTGTTCTACCACTTCTAACTGTTCAGGAGTTAAATCTTTTATTTCTCCAGTTAAAGGAACGCCTTCTGTTTTGCGTCTACGCGCTGTTTCTAATGCAAATGGCATTGAAACTACAGTCGAATCTATTTCTTCAGATTGACTTGCAAGGTCAACATCTTCTTGAGCAGTTCTAATTTCTTCAAACTCTTGCGCTTGGTTTAAATTTGTTCTTCTTTCTTGCGGAGATTGATCTGGTTTAACAGGGTCTACAAAAGGTAGTTCTCGTTGTCCCCCGATGGTACCTTCGGGAGCTGCGTATCTGTCATTTGTTTTCTTACGTAATTTTTTAGCTTCTTCTAAATCTGCTAAACGTTGTGCACGTTGTGATCCTTCTCTAGCACCTTCTATAGTGCCACCAACTGTGCCAAACCCTCCACCTGCTACAGCACCACGAACACTTGCTTCCATGATCCGGTCGAACTCTTTACTACCAAAGACATCAGGGTTGTCATCAATAAATCTTTCAGCGGCTATGCTAATCCCTTCTTGTGCACCCTCAGTTATACCTTCAAGACCTAGCCCAGAGAACAGTCCCGCAGTACCCGAACGCAGCACACCACGCGACATACCTGATTTCTCAAGCAACTTAGTAGCTATTCCTGCTTTCATAGGACCGGATATATTTCTAGTTAGGGCTAACGGTAGTATTGAATCTAGGCTTGCTGCTGCCGCACCAAACAACAGAGCCGTCCCAGGCGCGGTTTCACCTGTCTCACGGTAGACATTTTCAAAGACTTCAGGTGCGTTAAGTGCGTATGAACCGAAAGCTGCACCGGCTAATTGACCCGTTGCCCTAGCTGCGCCCGCTACGGGTGCGAGTGCTCCACCTGTTAAAGCAGCACCAAGAGTAAGTCCAAGATTTCCAAACTGTTCGCCAATAGTTTCAGCAGCAAATCTAGTAAAGTCACCTACACCTTCTACATCTTTAAAGCTTTCAAACTGAGTTGGGTTTAATCTTTGACTAAGAGCTTGTTTTTCAGCCGCTTCTGCTAGTTGTTCTTGAGCATACTCATCCGCACCCACGGCACTTGCTGCTATAGCAGGAATAACATCAGTAAACGTAGAACCTAGACGGTCCAAGCCTCGTGACACACCACCAGTAAACGTGTCTACTAAACCTAGTTCGGGAGTAGGAAAAGAAGTAGGGGTTTGAAAACTTCCTTGAGATTGTAGTGCTTGCGCTAGTTTTTGTGCTGCGGCTGTATCTCCAGCAGCATGGGCATTTTTTAACGCTTGACTAAGTTGCTCTACAGTTGCCATGTTATGTAGTGTATTGACTAACTAAAGCTTCTGTTTCAGGATCTTTAGCAGAACCACTGCTAATGCCAAATTGTCGAGCTATTAACTGCAAATAATCCCTATCTACTGCTAAAGTTGCGTTTATCACTTGTTGGTTATTTTTCTTTCTGTAATCTTTAAGCTCATCTAAAGGTATATTAAGTTTTGCTGCAATCATAGAATCACGTTCTGGTTTGTTTTGAACGTCTCTAAAACTCTCTAATAAACCTGCTATGTATTGAGTAGTTCTTGCATCTTGTGCGCCAAGTGTAGCTTCAACTTGTTGCTGTAGCACTGCGTTACGCGCCATATCAGAAGTTACTTTATCCCCTCTTGTTTGTTGTCTAGCTAGTTCTTTAGCTACTCCTTTACCCCCTGCTGTTAACGCACCGCTTGTAGAAGTTTGCCCTCCAGCGTTTGTAAGAAACTCTCTGAGCAAATTAGTGTCTACGTTGTCAAAAAGTCCAGGTTTTTTAGGTGCTTCTTTTCTACCAACCCTAGGTAAATCTACTATGCTATCGAGTTTTTGTTGAGAAGTGGGCGCAGTTTTAATAATTTCTTCTGCTACTATTGCGTCAGTATCGTCACCGCCGCTAAGAAAATCTGCTCCTTTAAGCGCACCTGCGCCTATAACTCCTGCCCTGACAGGACTAAATTCTCTAACTTGTACGGGTTTATTTGTTTTAGGATCAATTCTAAACATAGGCTTATCGCCTTTTTTACCAGCTTTAGCGGGTCTAGTAACTGCTTTCTTTGCTAGTTCTATCGCTCTAGGGCCAAATCTTTTACCTAACGCGCCCAAGCCTTTGCCAGCTAAACTTAGACCTCTAACTGCGGGGTTAAGACTGGCAATAGCTAAAGCAATATTAGCGGCAGACCCTAACTTATCATCAGCGTCAAAAAAAGTATCACCTATAAATTCTCCTGCACCTAAAACTCCAGATTCTATAGCAGCTCCAAGACTATCTCCTAAACGACGCTCTTCTACGTCTCCGCCCGGAGCAAACCCTTCTATTCCCACTTCTTCTATATCCTCAAAAGACATAGCTGGGTTTAGTTTAGTAAGCATATCGTTGGTTCGACCTTGCATTAATAGATAGTTAGCAGCTCTACGTGCTTCTTCTGCGTCTCTCTTGCGTTGCTGCTCTTGCATTCGTCCAGCTTGACGTAACGAACCTATACCGCCCATCTCTTTATTTTTTGAATATTCGTCAACAGCTTCTTGAGCACCGGGAAACATATTAGAAAAACGATCTTTTCTTGCTTGTTGTTTTATCCCTAAGCCTTGAAGGTAACTTATTGGGCTAGGATCATCCATCGCTATTAATTGAGCTGTTAACTGATCGCCAGTCATACCAGTTGGACTAGGATCATCCATCGCTATTAATTGAGCTGTTAACTGATCGCCAGTCATACCAGAAGGAGTCATTACTTCTTGCGTTTCAATAACGTCGTCTTCAACCTGTAAAGTTCCCAGCCCTTCATTCCTTGCTCTTACTTTACGATTAAACTCTTCCTGTTCTTTACGTCGTTCTTTTGTTGCCTCAGTTTCGTCAAAAAGCCCTGTAGCAAAATCCCTTGCATCCCTAAGAAAGTTAAGACCCTTACGCGCCGTTTGCCTAGATGCTATTAAACCAGGACTAGGCTGTCTAACACCTTTCTCTAACTGACCCATAATATTTTCTACATAGGGTTGAGTTTGCATAGTTTGTGGAAGAACTTCGTAGTCTCTGCCAGCATCAATAAATTTATCAGCATTTCCCGGACCCGCATTGTATGCAATAAGTGCAGCTTCCGTATCACCGTCATACCTATCTAACATAGCTTGTAAGTATTGTTTAGCAAATTCTCTACTAGCTTCTGGGTCAAACCTGCTTCCCTTCATAGGAGGAACACCATACCCAGGGTCTGCTGCTGTGGACGGCATAATTTGATATGCACCTTCTGCACCGGCGCGACTAACAGCAGTGGGATCACCACCACTTTCTGCAATCATTAAGGCGGTTAAGAGATCATTCATGCCCCCGAACTCATCTATATCATCGGAATCAGTTTGTTCAACCGAACTACCATCAGGACCAGCATAGCCAATAACCCCACCTTCTTTTTTATCAATGACACCACTACCTATCAGAATATCTTTACGGGTAATTTTACCGTCACCGCTTAAATCGGGAAAACTTGAATCTTTAACTTGGCTACCATTAGTACCGTTGAATCCAACAATCCCACCCTGTGCAGCTCTCAGCATATTGTTAGCGGGTATACCAGCCACACCTTGCATTGGTTGACGCATAGGTTGTTGACCCATCATGGCCTGACGTTGCATGGATCTTTGTCCCTTTTGCTGAATACCAGGCGCAAGTTCTGCAATCAGTTGTGCTCTGGAATTGTTTAAAAGCGTTTCTTCTTGTTGTATTGCTACTGAATTAGGATCATTTTGCACGGATGCTGCAAGTTGATTAGCGCCAGCGTTTATATCATTAATTAGCCCTCTAGCCGCAATCACATGAAATATGTCTTTATTATTTAAAGCTTGTGGGTTGCCTCCATAAGCAGTTTTAATCATATCTACTTCGCTATCTATACCAGCCATAATTAAACGCTCCCTGTATTAGTACTTGTTGGAGTACCAGTAGTAATAGTGATAGGAGTAAACTCTTGCTCTGGAGTTTTTACTATATTAAGAGCTTGCAATAAACCTAATATTCCACCTGCACTACCTAGAAAATCCGACAAAGCACTAGTGTCAGCATACTCGTTTGATTGCGCTCCGATAGGTAAACCTTTTAGTAGAGACTGTTGAAACTGAGTTTGCCTAAGCGGAAAGTCTCGCTCTTCAGTGAACTGCGCTATATCTGCCATAACACCTTGTTGTTCTATAGCCCTCTGTTCCGCACCTCCTTGTTGCTGTGCAGCTAAAGCTTGTAGTCCGTAAGTGTTAAGATCATTTTGTGCTTGCTGCGCTCTGTTTTGTTCAATGTTAAATTGATTTTGTGCTTGTTGGAAAGCGTCTTGATAACCTGCGCCTGTAATTCCTGCCATTCTATCTAACAAGCCACGCTGTAGTTCAGCTTCTGCAATCCCTTGACGTGATCCACCGTAAGCTCCTGCTTTACCATACCGACTTTGCAGTTCTTCCTGAGCTATATCAGCTTGTCTTCTTGCAGCATCATACTGAGGTTGAAGAGCACCTTGTAAGTAAGGACTCATGTAATTCTGTGCTGTTGCACCAGACGTAAATGACGTAGGTGTAAATCCACCCATCTGTGCTGTAGGAGTAGTAAGCGCACCAAGCCCTTGGTACGCTTGTGTTTGCAAGTCAGACTGACCAGCAGTTAGCGGACCTTGATACGCTGTAAAAGGCATATTAGAAATTGCTTGCCCTTTACCTAACATCCCAGTTACGTAAGGAGCTGCGTAAGGAGCTAAGTCTTGAGTTTGTCCTAGTAAGTTTGGAGTTGCCATTGTATTTTACCTACGCTAAATATTGGTTAGGGTCTATTTGCTTACCCTGATTAGGATTACCAGTGCGGTCTTTACGCACTCTGTCCATCATACTATATAGGTTTTGCGCTCCTGCATCGGAGTTACCATTACCCAAGTGGCTTACCACATCTGCGGGTATAACAAACTCACCATCACTTAAAGCAGCGGGTTGAGAGTTACCTATCATAGCAGGAATATCATCTGCCATACCATCCGTAGAACCACCTAAGTAGTACTGATCTATTTCTCCACCTTGGGCAAGGGGTATAAACTCACCGTCTGGCCCAAACCCCATACTCGCTAAATTTGCTAAGATGTCATCCGCCGGTATACCGTAAAGATTACTTAAGTCTTCTACTTCGACAGAATCATTTTGCAAAGCATTTATTACTGCATTTACGTCACCCGCAGCGTACTCTCCTGTTGTAGCATCAGGCTCAAAAAGAAGATTTCGATTAAGATAATTTTCAACATCAGTTACCGTAGTGTTACTAAAGTCTTCACCCTCTGGAGTATTAGCTTGGTAGTATGCAAGTACTTCTGCTGGGTTAGTTTTACCAGCGTTAATTAATTGAGTTACAAGATCCTCTTCGGTTATACCCCCTAAAGCTGCTGCTTGTGCCGGTGTTCTACCCTGATCTAAAATTGTATTCTCCAGGATGTCGAGAGCAGGAGTACCATAAATAGTAGATAATTCATCTATTGTAGTATCGCCATTAGCTAAACCAGCAAGTACAGTGTCTATATCTGCTTGAGAATATTCTCCTCTTCCAAAAGTAGAAAACCCTCCCGTAAGAGGATCAAAACCCCCTCCGATCCTGACATCAGGTAAAGTAAACCCAGGTGTGGCAACGGGAGTAGCGGGAGTAACAGGAGTAACAGGAGTAACAGGAGCAGTGGGAGTCATACCTGCAACAATGCTATCTACCTTATCTTGTTGCGTAGTTACTCTATTTTCTTTAGGTCTAGCACTAGTGGAATTGCTAATAAGGTCTTTTATACTTTGGTACGTATCCGTCTCTTCTCCATACGGCGTGTAGTACGCACCCATGCGCTCTCTTATATCAGCAAGAGGCACATTCATAATTTCTGAAAGTCTTTCTGGAGACACGTTGTAGCGGTTCATCATACCTACCGCTTGTTCAATCTGCTGACGCTCTGTAGTTAAATTAGGGTTTTGCCCCATCTGGGTAAACATGTCAAATACTTGAGCATCAGTAAGCGTTTGACTAGAAGGTCGCGTTTGGAAAGCGGGGTTAGCTGCGTTAAGAGCTGCAAGTCCTAGTGCTTGTCTATCTGTCCTACCTTGCGCTGCTAGATTAGCGGCTCTTTGTGCCGTAGGGTCTTCTACATTGTTTACGTATTGTATGTCGCTAAAGTAACGTTGACCGCCACTTCCTGGTCGGCGGGTAGGATCATATGTTCCTGGAACTGCACTTCGTATAGCAGTTAGCGAAGGAATGTCATACAAACCACCCGATTCTCCTGCTGTTGTATCTGCTGGGAGCGGATCACCTATATTCCCTACGCCAGTTACCGTACCCGGAAGGGTCACTTTTTGAGAATTTACAGCATCAAATTGTATTACTTCTTCTGGAGTAAAATTTGTGTCTAATAGATTAGGAACATTTTCTTTAGCCCAGTTATACGCATCTTGTAGACTCCCAAAATCAAACCCTGCCATTTTACTAAAAGCTTCTACCCTAGACCCAATAGAAGTTACCGCTCCTGCAATATTGTTAAAAATATTGTTTTCTTCCGGTTTTTCTTCCGGTTCGTTTATAACTCCCGTTCCTCCAGTTGGAACAGTAAAAGTATTAGAAGCCATTAATGTACCATCAGGATTTAACCCAAATCGTGCATTGGGGTAGTTAAGACGTTGGCCTAAAACATCAATAGCTTCAATACCCGTCGGGGGTGGTCTAGCATCTTCTTTTTTGTAGTTAAGACTATATGGGCCTTGGTTTTGGTTATTTGCAATAGCTTGTTGACCGGAAGTCATAGTTTCACTAGCACTATTAATAGGAGTGCCATCTTGCCGATACATTAACCCAGTGCCATCAGGAGTTACGGCAACTGTTCCAGCAGTTATTGCTTGGTTAATCATGTCGTTGTAATACGCGTTGCTGGGGTTAAACTTAGTAGCCAAACCCGTACCAGACATCGGACCTCTCCCCGGACCTAAAGCGGGGTCACCTGCAAAGCGATACATACTTTGCCCTTTACGTTTAGGGTTATTTCCTACTGGAGAACTTGGATTTCCTGGTCCAAACCCTTGCATTATTCCTGCGGATGTTGGTCCTCTGTTAATAAAACTACCCACAATATTCTCCTACGGTGTTGGTAGCGTTTCTGGCAACGCTGACACAAAAGTTACGGTTACTAGGGTAGACGGCACGGCAGGGCGGGGACTTGCAGCCGCCTGATAATCAACCGTTATGTTTAAATCGTCTGTTGCCCACATAAGTTCTATATACTGTCCTGCTTGTATGTCTATTGTAAAACTGTAGGTAAAGTCATCTACTCCACCTGACCCTGCTACGACGTGCATTCTAGCAGTATTTGCTATGTCTACCCCACTCCTACGCACCCAGAATGATACTTCTTTTGAGCTGGCACTACTGCTAGTAAGTTCTACCGACAGTTCAAAGTTATAAACTCCTGAGTGAGTCGGTGTAATCCTTGTCTTTGGTGTGCCTGTTACGCTTATGGCTTCACCTAAATATGTATTCTCAAACTGTAACGCATATGCTGTGTTTATAACACTGGCGTTCTGGTCTACGGTGGAGAACAACTTAGCATTAGGAGACTCTATAAACCGGCCTCCGTACTCCCCAAACACACTGTTTATACCGCTTGATAGCAAGTTAAAGAAGAGTCGCAAGATGTTGTTCAGTGCATCAAGGTACTCTTTTAACGGCCCAGCTTTGGGTATTGGTAGCGCAGGGACTTGAACTTTTTGTACGAGCCGCTCTGCCACTAGCCTCTCCTGCCATCAGGACGCATCTCTAACCGTGGTATACCTAACTTCCATGCTACACCTAGCTCAGTAGACTCAAGCTTAAACGCCATCTGCCTACCCC
>Ga0181401_1000502_pt1 | contig 16361 bp, 26 predicted proteins | sample 24SPOviralmetaG_FD_130130 | JGI IMG/M metagenome (GOLD analysis project Ga0181401, IMG submission 130130) | Marine viral communities from the oligotrophic San Pedro Time Series (SPOT) site, San Pedro Channel, CA, USA - 24 SPOT_SRF_2011-07-20 | ecosystem: Environmental > Aquatic > Marine > Strait...
ACTGGTTGTTGAACTGGTTGTTGAACTGGTTGTTGAACTGGTTGTTGAACTGGTTGTTGAACTGGTTGTTGAACTGGTTGTTGAACTGGTTGTTGAACTGGTTGTTGACCTCTTGGTGTTGAAATATTTTCATCTTGTTCAGAATCAGAATCCGATATTTGTTCTAATTCTGGTTCCGAGTGTAAATATTGTTCCAATTGTAAACTTTGTTCCGGATATATTAAATCATGTAGATCGTTATTTGTCGGTTGTGGTTGTCTAGGAACATGTCTTACATCAGTATTTAATGGAGTTGCTTGTTGCTCATCTCTTAATTCCTGTCTTATTTCGTTTAGTGATTTTCTCTCATTACGTGGTTTCTCTTTTTCTTTTTTCATTCGTTTTGCTTGTTCTTTAATATTAATTTCATTTTCATATGCGGTATGTTTTAGAAAATGACTCATATATATATATATTAGTTATATTTTATTATTCTTTTTAACTTTACTTAATATCTTATCATAGATATCATTCCCTTTTATTTCATAAGTCATTGCAAACTTATATAATGAATCCATTTGTCCATCCATTATTGTTTTTGCATCAATTATTTGTGTTTTTAATCGACTGAAATTATTCATACATTCATGTAAATCAAACATATACTCATTTATAGTTTGAACTAATTTATCAGTTTCTACTAATTTAGGTTTATCTAAACATCCAGAATCAATCATACTTAATAAAAATTCAGTTGCTAGTTCAATACCATGACCATTTAATCCAGCACAAGATACATATACTAATATGTGTCCGTCATATCGTTCATATTCTATCATTCGTTTATTACATATTCCGGAAGTATGTGATACAAAGATTCCATATTTACAATTTGTATTTTCTATATCTCGTTTAAATTTTTCAACTTCTTTTGTCGGAACATTTGATTTATAAAATTTTAATTCATATAATATTTTTCCATATCTTTCAGAATAAGCAAATAAATCTGATTCATGTGGATTTGATGATGTATTTTCAATTCTCCAATCCGGATACTTTTTTAGTAAAGTATTCTCTGCAAGTGATTCACCCAGTTTTCCTTTACGACACGATGTCCCCTTTATCTGTAATAAATCTGTTAATAATTCATTTATATTATCTAAGGTAACTCGATTTTCTCTTGTATTTGTTTCAATTATGTCTTTGATTGGTTCATAATAACTATTACCTGTCATAGTTGTTTGTGACATTTGTATTGCTTTTATACCAATTGTCAATGCAGTAGATAATATGTCATTATTTGAATCAATTGAATTTATATAAGTGATGTCTTCTGGATTTTTAATAGATAGAGTAATATCCATCTTTATTTAAATATTACGATTTAGTTTTATATATAAAAATAATTATATTTATCATAATATATGGATTATTACGGAGGGAGATTTACAAGTGATAATGAAACATCATTATATCAACCAGGTGGAAAACCATTATTAGAACCAAAAAAAGAACCAAAAATAGAACCAGAAGATTCTAGTGTATTATTAGACTCATCTATTCAACGAGTTATGAAAAAAAATCGTGAATTACAAAAAAAATTAAATGATGCAATGGAAGAAAATAGAACGTTGAAGTCACAAAATAAAAAATTAAAATCTAAACTCAATTTAGATTAAATCTTTTTTTATATTTTTTAATACTTTCACGCAAAGAAGTTTCACCCCACAATATATATCTACTTAATGCTCCTGCACTTTTATAATCACTCCAGTTCTCTCTTTTCTTATGCCGTGACATATATCTCTTTTTTCTTGTTTTGTCCTTGTGCTTAGTATAATCACTCATTCCTGCAGCACCAAAATGTGTGGTTTTAACTACTTTACCTTTGTCTTTGAATACTGCCATATATTTCTTTTTAGGATTGGTACTTTTTTTAATAACTACTTTCATATAAATTTGATAAATATAATATTTTTTTGTAAAAAGAATAATGGGAAAATCTAACTTTCGCCGTTGCTATCAATGTAATAAAAGTATTTCTAAATATTCTAAAATGTGTCGTCATTGTCACACCACTTATACATCTAAAAGTATTTGTAATAAAAATTTATCTGATATATTTAAATATGCAGATTGTCATATCAATTTTATTAATGTAAGATATGATATTGAATATAATTGGTTAAATCGTTTAATTAAAAAAGATAAATTAAAAATAAAATTCATCTACAATAAAAAAAACTTATCGTAAATGATATGCCATCAAGGATAAACCACCCACAGTTGTCACATTTCCCATAAATGCATAGTATTGTTTACCTTTATTGCCTTTAGGTGGAAAATGATAAAAATAGGTTGCCAATATTGTAAAAAATACTAACATCAATGATGCATACATTCCATATATGTGATATTTTTTATTGTAAAGTGAATACATAATTATCAATGGGCAGAAAAACTGAATAATTATAGCACATACAATTCCCAATTTTGTTAATATACTCGGAACTTTGAACATCATTTTTTTAACTCTTTTATTAAATTTAGTAGCAGTATCGTTAAAATTTATTAGTTTATCAATTGATGATAAGAAAAACATAATTGTTAACAAAAACGCGATAAAGTACAATATCATATATTATTCGTTAGAAATTAATTTAAATTTATCAGATATAAATTCGATAGGTGCTTTTAATTTTTCATATATATTATTTATAAAATCTATATGTGATGTCATCTTATCACATTTTTTTTCATTCTCTCGTGTTAATAATATTAATTCATCTAATTTGTGTTCTATTTTATCTAGTTTTTTATCCATTATTCCCATTTTAATTATAAAATTACTTCCCATCATCTATACTATATAATATTAAATAACTTAAAACAACTGAAAATGTAATTGCTAATCCACCCCACAATCCTTTTCCAACTACTTTATAATATAGTTTTAATTTAGGAAATATATTTAAGTGATAAATTAGTATATCTGCAATATATCCTATTATGAATGTTAATATTAAAAATACGATTCGTTCACGATTTGTTTCTGGTAAATATTTATCATATAATAAATTATATATAACACAAATAATATATACAATACTTACTGTTGTAATGCTTGCTAAACTTGCAGCACCAACTACCGAATGGTGATCAAAATAAGGTCGCAAAGTATTTAAATTCATCATTTTATAATTTGATAATTTATTTAATACCATATCTGAAAAAAAACCTATAATGGAATTCAATACTAAAAATAATTTTATATCCATATTATATAAATGAGAAAGATTAAAAAAACATATACAAAGGGATTATCTAAACGAGATATAAATCGCCAAAAAAGAAATATTAAAACTGCTCGTAAAAGTTATAAAAAAGGCAAATATGTCGATAGACCTAAATTAAAAAGTTATAAGAAAAAAGAAAGTGGATGGACTGCAAAGTTTCATAAAAGATATCCGGAAGCAAAAACTATTCCTCAAATAGCACGAGCAACAGGTATTCCAGCAAAAGCACTTAATGCCGTTAAACGCAAAGGAATGGGAGCATATTATAGTTCAGGTAGTAGACCGAACCAAACAGCACATAGCTGGGGAATGGCGCGGATGTATAGTTATATATTAGGTGGACCTACTAGAAAAATAGACAGAGAAATTACTAAAAAATATAATGTTAAATTCTAAATCCATCTTTCGGTTTAGATTTAAATGTGTATTTTTCAAAGTATTCTACACTTTTTGCTAATGACATAATACCCACAACTAATACTAACTCTTTACATTCACAATCATTAAAATAAAATACAAGTGATAATATAAAAGGAACGAGTGATATAATGCTTGAGATTAAATATAACATTGCTTCAGAAATCATTTATTAATACAAATATTTTATTTTTAATTAATAAATGCCTAGTAGTTGCTGTTCAACATCAAAAGGAACTTGTAAACGAAAAGATGGAAAGACATTCAAAATGCCACGTAAATTTAGTCGTGCTAAATGTCGTAATCCACGCGGATTTACAATGAAAGCATCATGTGCTCCATATCGTTTTTGTAAAGGTGGTTCTGCAAAATTACCACGTTTACGACCAATTGATACTAAAAATAAACGACATAAATATAAATTAAAAGATTCTCAACATAAACGACGACTTGCAATTGATGAAGGAATTAAAAGTGAAAAGAAAAAAAAAGGTAATACTTTAAAAAAAGCAGCAACATCTAAAAAAGCACGATTTAATGTTTTGCGTATTTATCGCAAAAATAAAAATCCAAAAGATTGTCGTAAAATTACTAGTGATATGAAATATATTGATAAAAAATATGGATTAGGCAATACAAAAAATATTTGTTTATAATTTAGATTTAATATTTTGTTTTATACATTCTAAAAATAATAATTCCATATGTTTAATACAATCATCTAGTATTTTTTGACTTACTCGTCCTTCTAATCGTTTAAAAAATAAATAATGATTTTTTATTTTTTGTAATATTTCTTCATTTTCCATTTTATAAAATAATAATATATTTTATGTTTATATAATGGTACATTTAAGTGGAACAAAACCTATTTTAGCAATGGTATTTTATTCATTTCTTACATTCTTTTTAGGTCCTGTATTAACACGACCCTTTTTAAAAAATCATCCGGACCAATGTGTCTTTGGTTTCTTATTTGGATTCACAATTAGTATCTTTTTATGGATGAAATATAGAAATATGTTATTAAAATAATTATTTCTTTTTTGTTTTTTTACGCTTTTTGCCTCCAGTATGAGATGATTTATTTCTTATGTTTAATTCATTTTCTAGTCTTTGTATTCGTTTTGAATAAGAATTATTTAAATTTATTAATTTACTAATATCTGCATTTTGTCCTCGTAATTCTCGTCCCATTCTTATTACATTCTGTTCCATTCTCTCATATAAATTTACATCTATTTCTAATGCATCATCAATTTTATCTATTCTTTCACCTTGCTTTTTAATTGCATCAACTATATGTTTTAATGAATCACCTGGATGTTTTTCCATCCAATCTTTTGCTCTTTCATTATCACCCTCCATTTGACTTTCTCTAAAAATAGACCTTCTTGACATATATTATATTAAATATTATATTTAGTATTATAAATGGGTGATACATATCATTATAATATTCCTGGAATAATAATTCACATATCTCATATACTAGTTGGATTATGGTTAGTGTATATTGGATATATAAAAATAACTGATAAAAAGTTAGAAGAAGTACATTATAAAATATTATTAATATTAGGTGTTGTTTTATTTTTATATTTCTTGTCCATTACATATAAAAATTTAGGTAAGTCTTGGAATTATGCATTTAGTATTCCTAATTATGTTATCTTTTCAACACATCTATTCAATGCTATTTTATTTATATTATTAGGATTAAAGTATATTACAATCTCAAATATTATTAGTCTTTATTTGATTGTATCGGGATCTCTTGCTGGTCTGTATCACGCTCATCTAATGCTTGTTCAACATTAAGACAATTACATTGTGGATATTTTTCATATAATTTTCCAATACTCAATTCTTTCATTTTTGCCTCTATCATTATATCTATATTTACACCATATCTTTCTGGTATTTCTAATAGATATTCTGGTAATATTTCTATATAATCACTATGTTTACCCACTCGTCCATCTCCTTGTTCTGATACATGAAACTTTGGTTTTATATCTTTCCATGTTTCAAGTATTAATGGAATGTAATATTCTGCAGTTTCGAAAGATTCATCTGGATGTAATCTAGTATAGCAATCGAAATGATGTGTATCAAATACAATCGGAACTCCACACTTTTTTGATACATCTAAGCAATCTACAATTGAAAAGTTCCTTTCACAATTTTCTAATACTAAACGTCGTTTTATTTTATCAGGTAATTTTTTGTAATTTTCACACCATCTTTGTTTAGTTGCTTCAATATCTCCATAAGTTCCTCCACCATGTATAACCATAACTGAATGTTTATCCATACCTAATAAATCTAGAACATCTGCATGATATTCTAAATCATTAATAGTATGCTCTAATGCTTTTGGATTAATACTTGCCAATACATTAAATTGCCCGGGATGAAATGTTAATCGTTGATTATAACTTCTTGCTAATGCTCCAATCTTTTTTAATAAAGGTATTGCAAAGTCAAATGTATAATCTTCAACTCGTGGATTTGTTTTGTGAACAAATAATTCACTAGATAAACGAAATACTTTAATTCCATTATCTTCATTCCACTGTATCATAATTAATAAATCTTCAAGATTTTTTATTATTTTTTCTTTTAGTACATCAATTCCTTTTTCTTTAATTGTTCTCATAATCATTCGTCGTGAACAATACACGGGTGGTTTGTTTTTTTTCAAGGTTGTATTCATACAACATAGACCGAGTTGAACTGGAAGATTGTGAGACATACTTTTTAAGTTTAATAATGTATCTTATTATTTATCAAATTTAATTTAATAATTCACTATAGTTATTATAGCGATTCTTTAGCATATTATTCATTAAATATATTTCACCTTGTTGTTCTATAATTAAATTTTTACAGAATTCAATTAAATAACTATGCTTTGTATGTAGTAATAATCGTTTACTCATATCAATTGCGACTTGATGATGAGGAATCATATGTTCTAAATAACTAGTATCATTTATTTTCATATGTTCCATATGTTTCATATGGTCATTCGGTTTAAAAAATAAAGGATCACATTCTCCATCTTCTGGTTTAGACATAATAGGTTCATACATATCTAATTTAGTTACTCTATGATTATAGGAACCCTTTCTATTTATAGATAAATTATCACTCATTCCCTTGAGATAATTATCCATTTCCCATATTTCAAACTCTTGATTTCTTATAATATTTCTACATAAATGTAATACATCTGGATTTTTTGAAATTGGCATTAATAATTTACTCATATCTATTGCGACTTGATGATGTGGAATCATATGTTCTAAATATTCTAGATCACTTAAAACATCTGTACAAGGATTACTCATTATATATATATATATATATATTTATATTACACTATCCCAATCTCCACCATAATGTTCACGTAACTCGTCATATTTATTTTTTAAATACTCACTATTTTTTTTACGATAACATTGTTTGACTAAACTATCCACTCCATTTACAATTTGATTTGATAATTCATTCCCATTCCATGTATTCCAATTACTGACATATTCAGTAGATAATGCCATATCTGGAATAGATTCACACACTAATTCACGATCATTTCCTTTTTCTTTTGCTTTGTATAATGCCCACGCCCCTAAACACATACAATGATTATTACCAACGCGACCACTTGACCAATCACTTTGCCCTGTTTCAGTTGAAAAATTAGCAGTATCATCCTCTACTTTAAAACATATTTGATGAACTCCACCACCTCGTTCACTACAAAATCCTTCTAAATCCCAACTACCCCGATTATTTGTATTTTTATTTACTTGACAAGATTGTAATGGTTCTCCATAAATATTTTTTAATTTATCATGTTTTGGTTTTTTCTTTTTACCCACTAATGATAATTTAACAAATATATCACCCATACCTCCTTGTAATTCATCCGGTAATTGATTATTTCTTTCTTTACACATATCTTCTAATTCTGTAACATGTTTCATCATTCCACTTGTTTCATCATAGGGTTCTACATCGTGTAATAAAGCAAAGATTAATCTACCACTTTTTGTGTGGATTCCATTTTGTGTTTTTCCATTATCACATTGATAACAAGACACTTCTTTGGGTATATCAGATTCATTACTACAAGGATCATCAATTGTTAATACATATATTTGTTGACCTTTATATTCACTTTCTTCTACTCTTGCATATTTAATAATATCACATACACACGGCCAACAACACCGATAATAATATCCAAATAGTTTCAAATTATTATTTTCATAATCTACATGTTTAATTACAACCGGATTACTTCTATCTTTTCGTGTCGCATCTATGGGTGATCCACTCACTCCACAATAAAATTTATTATATTCTAGAAACTCTTCATAGCTTGGATTTATGTTTTGAACTATGTGATGATAAAATTGAGGACCACCTCCATTTCTATTTCGGTCAGGAAATATTGTATCAAAATCATCCATTAATCTTTTATATAAATCTCGTGAATTTACACGACATATAAATGTATCGATTGTTTTGTAAGTTATAAAACATACAAACAATACTAAAATGATTAATAATATTTGAATTTTGTATTTTTTTATATATTTAATCATTATATATATTATTTCATATAAATAAAATATGGAATTAAATATATTGATACTATTAATGATATAATATTTACATCAAATGAATATTCATTTAATAATGCAGATATAATTACTGCAAATAATACTAATATACTATCTCCTAATAAAGCATTATAACCACTTTCTTTTGCATATCTTTTAAAGAAATCTAACATATGATTACTTCCAACTGGAACTGAACTAAAAAATAGATAAAATACAAAATCTAATACTAATTGTATTGCTACTGCAATTAATGCAAATTGGAATAAACTAACATTTAATTTTAATTTGTATACTAAGTATCTTGCTATTAATATGTATATAACTCCTATTAATATATCTGCAGTCATTGCGGATAATCTATATTTTTTATACCATTCTGTCAATGTATTTGAACTATAAAGTATTGCAGAAAATGTTAAAAACACTATTAATATATCTGCATATATATTTGCTGTTATAATCGGTATATATTCAAACTTATCTGAATAATTTATTGTAGGTTTTAAATTTGTAAAATTACTTATTATGTATGTAATTATTAATGTTCCTATAAATAGAGCAATACTTTTCATATATATATATTATATAAAATATTAATGATAAATTTGATATATAAAAATAATTAATTTATAAACATAAAATGATATTTACTGGATTGATATATATATTTCTATCTGGTATAACAATGCTTAAAGATATTGATTTGAAAGATTATATTTTACATTTTGATCTACATAAGTCATATTTTCTACGAGATTGTTTATTTGAAGAAATATCTTTTGAATTAGAAGATAGTCAGTTAGGTGGTGATTTTCCGAAAGAACTTACAATTTATAAAAAATTAAATAATGGTATTTTAGAAAAAATAGAAATAGATGAATTAATATTTTATATTCAAACTGATATAGCAGAAGAATTGGGAGTGTCTTGTGGGACGTATAATACGGTTGAATCCAAATTTTATAGTTTATTTGCGAACATTGATAATTTAAGAAAAGTAATAAATAATATTGGAATTATATTGAAATACGATAAAAATATTAATGAAGAAAGTGAAGAAGAAGAAGAAGATACTGATGACGGAAAACCTATTATGAAAATAATATCAACAAAACAAATCGATAAAATTTGAAAATTTATAATTAACTTTTACAAACTAACTAATATGGAAGACATCCATAAACTAACCGATTGTATTAACCTACACTTCAATAGTGGTGTTACTATAATATCACACAAAAATTGGAAAATGCTTGAATATAAACAAGATTTACTATCCAAATCAATACTATTATTTGATACAAAAAAAGTTGGACTAGGTGAATTTGGTGAAAGAAACAAAGAAGATGTTACCCACGAAAAATGGATTAATGCTATAGGTATCATTCAATATTTAGAAAATGAAGTTGTAATCACTGTTATTCCAAAAGGTATAAAGTATACCGAAAATACCGTCAGACCTTATTTGAGACGAAATAATATGTGTATGATATGTAGGAGTGATAAAGTCCATGTTAAAATTGATAATACGACTGGATTAGTTATATGTAAAACTTGCTATGATAAATGTTTCGGTGAATGAATTTATAAATTTGAGTTATATTACTTTTTATTTTTAACTATTAAGGGTTGTAAATGCCCTGTTCCATATGTGGAAATCGCGGACACAATATGAGAACTTGTGATCGTGCAGAATTTTTGAAAGATATTGATCCAAATATATTTCATATAAGGATATATGATGAAGATAATGTAAAAGTAGATATGGAGGTAAAAACGGAAGAAGTGATTGAAGACGGATATGAAACAGAAGTTGGTGAAGATGGAAATGGAACTGATGTTGATGATGAAGATGGAAATGAAACTGATGTTGAGGAAAATGATGAAATTAAAACTAACTTATTAAAATTATTAAATGAGTATAAAAAAAGTGAATATAAGAACATTGAAAAAGAAAAATGTAAAAATAGAGATCAACCATATGCGTTTCAAAATATGGGTGATATTGGCGAAGAAATAGCATTGGAATTATTTCCGGATTATCTTGGATCAGGTAGTAAGGGGGGATGTGCGTATGATTTAAGAAAAGAAGACGATAACTTTGAACTGATAGATGCAAAAGAAGTTAAATGTATATCATTAGATGGTTCAAAAGAATGTAATAAATGTAAAAGAAAATGTCCTAGATTTCAGGAAATATGTTTAAAATGTAACAAATCCGATTTTAAATCATATTCTGATAGTAGATGCGGAATAAGTGCAAGATCACATATTAAATATAAAAAATTTATAAGTGAATATATATGTATAGTTTTTAAATATTGTAAAGAAAGTGAGTATATTAAAGTAGAATGTTGGAAAATAAAATCAGACAATGAATACTTTAATGATTATATTGAAAATCAAGTAAAATATGGCAAAGGCGATACTTGTAATTGTTTACCTGGATCGATGGACTTTCATTTATCTGGACCGATTAAACTATTTAAAATATACTTATATAAAGAAAAAAATGAAATAATATATTATGATATAAATAATAATAAATATGATGATATACCAGTTAAAAACTTTAATACGAATAATAAATTAGGATATAAATATTATGATTCATCATTAAATTTATTCAAATCGGTTGATAGGATTGATTATGTAAATAATATACATCATTTTAAATTAAAATCAAATAAATCAAATACTCATGGAAAAAATCGTGGTATAGTTAATCGTAAGTAAATTATATATAAAACAATGATTTTATTACATAATTTTTATCTATTTCGCATCCCATAATATTTCTTCCTAAATCTTTACATACTTTACCAGTCATACCTGTTCCCATAAATATATCCAATACTATATCATTTTTGTCGGTTGAACAATTTATAATCCTTTCTATTAATTTGTATGGTTTCATTGTTTTATGATTACATTTAGTTTTATATTTTTCTTTCCATATATTTTTATATGTTTTATCATAAAATTTAATATCATCCCATATATCTGTAATACCTAATGGTAAATAAAATTTATATACATAATCTTCATATTTAATATCAAATCCATTGAATAATTTATCTAATTTATCCCAATCCGATTTTGTTGGATATTGTATATTTTTTTGATTTTCTCCAGCAATAGTTGACCAGGTCCCTCCGCCATTTGTAGCTTTCCCCAATATAGTATTTATATATTTACAAGTATATTTATATTCTTTTTTCTTTTTTTGTAATATATTTTTAATAATATTTCTAGAATCTTTGTAAAAATATATAATATATTCAGATGCGGTTGGAAACATTTTTATATTTTTACTAACTCGACCGGCAACTGATTGTATCCCTTTATTTAATGTAATATGTTGTTTATACGAAAACCCATGTTTTTCAAACAAAGGAATTATATATGATAGTTGATATGGATATCCAAATAACCAACAAGAACATGAATATTTACTAATTCTATTTAGTTCAATAATTATATTTTCAAACCATTTTAAATATTCTTCAAATGAATTCCATTGATTATCCCATTTTTCATTAACAACTTGAAAATAAGGGGGATCTAATATTATAGAATTTATTTGTTTATTTTTAATTTTTTTTAAATATGTTATACAATCTAAATTATATATTTTATTTATACTTATGTCGTCTATTTTTGTATCGATATTTTCTTCAATCTCAACTACATCTTTCTTTTTCACCCACCATTTCTTTTCTCCTACATCAACATAATAACATTTTTTTGTGATTCGTATAACCTCGCCTTCATATGTTTTTTTGTTTCGTTCAAATCGGATTTTTGAACCAACCTCAATCATTTTAATATATTTTATCCATATATTTTTATATAGAATCAAATTTATAAATTTGAATAATATTACAAAACGATTGACATAAGAATTATATATTTTTATGCCGAATGGAGTTCGTAAAACTGGAAATACATTAAATATATCTTATATAGTTGATGCTATTAATGTTGATCCCAAAGTATATGAATAAAAAAAAAATTTGATAAATATATTATCTTTTTATTAACACAAAAATAAAATATACAATGCCCACAAAATCAAATAATGTTCACTCTGCAGACGATTGCCAAAACTATCTCATCACGACTAACATTGAATTGAATAAACAAAAAGATGAGCATATCAAAGAAATTAGTGAATTGGAACACAAATGTGGAGAACTGGAAGATGAAATATCTAAAGAAGAACAGAAGCGTGTTTATATGAAAGGATTGATGCATAATTTGTATGCATTCAAAACCGATTCATTCACGATGGTTGAATACTATGATAAAAGTATGAAAGAACTTTATCATTATTCGGAAGATATGAATTTCAACATCTATTCACGTATGAATCCAAAATCAGCGATTGCTTGGGAATTTCTTACCAAATTTATTCACATGGTATATTTGATTCCATTTGTATTGAATTACTTCAAACTAATTACAATGTATGAAGCAGTTCTCATCAATGTTCATCAATTCATCCCATTTGTGTGTATGTATTTCTATGTTAGATATTATGAGAAACATATAAAGATTACTCCCTACAAGGAAATCAAAAAATCTTATATTCGTAACTTTAACAAAATCAATGAAATACGCGATAAAATCAAAGAACTAGAAGATAGTTGTCGCTCTTTGGATGACTATATTGATGATATATAAATTTAAGGCATATAAATAAACATCCATCTATATGGATACAAAAAAAACAAATTTGACTATTATAGTCATATTTTTTATTTAAAGTCTGTAAAATATAATTATATAAATGGTATATATTTATGTATTAAAATTGAAATATAATAAATATTACGTTGGAAAATCTACTAATCCATCTACACGATTAGAAGATCACTTTTCCGAATTTGGTTCAGCATGGACTAAAAAATACAAACCTATTACAATACACGAAATAAGACCGGATTGCGATGATGACGATGAAGATAAAATAACACGACAATATATGAAAAAATATGGAATTGATAATGTAAGAGGAGGTACATTTTGTCAATTAAATTTACCACAGAATGAAATAGATGTTATCGATAAAATGATAAAAGGTTCGTCCGATAAATGCTATCAATGTGGTGGCGATCATTTTATAAAAGATTGTCCAAATAAATCTAAAAAAAAACAACCAGTTAAGAAAAAACTAATATGTGAAAGATGTGGTAGAGAAAATCATAGTGCTGATAAGTGTTATGCCAAAAAAGATATTAATAATGAAGAAATAATAGATGGATGGGAATGCAAATATTGTGGTAAAGTTTTTGATTCAGAAAAGGGATGTAGATTCCATGAAAATGTTCATTGTAAAAAGAAAAAAGTATTACAAAAATCAACAAATATAATATGTTACAGATGTGGTCGTGATGGACATAAATCTACTGATTGTTATGCAAAAACTAATATTGATGGACAATATATTAGTGACGATGATTATTAATTTAAAAATAGATAATTAAAAATTTTTTATCTATAAATTGAACATTTAAAACGCCTAGTTAAATAAATTTGATTTTAATTTAAAATAATTACAATAAAATATATTAATTATGGAAGGTATTAAGAAAAGAAAAGAGATTGAATATAATTTAAAAGATCTAAAAATCATTCAAAAAAAGAATGAAATATTAACATCTCAAATTGAGTTGAAATCATTAGAAGGTATTAATATAATATATCCCAATCAAGAAGATTGTGGAAAACGAATAAAATGTATATTTAATAGACAATTTCATGTAAATTGTTTAGTTTATGGGATGACACAAACTGGAAAAACAGGTTCTATGACTGCTCTTATTCAACATTATATATTATCATATAATATTCCAATTGATAATATATATATTATCACAGGTTTATCGGATAAAGAATGGAAGAAAGATACAAAAAATAGAATGCCAGATGCAATTATCTCGCGAGTATTTCATAGGGCCAATTTATCTAAAACATTCATTAGAGACATTAGAGAAAAACAAAACTCTTTGATTATTATGGATGAAATTCAAATAGCGTGTGAAGAAAATCAAACTATTCACAAAACTTTCAAAGAATGTGGATTTTATGATTTAGATTTCCTTTTAGAAAATGATGTAAAACTAATACAATTTTCAGCAACACCGGATGGAAATATGAATGACATTTTAGATTGGAAACATCATTCTGCAACAGTTCAACTTGAACCAGGAGACGGATATTACGGGCCTAAACAAGCCATTGAACAAAATAGAGTAAAACAATTCAAAGATTTAGTAAGTATAGATAATGTTAAAGAACTTAAACAAGATATAGAAACTAATTTTACTAATCCTAGATATCATTTAATCAGAGTTCCTAATAAGAGAGAAAATAAAGACGGAACAAATAATCAATCAAAAGTTATAACTAATTTTAAGTGGGTTTTTGGAGAAAATTATGAATATAACAAAAATTACCTTAAAACAAAAAAAGGTGACATCAATGAAATTCTTAAAAAACAACCAGAAAAACATACATTTATCTTTTACTGTGAAATATTAAGGTGTGCTAAAACTCAATACAAAAAGTATATAGGTATTTCATATGAAAGATATGTCCCAAATCCCAATGATTCAAGTATTATTCAAGGTTCATTTGGTAGACTAACCGGTTATGATGATAATGGTGATAGTATATGTTATACAAATATATCATCTCTTGAAAATTATATTCAATTATGGGAAAATAATATGGAATTCAAGGAAGGAATTATATGGAATACTAAGACAACTCAATATGATAAGGATAATAATATTACATATAGCACAGGAACATTTAATAGTGTCAAACATATAGAACAATTAAAGGATGGTTGTTCTGAAAAAGTTAAAGAAATTAAACACCCCATTATAACTAAGTCTAAAAATTTTAATGATATATCTAAATTATTTCATAAGAACGGTAAATATTATAGTAAAAATAAAAGGGGACCAAGGAAAAAGAAAATTGATAATAGATTTCATAAAGAGACTCCTACTTGGATGAGAAAAGAAGGACCAAAAATCATATCAAAAAGTATTTTTGAAGAAAAAGAAAAAAATGGAGAATGGGGATTTTATTCTATTAAAGGAAATAGTTATAGATGTTGGGCATGTTATTCTGATATAAATGATCCAAATACACTTGAATGGTGGTTAATCTATTATGAAAAGTAGGCGTTTTCAATGTTCAAAGGTGTAAAATAATATAACACATTTATAGTAGATAATGGAATATGGTTTGACATCATATGAACATATATATGGTATCTTATGCATATTTATTAATGAACCGTCCATTTGTAAATATATAATGAATCATAAAAAGCAGTTAGAAGACACAGAAATATTAGAGTTCCATTATAAACGATGGAAAGATATATCTAGTTCTTATTTTATATTGCGGGACTCATATGAATTCAGAATAGCAGAGGCGCAGAGATTAGGGGATATAGTTAAACCAGATAATCTATTAACTTTTTATAATCTGACTGGAATATCTTATCAAGTTGTTGATTTTATTCATGAATTAATTAAATTAAAAAATACAGATGCTCTCGAAAATACATTTATCATAGATTATAAAGAATGGTTAGAAGATGATGATAAATTGTTTTCTACATTATCCAAACAAATTATGTTACAAATGAAGTAGAAAATAATGTAATCAATTTAAAAAAAAGACAATCTAACTAACTAGTAATATGAATAAACGAATTCAATATTCTTATAATCGTTTAACTTTTTTATCTATATTTAATGGTTATATTGATATAGTAAATGATATATTAAAATATAAAAATGAATTTGAATATAAAGATATAAAAAATTATTATATAGAAAGAGATTTTAATAATTGGTTAAATAATGATGTTTTTTTGAGAAATTTTTTAGAAATAACTCAAACTAAATATATAGAATTAGATACAACTGAAAATAGTGAAGAATATATAGATGAATATATAACAAATACATACCACAGAGAAATTAGTTTAGATAACTATTAT
>Ga0181401_1000503_pt1 | contig 16309 bp, 6 predicted proteins | sample 24SPOviralmetaG_FD_130130 | JGI IMG/M metagenome (GOLD analysis project Ga0181401, IMG submission 130130) | Marine viral communities from the oligotrophic San Pedro Time Series (SPOT) site, San Pedro Channel, CA, USA - 24 SPOT_SRF_2011-07-20 | ecosystem: Environmental > Aquatic > Marine > Strait...
CAAACTTTGATTCAACTAATACTGCACAACAAGAAGATTACGGTATCGTTGGTTCTGATGATACTTCTACTTCAATTGTTCAAGCAGCACAAGGTCAATCTACCGATACAATTATAGTTACTAAAATTGACTCAAGTACAGGTGCACCAAAACCAGGTATGTCAATTTATGACACAGCAGGAAATGCGTATATCAAACCAAATACAAGAATTGAAACAGTAACACGAACAGGTACTGTAGATGATTCACCCGGTGTTACTTATGAATTAACATTATCAAATGAATTGTCTGTGGCTGTAACTACCGGCGGCGCTAATTTTAATTGTGACTTTTCTGGTAATCTAGCAATTATTCGTGATAAGCTATTGATGACTCATGCTGCGATTTACGATCCAACTCTGTTGAAAGATGAGCAAAACTTTACAATAACCGCTGCGAATGCCACTACTAATGAACTTACCATTAGCTCTGCAGATGCTGCAAATCTTGAAGTTGGTCAAATGGTAATGTATAATTCTACTACCACTACAACTCCACACTTTGTAAATGATTCAATCTTTATTATTAAAGAGCTGAATCCAACTACCGGTGTTCTTAAATTATATGACGTAAAAAACGCAGCTTCTGCTACAGCTGAAGCTGATGTAGATGCCTCCGCACCGACAAGCTCCAGTGGTGGAGAATACACACTGAAAACACCAGTACCATTTATATTTCCAGAAGCTCAAATACCAGGTGGTTCAGCAGGTGAGCACTCTGCTGCAGATATTATGTGGCCTTATGCTCGAGGATTTGGCTTTGATGGGTCTCTAGAACAAAAAAGACAAAGTTTTGGTGCGACCAATGTTGAAGGTGCTATTCAAACAGATACATTAAACGGTTTCAATAATAACCTTGATATTAAACAACAACTAGAAAACGTAAATAATGGTATTAAATGCGCTAGTTTAAGTGACACAGATATATTAAGCACTAATCCAAAGTTAAAACAAGCGTGGTCTCAGTGGATACGTCATAATGTACAACCTAAGTTTTACGGTGTTTATGAATATAGAGTCCCGCGCTCTCGTTTCTCTTTTGACTTTTTAGATGGTTCTAAAGGCAATAGACTACAATTTTCTGACTTTACACGAATTGCTGCTGATGGCGCTGAGAATGAAAAACTACCAGGTGATTCAGTTGGAGGCATTGACGGAGAAGTAGATTCTTTATATGAAATTGACTTTGAAAAAGTATTGATGAACAAAATTGAGTTCTCGTGGTATGGTGCTGTGGGAGCTCTCTTCTTGGTATATGTACCAGTCGGAAACGGTGAAGCACGATGGGTTCGAGTTCATCACCTAAGAGCATCGAATCAATTAAAAGTTGCATCACTTGGTAATGCAACACTTCCTCTTACATACAATATCTTTGGTGGAGGTACACCAAAAACACTTGGGCGATCAATTTCTGCTGCTTCTAACTATGCTGGTGGTAAGACTGCATCTGAATTTGTTATTAAGTACGGTTCTTCTTACTATATTGATGGTGGAGATAGAGGTACAGTTAAATTATTTAATTACTCAAACGAAGAATTAGTAGATGTTGAATCAAATGTTTATATACTTAGAGGCCAAGACGGCGATATAGTACCAAGCGACGGAGGCGATAAAATTGAAGTAAACTACACTGCAATTAAACTAAAATCAGATAATAGTCCAAGTGCTAATATCGGTAAGGTTGATGATATATTCATGGGTGCAAAAGTTAGAACATCTAATGCAGCTGATACAAATATTTCGGTTCGCTTTGTTGAAAGAATCGATGAAGACAAGATTAGATTACACTTAAATCGTAACTTATCTGGTTCAACAGCAGGCACTGATGAAATTGAACTTATAACTAACACTGGACAAGCAGTTTATGGTTTAACATCAAAAACAAATATTACATCTTCACAAGGATTTCAAGTTAGAAATAGAGTTCAAGTATATCCGACCAAATTATCAGCCGCTCTTACTTCTACTGTTGCACAAGCTGATTCTGTAAAATTAGAATTGAATAAGAATGCAATTTATCAAGAAGACGCGGTATATAGTATACTAGAAGACACACCTCCTGCTTACGGAATTTTACCGACTGATGGTACTCGACTTGAAGTAACTGGTCTTGCAACAAGATTGGACAGTAGTAATAGTACTGGAGACTTTAACGGATTGTCAACTACTGATAAATTATATGGTTGGTTCTTTGTTGAAAACACAGATGGAGGTAATCCTCGAGCACTATTCGGTTATGTTTATAAACTCGAAGATGACGTATTTGAATTCTTTCCGCTTGAAAGTTATACAGAAAACCTACAATTCCAACCGTATCGTTTCTTATTTGCTAAACAATACGCTGAAGATGGTTCTGAAATAACATCAGCACAAACTATTGAGTTGGAAGAAATCGAAAGATTAAGTTCTATTCAGATTGTTGATAAACAACAAAGACCTATTGCAGGAACTGGAACAAAACTAGCAACCTTCTTCCTAGAAAAGGGCACAGAGTATTTTGATCTAAGTCCATACTTTGATTATAATAAAGATTATATCTCGTTTCCTTTGACAGATGTACCTGATAATTTATTCTTTGTTCTCAAAGCGGACGATACAACTTGGAATGCCAAAGTTGGTCTCGCACTTACATGGGAAGAACAATGATAAATAGATCATGTCACAATTTCTTTTTCAAACTTCGCCAGTAAGCTTACCTAGTCCCACCGCACCGTTTGCATTCAACGCAAACGAAACAGGTGAATTTTGTAATAAGATTAGGCTACTACGAAACGTTGACACTACTCCTTATAAAAATGCAATTGATAGTGTTCAGGTAGACGCTTTACTAGAGGTTAATGATTATCTTCATACTATATCAAATGGTACTGTCCAAGAAAGTGGTATCCGTCAGGTTCACGGAAGAGAGCGACCGTTTATTGAGTTTGGAACGCAGATTGTTGCCGTAAGAGTAGTTAATTCTGATGGTGTATCTCAAGTTAATGGAGTTCCTATTCCAGAGTCGGAGAAAACTCATGTTGATATTACACTTTCAAAAGCAGTATTAGAACCACCTACAATTTCTAGTGCGGATAGTTCACTCGGCTTTATATTCTGTGCACAGAAGTTTTTTGATGTGTCGAGAAAAGGCGCTATCAGTATAGATGCAACTAAGCCACAAAAAGTATCTTCTCTTGTACCACTTTTCAGTACAGACGGGTTTCCGCTAGAAGATGATTTTGGAAATGCGCTTGTAGCTGAATCAAGTATTGCTCTTGTAGATAGAATTCAAGCGTCTGCTGCGACTCTAGTAAATATTACAGCTGGAACTCAACCATTAAAAGTAGCAGAAATATTTCCAACGACGTCAGAAGTAAGTAATTCGCTTCTTGGTGTACCTAGAGCAGAACAACAATTAAGTCTGTTTTCAGATGTATCTACTTTAGGTTTAGACGAATTTACATGGGAAGAGTTTAAAACATCTATTACACAAGCAAGGCCTCCTGTACAAGCGTGGGAAGAAAGAAAAACCCGCGACAGTCAAAGATTTAATGCTAAATTGATAGAAGATATCAAAGAACAAGCACTAGCTTTGACTGCGTTTCCAGTTCCTTATACATATCCTTATGATTCAACTACTGTATATTATAATGCTAGTCAATACACAAAATTTTATAGATTTATTCTTTTAGGAAATTTCCTTTATGAACACTATAAAAATACGAGTTTTAGAAATGATTTTTTAAACCCCGCAAATGTTACTGTAAATGAAAATATTGGTGTATTAAGAGATAGTGATTCTGCGTCGAGTAAAGCAATTCAACTAAAGTATTCGAATCAAAATGATGACGACGCAGATACTCTAGTTGATGCTGGTAGCGGTCAAGAATCTGCTTATAGACTTATTGATATATGGACTGATACATTTATTAAAATAAGAGATGGTAGATACAGAAATACATCTTCGTCTGTTATATTTAATTTATTGTATGATGATACAATATATTTTCCTATTACAAGAACGCTTAATGCTTCGCATACTAATATTGCTGAATCTGTGAAAGACATTGAAGACGGATTTCCAAAAGATAAAACTCAAGCAATGGCTCGAGGCCTTACAGATTTCTATCAACCTGGTTATTCATGGGGCACCGATGCTGAAGAAACATTTGTACTTCAAACAAAAGAATCATACAGATACCAACCTGGGCGAGTATCAGGTTTTACATTTGGTTCAAGAGCTGATGTAGTTGCATCTAGTGCGGGTACTAAAGTGGAATGGGGCGTACATAATAAAACAGATTCTTACGTTTTTAGGTTGACTGGTGGTAATTTATCTATTGTAAGACGATCAACTTTACCATTGTCAAATAAGTTTTTAATAGATGAAAATCTTGTTGGAAGACAAGCTACTATAGAAAACGAAAAAGACGATATTACTGGTCTAATTAAACCTACGTTTTACGAATTAGAATTAAATCAGACAGACTGGAATGTTGACCCACTAAATGGAAATGGCCCATCGGGCTATCAAGTAAATCCTAAGAACGTAACCATGTGGAAGATTGAGTTCTCGTGGTATGGTGCGGTCGGGGCTAAATTCTACGCTTATATTCCAGTTGGAAATGGCGAAGCACGATGGGTTCTTTTACACACACTAGTTATTGAGAATAAACTATTGACTGCGTGTCTTGAAGACCCATTCTTTAGAATGAAATATTCGTTCACACTAAGAAACAGAGAAAATTCTGAAAAGCAACAATTTGTTTATAAGTATGGCTCTTCTGTTTATATCGATGGTGGTGACGATGGTACAAAGAAACAATTTAGTTATTCGGGTGATAAGAAAAATGCAATTAATAATACTTATGTTCCGTTACTCGCTATTAAAGCTAAAGCAAACCTTAAAAATAGAGACGGAATAGATATTCCAAATAGAAAAATTGCTTACCCCGAATCGTTAAATGTTTCGTCTTCTGAATTTACAAAGTTTCAAGTAATTGAGTGCGAAGCTTGCCCAGGTTATGGTTACACATATGACAACGGATTGTTGGCTGATCAACCATATAATTCTACTGGTAAGAAAATTAACTTTCACATAAAAACTTTAGGTACTACTGGTGGTTTTGGTAGTGATAATGAAACGCAGTATATAAAACTTTCGGACAAGGATTTAGGATTAGACGATTCACCACCGCAAAGAGTGGGCTTTAGACCGATTGATGACGATTCACAAATATTAATACCCGGTTTTGGTAAAAAATATGTTGATTACACATCAACGCTTGCAGATTATTCTGCAGCTTCTTCTAGTGATAAAGCAGAATTTCTCTTTGATGACGATGACCTAGGACTAGTTGATGACGTAATTGAAGATGGCGGTGTATTTTCAAATGTTGTAGAGAAAATAACAGTCGCTGGTTTTCAAGATTTAGGCAGTAGCGGAGAAAACCCGGGCGATCTTAATGATGCCAAATTAAATGGTATTTACCAACAATCTGATCCTTCGGATAATACTTCGCGATGGTCGCAAATATCACAAACACTTGATGATACGCCAGAGCATAATGACGGTTCAATAGATTTTGAGTTAAACGCAGATAGCTCTGGTTCAGAGGGCGCGCCCGACGCTGTTGATTATAGTTATACGTGGCAATTATCTGATGGAGGTATTAACGATGATAGGCCAAGAACTTCCGATGTACAGGCTGGTGAGCTAGTTACTAGTAACACAGGTGTTAATCCTTTTGCGGTAGCTGCAAACAACTTTATTGGACAACCATATAAACAACCATGGGAATTAACTTTTGGCGGGAGCTACAGTGGTATTACTGTAACTCCTATTTACAGTCATGTCGATAAAGATATCAGAATTAAACAGTCTTACTTAAATCTTAATTTCCCTGATGGTATGCCAGTAGGCGCACCTATACAAGTTGAAATTGAATTTCAAAGAACTGTTGATAATTCACCAGACTTCGATACACCAAACGATAATGATTCTCTAAAAGTTGTTTTAAGGAACGCTAATAATGACGATACTTCAGCTGTAACAGAATTTGCAGTAGATACTGATGATACACCAGACAGCGTTGTATTTAAACAAACATTTTCATTAACTACAACTGCAGCTAATACTACTAAAATTAATATATCTTCTGTACAAGATAACGTAATGGATATGTTTAACATACAAGTTATTAGTGTTAGAGTTGGTGAGTTTAGAATGTCTCGAGTAAAAAGAAAAGAATTAAGAACCGAAGATGACAGTGAGTATGATCCAAACGGAGTTAAAACAAGAACTTTTTATGACAAAAAGTTTTTAACTGGTAGTGCTGGACTAAGAATTGGTAAAATTACTAAAGCAGGCGCTATTGTTTTTGACTATAGTGGAATAGAAGATAGAGTTAAAGCTATTATCGATGATGAAAACGATGATTATAATGATTCACCACCCGATTTAACTGAATCCCTTTTAGGAACCGCGCCGTTCTCTGTTAATGATAATGTTATTGTAGTTGATAGAACATATTTTACTGGCTCTACAACAAATGCTCGGAAAGAATATACGCACTTCATCGGTAATCCTGCATATCTTTCTTCAATTAAAGAAATGTATGCCGTAAGTAATATTAAAATCGGTGCAGAAGATTCAGAAATTAGATTTTTAAATCCTGCTAGACGGGTATCAAATACTTCGACCATACTTACAGGCAAACCTACTGCTGAATTTAGAATAGCATTTACTAATGTAGACCCTTCAAATAACTTAATACCTAAAGAAAACAATTTATTATTTATTGATTTTGATAGATATAATATTAGAAAAGCAAGAGGTGGTGAACAACTAACAGGTCCGAGTGATACAAACACAAGAGCTATACCGAATGAAACATTTCAGCTTGATTACAGAATAAAGAAAATACCAAATGATACTGCTACTCTTAATGGTGGAGTGTGTTCGAAGGTAAAAATCTCTGCAGCTGAACGAAAAAACTATGGTAGCTTAAGTTTTTTTGCAGACTATGCTACATTTAAAGCAAATGCTACATTTAATTCATTTACCGCAGAAGGTTATGACGACGAAGACACTATATTTGCTTCATTGGTAGGTAAAGAAGAGCTTTTAGTAGTAGAAGATCAAGATTTTTTAGATACAGCGTTTAACACGAGTGGTGTATTACAAATTGAATTTGCAGGTGGAGAGTTTGGTTTAAACGGTGTAGGCTCAGGAATTAATTTTCAAACAAATCCTATATATTTTCAATATTCAGACAATGATGGTGTTACTCAAAACGCTTGTGTAGTTCAGCTGAGTGCTGAGCCTTCACCTGGTATTATTAGTAATGATAAACTAACGTTAAGCTTTGTAGAATTAAAATATACATATAACGGTAATGGTACATCTGATAGATCACAGAAGAAGATATTTGGATTTGATCCATTCCCATTATATCCTATTATCTTTACTAGATACGGTGCACAAATTAATAACATTAATTTCAAAAAAGGTAATATTGTTTCTTCACCGAGTTGGACTTTATACGGTAATGATATTTCAGTGTATAATCCGCTTGCAACAACTGACCCTGGTTATATTACAAATGCAGATGCTACTAAATTTAAACCAGAGAATTTTATAGAACAAGATGCTTTATCCGCGTTGCTCGTTGATACATCAGCAAATAAAAGATTGAGAAAAATATTTACACCAGGTGATCCTAAGTTTGGAACTGTATTTGATAATGGTACATCAGCACAAACTGCTGGAGCAACAAGTACTAAAAGAGTAAGAACACTTACATCATTTTATTCTGGTGGTGAAGGCGAAGCGACTGATCAAAGCGCAAACGTTACTGGCTTTGACCATGATGGTCTTACATACACAAGAGATTATTCTAGTTCTTCACTTAGTTTTACTAGCGGTGCACACACAATTGAAGAAGACGGATCAACGGAGCCCGATGTGGAAGAATGGGTAAAGAAGACCACAACAGAAGGTTCGGAAAACGCCGTTCTTAGCTTTACAAGAGTCGATGAAGGTGATGGAAATACTCTTCCAGCGTATCCGTGGTTTAATCTTGATGGTACTCTTAATCCAGTATTTTCAAACTTTTTAATGTCAAGTATTACTGATGCAGCAACAAGTACTCCTATAATTACAGATGCTAGATTTGATACTAATAAGATTGATTTAACCGATGTGTTCGGTGAAGACAGATTTAAAGTTATACAAGATATACGAGATTCTAGAGCAATCTTTATTGTCGGAGATCAAGCTAATGATGACAACCCACGACTAGGCACATTTCAAGCTTCTGTAAATACTTCAGAAATTTAATATAAATAGTATTATGTCTGGTTTTAGAAATGCAACAGTCTTTGGTTTAAAAATAGGTTTCAATCTTAGTGAATTGCGACAAGATGCAAATGATGCATTAATAAATTTAAACTTAGACCCACAAGATTTTAGAAGGTTACAAAATATTGGTAATGTCACGTCTGGTATACCAAATACATTTCAAAAGATTTCTAAGCTAAGCGAAAATCTTCTTTTAAAATCTGATAGTATGAAAAGTGAGACCAGTGCATACACTGGTGTTTTGGATAGACTTTTTCAATCAAGCAGTAATTTAAGAGGTGTCTTTTTTAGGCCAATCGATGGTAACTTAAATATAAATGGTAGATTGATTGCAAAATCTATTACGCAGAGAACTTTTAACGAAACTAGTAAAACATTTGTAACTTCTCCAATTACGACTGCAATCAATTCTGCATGGGACACAACTAGTACAACAATATCATTAGGCCAAGGATTAGTTGTTGAATCTAATGCTAACGCTAAAGTAGTAACTGGCCGACTAAAAAATGTACAAGCGTTCGAGAGTAGAAGGTTTGGAACAGAAAAAGCAACTCATAAAATAAAAATTAAAATTGGTGGCACTGATTATTTTATGTATGCAATTAAAAATAATCCTTTTAAACTTGAAGGAGCATTTGGAAACGCAACTAAAAGCACTCTACAAATAACAACTGGAACATCTGGAAATCCAGGTGATGTAAATTATGTAGCATCATTTGTTAATAATAGTGGCGTTACCATAGAAAGACCAGTTGTAAAAGTTCCCGCTGACGAGCCTACTACTGATGACGCAATCGCTAATCTACAAACTGGTAGTATACTTAATATATACGCAGACCCTGAAAAAGTTAACTCTTTTAGAATGCAAAATCAAGGTTTAACAGAATTACCTGAAGGTATAAAGTTTGGTACATCAGCAGATCCAGTGCCCAATCTATTAGATATTAGCTTCAATGATTTTACAACTTTTCCTGCAATTAAAAAAACATTTCCAGGTTTTACAAAAGTTATTATTAGACAAGACCCCGGTAACTCTTCAAAGATAAGAAAAATCGTTATTACAGATTTTGACGATATATCAAATAATATACCAACTGGAGTTACAGAATTTAACGCCACTGCTAGCTTTAAAGCCGATACTTTATTAGAAAACGTGGACACGCCAACAGGCTTTCCCGCCGATATGAGTGTAGCACCGTTTACTCTTTTAGAAAATTTAAATTTAAGTCATAATCTTTTTACTGGAATTGTTCCTAAAATGCCTGCAAGTTTAACAACGTTAAACTTAGGTCGTAATAGATTTACTAAATTAACTGCAGATACTTTGACAAGTAATCTTACATCTATAAATCTTAGTGATAACGAAGGCCTTCAAGTAGATGATGACACTCCGGTTGAGGCTCATCCATATTACAATAACAATACCTATAATGCAGGTTTAACTCACTTGCAAGTACATAAAACCAGCTTGGGTATACCAGATTTACAAAATAAAATATCGTTAAGTGTCTTTAACGGATTTAATATGACTTATGATGCAGTAGGTACAGCAACTAATGATGTAAGGTTTCAGCTCGTAAGTACTATAGACGATGCATCTACTTCTAAATTTAAAGATTGCACAGCTCTTACACAAATTAACTTAAATTCATCTCGTGTGCATGGTCCAATACCATCTTTTGCGTCAAATACACTGTTAAATAAACTTGAATTAAAGGACACTGGTGTGATTAATCCTACAGGCAACGCGTTAGCTCCATTTGGATTTCCAGAAAAGTTAAGAATTTTCCAGTATGTCTACTCAACAAATTTTGGTGAATTTTCTGCTGCAGGAGGAACTTCTAATACTTTACCGTCAAGTGCATTTCAATATGAGGCAAATGATGCTGACTTTACTGCAACATTAATACCATTTGAGACTTTAACTTACAGGTCTAAAGGTATTACTGGAGGTCAATGTCCTGCATTAAAAGGTATAAATGTCGATGTTTCGGAAAACGCTTTTACTTCGATTGTACCTATTAGTGAAGACAGTGTAGATGAGAAAATAGCAACGTTTAAAGCACAAGATAATAAATTACAAGGTCCATTAAATTTAAATACTTTATTTTCAGGTTCAGCAGAATTCGAATCGCTAACAGAAATAAATTTAAGTAATAATGATTTCTCTTCTTTTGACTTAAATAGTATTCCGTCTACTAAATTTACTGCGCTTACAAAATTATTATTGAAGAATAGTTTTACGGATGATACTCCAACAAATTTAATATTACGTGAATTTACTGGACTATCATTGCTTCAAGAAATAGATGTATCTGAAAATGATTTTGATGATGTAGACTCTAGTATTTTCAATGGCTGCTCGAGCTTGAATAGTTTTAGTATAGACACAACATCTTTTGATATCCTTAGCTCAATTATTGGTAGTATCGAAAGCTTTATTGGCAGTGCAGTAAGTACTGTAGCTAGAACGTTCTCATTTGGGTCTAACATTGGTAAAGTAAATATGAAAATACCAGATGTTAATACATTTAGTAAAAATACTTATACAGCCGAAGAACAAGACTTCTTTAATATGAACGACAGAATTAGATCACTTGAAAATAAAAATGTTAGCATAGATAATATAGACTTGGATGCCGCGTATGCAGCACTGCCCGACCCACCATCAAACTTAGTTGCGTCAAATACTGCGCCGAATACGTGTACTCTTACTTTTGATGCTATGACTGGTGTTGATAGAATAAAAATTATAAAAGTTACAAATGGAATTGACACCGCATTAGATACTGTAGCAGGCAATACTACTACTTTTGTTGATACTGCTTTTGACGAAACAACAGATGCGAGATATAAAATACATGGAGAAAACATTAGAAGTATTATTGGAGGTGTCATAAACGAGGCTACAGTTGCATCTCCGATACCCGATTCACCCCCAAATCACACTTAACAATGTCTATTAGAACACCAGGTTTTACTGTTTTAGAAAATTTAAAGCAGAATGATATAAGAGCAACTGAGATGCTTACTAATCTTCTTAGCCGTGCTGAAACGCAGAATTTTTCTGTTGCTAAAGGTGTAGGTAGCGATCTGCAAGTGTTTCAAAATAATGTAAACAATGAATCTACATTTTCACATCGTAACTTATCTTTGCAAGGTGAAGATCATATAGTTACGACCTTTGCTATTCCATATATAGGAAGAGTTTATTTTCAAATTCGTAGGCCTGATTCGCTAGTCGCGCGAAATGATTTGCCTAAAGACTTTGAAATAGAATTAAATGGTGAAGACTATACGCCAAGAATACGACCAGAAGTCTTTGATCTTGCAGGGTTTCAAGATGCAGATGGTAATTGGCTTTCTAATACTACAGTTAGAAATGATGTGCACGTGTTTCGACTTTATAGCTTTCATTTGATAGGAATACCGCAAACATACTTTAGTGATGGTACTATAGATTCTCCGCCAAATAACTTAACACCATTATCAATTGGTGATTCTGTGAAAATGTTTGAATCCGGCGGTAACTATTCATTATCTTTTGTAAATGATGAAATGAAGATCGAAGTACCGAGTACAGTAGAAACATTTACAGAATCAGATTCTATTACAAAAATATCGTTTGGGGCCATTGATGATAATACGCCGCCTGTAGAAACAGATACAGATTTTACTGGAACATTTACAATAAAAGATTTTGTACGTGATAAAGATACTAGCGCAAAAAGCTTTATTATTGGTGGAAAGACTTTCACTACTCAAGAACAAACAGATGCAGCTAATGCGTTTAATCAATCTTCAGTTATTATTACACGAAAAAATGGCGTAGATAAACAAGCGTTTTTAAATGTAGGTGAATACGCTACTGAATTATATGATGACACTGATGAAGAAGCACCGGTAGAACTCTTAAATATTAATAAAGATAAAACTTACGTTGGTATATTTAGCGATATTAATAGTAATATTGATGCTGCAGATGAAAAGATTAAAAAATTAGTCATTCGACGAGAAGACAATGATATTTTTGATAGAGTTAATGTTAGCGGTATAGTTAGATTTTCGGACCAACAAAATAATGTTTCAGAAGAAAATGCTACTATTGGTGAAACAGCACCAGGTTTATTTCTATTAAAAAGTGCACTTGACACGCCAAGAAAAATTACACGAGCATTTTCTGAAACCAGTGAACTATGGGAAGTTAATAGTAGCAATAATAATATTCAAATTAAAAATACTAAAAACGTAACAAAAGCTGAAATTAGTGGAAAGCTTATATTTGAAGAAGGCATCAATATAGATGTTGATGATGATTCACCACCCCTTGAAATATTAGATCAGTCACCGCACGCAGATGCAAATGGATCGTGGAACGATAATCTTAGTGTTCCAGCCGATAATGAAACATTCAGTCACAGAATGATATTAACAGTCGACGAATTCGACGATGATGGTGACGCAGTCACTGTTGAATACGGTGTATTAGCAATTAGATCAGATTAATTACTATGATGTTGTTAGTGGTATTAAAAACGGTACTTCAGAAACATTACCGTCGCCATCAGTGACATCTGCTAATATTTTTAGTGTGTGAGTGTAATTAGCAGTTGAACTAGAATGTTGAGAAACCGAACTCGGAGGTGAGTCTTGGTCAATTAGTTTTAATCCGTTAAACTCTAATGTCACATCATCGCCATTTTGTCCAGTAGTAAAATCTACTACATTTCTATTTAACGAAGAGATTGTACTAATATCATCACCTTTTGCTTTAAACGGCGGTGTAGGATCACTCGGTGGAAAACATCTCCACTTATTATTAACCGTAGTTGCGTTTGGTGCTACAGTTAAAAACGACCCTGCAGGAAGACGAGCACCAATAGTTACTGCGGCGTCTAAATCATCTTTCAGTGTTATATCAAAATTATCTCCATTAGCACTAACTGAAGCTATCCTTGTGTTTTCAGGTATAACAGCATGAGTTGGAAGACCATCAAAAACAATAAACAAATCAGTCAAATCAGTGGATTGAACTTTTTCACCTCTAAAATTCACAATATTACCATCAACAACAATTGTAGTAGCGCCGTTGGTGAGTTCATTTATTACAGTTAGTTTAATTAGTGGAGCTCGATAACTTGGTGAATCGTCAAGAGTACAATATTTGTCTAACACTAAATCATCTAGCGCAGATTTTTTGTAAAGGTATCCCAGAGTAGTGCTAGTTGAGCCTGTAGAGAATGATACAATTTCAGAAGAAGTACCATTGATCGCGATTTTTTCTAAAGTCAGTGGATCGGTGTATTTTACTCTAATGTATTTAACATCGTCGGCCTCCGAGTCATAGTTAGTATCGTTTAAATATACAAAATCTCCTGGCTTTATGTCAGGTGTATTTGGAAACTTTTTCTTGAATTGAAGTCTAGGAGGTGAATCTACCCCGCTATCTGTAAAATAGCCTGGGGTAACTAGACCTAGATGATCTATGAATCGAAGTTCTGGTAATGTAGATGGAATTGCATTTAATCTCTCGGTAAAGAATATAATTTTTCTTTTAAGTGATACAGACTTTACATAGATTGGATTATTTGTATTAAGACCTTCACTAAAACCATTTCCTGTAGTGAACTGCCATCCTGCACCTATAAAAGTATTACTCCAATCAGCTGATCCGAACGTAACATTTGCATTACTAGATTGAACATTATTGCCGCTATTATTATATGTAAAGTTCCATCTACCATCCGAAAGAATTGAAAACGCTTCTGCACCATTTTTCCACGAGTTAGTTTCTGTGTCATACGTATATGTTTTATTATATGTATTATTTGTTGCGCCTGTAACAGTAATAGTACCTGCTCCAACACCAGTACTTAAATCAGCATCAATAAAATTTCCTGGTTTAATATTAGATATATTTGCGTCTGAAGTTACTTTTAAATGATCAGCGTTTAATTCATAATCATCTGTTGCAAGTGCTAGAATTTCAATTGCGTTATAACCTCCGCTTTTAGGTGCGTATGTAAAAGTTAAAGCATTGTCAATTGTAATATCGTTATATGAACCTGGTGCACCAATCTGTTGTGAAAAGTCATTTTCTGCAGTCACATCTGTTGAGTATAAAGAGCGTTGACTTATATCTAATCCTAATGCACTACCTTGTTTTACTAGAGCAACTTTCTCTTTTGCTCTTACGCTGCTGTCTCCTAGCTCCGGTGAATTCTCTTCTATATAATCTTCTGTGTAAAAATAGTTTCTATAAAGAGGTGTAAATACTTCTTCAGTTCCAAGTTGCCATTTCATTCGAACTTTTTTAGTTTCATTAATTGAGTCTATTATATCGTCTGTAAAGAAAAAAGCAATTGCTATTTTATATAACTTAAATGGCTCGAACTCTTTACCAGGAAGTACTGTATATACCGGGCTCGATAATCTTGGATCGGGGCTGTCATATAATGGATCATAAGTAATGTTCATTAATTTATCGCCACTACTAATATCTTCAATTATGATTCTAGTAAGAACATTAGTGTGTTCATCAGGCGAAGGATTATCAGCTGTTACGGCTGAATTAAATATTATGCTGTTAAATATTTCATTTTCGCCAAAAGCGTCATCAGAAAATCTAACAAATCCAGTAAAAAGACCAACTCTAATATTAGCCGTACCTTCTAGCATCGAAGTTTTGTTTGGAAAATCAATATCACCATTTAACCAAAGATCATCTTTTTGTATTGTTGGTTGTATTGCTTTAAGACTATCTGTAGTAAAGGGTGGTGAATTAAATAAATCTAATTCAGAGCTGGGTGAGTCTTCTAATAAAGTTTCTAGTGCAGAACCAGCTATGGCTTCCATAGTATAGAATCTTCCGGTTAATCCATTACCGCCAAAGTATGTAGGGTCTTTAATATATGCAGATGCAGCATCAATTTTATTCTGAAACGTTTCAAAACTAAAAGCAGAGCCATCACCTTGATTTGTAAATGCAGGTGTTTGTCCTATTCTTTTAAATGTTTGATTCGATCTAAAATCAGTTAATGATATACCTCTTAGTGGCGCTAAATCTGTTAAAGACAGTGCATCAGTATTTCCATCTGCATAGCTCGCTAATATATTATTAACAGCTTGTTCTTTGTTTTCAACGTCGTTTAACTTATTATCTAAAAGTAAGCCCTTTTTAGTAAAAATACTCATACTGTTATTTATATAAATAACAACTATATGGCAACTTATGTAGATTTATATGTAGATAGAGGGTGTACTTTTTCAAGAACTATTGATTTAGCTGATAATGACAGTACAGATGTTAATCTTGCGACTTATACTGGTACTGGTCAAATTAGAAAAAGCTATGCTTCTACTAGTAAAGTAGACTTTACTATTACTGGAGATTCACCAGGTAGTAGCAGTCTAACCATATCATTATCCGAAGCGCAGACAAAATTATTAAAAGCTGGAAGATATGTATATGATATTATAATTGACAACGGTACTAATAGAATAAAGGTGCTCGAAGGTCAGATTCATGTAGAAGATTCCGTAACGTTTGACTCACCTTAATGAGCATTCAAAGAATTAGTGCAAAAGTAGCGCGGGGAAATCCTATAGTAGCAAAAAATTCGGTTGTAGGAGCTCAAAGAATTAATGGAAAAATAGCCCGAGAAAATCTTATAGTAGCAAAAGCTGAAGCTGTAGTTTTTACACAAGATTTTTTAGTTACAGAAAGCGGTGAAAAATTAATTACAGAAAGCTCTGAAAATATTCTTACATTTGATCCGCCACCTTATAAAGCAACAGTTAAAAGACAAAATGTCATAACAGCAACTGTTAAACATACCTTAAATTTATAAATATCAATTATGGCAGATAAAAAGATTTCAGATTTAACAGGACTTTCCGCTGCTGATGTTGCGGTTGCTGATATTATACC
>Ga0181401_1000504_pt1 | contig 16268 bp, 18 predicted proteins | sample 24SPOviralmetaG_FD_130130 | JGI IMG/M metagenome (GOLD analysis project Ga0181401, IMG submission 130130) | Marine viral communities from the oligotrophic San Pedro Time Series (SPOT) site, San Pedro Channel, CA, USA - 24 SPOT_SRF_2011-07-20 | ecosystem: Environmental > Aquatic > Marine > Strait...
AAGTATTAAAGAACGCAAAGAATTTTTGCGGGAACTCTTGGGTGAAAGCAAGGCTAAAGATATACGCACTGATGCCAACTATAACCTTATGATGACTGGTCTCATGATCGCTGCTGGGGAAAGTCCCAATGCGATGACCAACATTGCTAAAGGTTTGGCCGGTGGTCTTAAAGGCTACGGTGACGCGGCGGGTGAGGAAGCACAGGCCGAAAGGAAACTCGATCGTGAGCTTGGCCTGCTTGCCTATCAGGATGTTGAAAAGCGCGAAGCAGCGGATCGTGCGGCGGCGGCGGCAGTCACAGAAGCGGACAAGCAAAGGGTCTTCCTTGCAGCGCAAAATGCTTTGTCAGCCTTTAACAAGAGGCAGCTTGCCGAACTTGGTTATGCAAATCAGTTAAAAATTGCTGAACTTTCAACAGACTCTCGTGAGCTTATTGCTGAACTTGGTAGAGAAAATCAAATGGATATTGCCAAGCTTCCATCTAAAGAAATTCAAGGTCTTCTTGATATTTTCGGTGGAGACAGAGAAGCAGTGAAGGCTTATCTTGAAAGAAAGAAAAGCACTTCAGGACCTCAAGCCAAGTCTGGAGAAAGAAAAGCAGATGACTTGGAAGAACTAATTACTAAGGATGAAAGCCGAATCAGACGTATTAGAGGTGAGTTGCAAAAACGCCTTAATAGAAAGCCGACAGAAGCTGAAATTCAAACCGAAATTAGAACGATAGCAAGAGCGGGTATAGCAGAGTTTTTACCTAAGACTGACGACAGTGATGCAGGCGATACCTCGGGTGGTTTTACAGTAACTAAAAAAACTAATTAGGGGGCAAACAATTGGCTACTTATGAAGTCAAAGGACCTGACGGTGCTACCTATGAAGTAGAGGGACCTGACGGTGCTACAGACGCTCAAATAATAGGCGCAATAAAAGCACAAATTGCAGGTGAAGAAAAAGTTGAGGAACCTACGCTTCCTCAATCTGGTATCTATGCGGGTGTCGAACGAGATGTATCCACAGCCGATGCTTCGCTACCTGACGAAGTAGCCGCAGAACAGTCTGTTGGTACTAGATTTGTTGAAAAAGTTAACGATTACGATCCAACAAAAGATGAGGGCGTAGCTCAAGAGTTATTCGAGGGCATAGCTTCTGGTGTCATTGGCATCGGTCAGGGAATTGGAGAGCTTGGTGCGTCCGCCGTTGATGTAGTGGCAGACACAGACTACTCCACCGCCGTCACTAAAGGTGCTCAAGAGTTAAGAGAAGAGCTTGGCATTGACCCCGTGGGTCTTGTGGGCAAGGGCGCAGAAATAATCACACAGTTCGTTGTTCCGGGTGCTGTAGCAGTTGGTGCAGTAAGTAAGCTTGGTAAAGCAGGGAAATTTTTAAACTATCTGTCAGGGAAAATTGGCGGAAAAACAACTGCGTTTAGCCCTACTAAGTTGGGCAGGTTGAGCGAAGCTGCCCGTAAAGGCAAGGCTGGGAAGTTGGTTGGGGCCGAGGGTAAGCTCACAAGAGGTCAGAAATTTGCTTTGTTGGGTCAAGAGGCGGCGGCTCTTGGAGTTACTGAACTTGTCGTTGCTACTGATGGTGTCACAACTATAGGTGATTTTTTTGAGGGCGGTCCAACACAGACAGACAGAGAAGTTGGATTGAGCGGTAGAGAAGAAGCTCTTCGTAAAATTGGAAATAAGTTTTCAAGTGCGCTGGAAGCTACTGGTATTGGAGTTGTTGCTCCTCCGGTTCTTGGCGTCTTAGGAACCACACTATCCACAGGATTAAGGGTTAATCCATTAGACTTTAAAAAACTTGCTGTAGCCAAAGCCACTGGTAAAACTGTGCCTGCAAAAGATATTCGTCCGGGCATTGCCCCTGTAGCCGCGAGATTCGCATTGGATAAAGCAGGGAAAGTTGGATCTTATTTTGATGAACTTGAAAACGCTCGTAAAGGGGGTCAGGCGCTGACCAAACCCAAAGCTTTTTTAGCGGACCTTTTGGCTGGCCTACGGTATAGAGGCTATCTACCGGAAGAAGCCGCTGAAGTACGGGCACTGATTGAAGGCATGACTGAAGCTGACATAAAGACAGCCACTGTTACTTTGAATCGAATTGAGCAAAACTTAAATGACAAGGTTCTTTCTAAGTACGCATCTAAGGGTGCAGACGATACAGACCTAGCTCGTCAAAGTTTCTTTAATAAAGTCGAAGACTTTATGACTGCCCCCACAAAGGCTGCAAGAACAACTGCTTTTGAGAACCTCCCAGATTGGGCTAAATCTGATGTCTCTTCTATGCGGCAGCAAGTAGACAACCTATCAAAAGACTTGCTTGAAAGTGATTTCATAAAAAAGATGGATGGAGTGCTTGGGCCGGATGGCAAGAAAACACTAGGTCAGTCGGCAAGAGAAGCGATCAACCGAAACTTAAACTCATACCTTAGACGTAGGTATCGTGCGTTTGAAGATGCTAAGTACAAGGTTAGCGACGAAAACCTTGCTATTGGTATAGAAGGTTTTAAAAAGAATAAATCTGACACTGTCCATGAGTTAGTAAAAATACTGAAGCAAGCAGAAAACCCTGCCAGTCCTTTGTATAAGCTAGACAACGGCAAGCCTATGTTCACAGAAAAAAACTTGGGCATTATGAAAAATGACAAAGGCAAGTATGTACTAACAAAAAAGAACGCCACTGATGAACAAGCACGGCTAGCCGCTGAAAATTTCTTGGGTCGTAAAACTTTAAAGAACAGAACTAACCTGTCCGGAACTATGCTGGGCAGAAGCAGCAGGACGCAAGAGTTTAGTCTTGATCCAAAGCTGTTTCTAAGTAGGTCTAATATTAAAGACTATCAAAGAGCTTTGCTTGGTGAGATCAAAGACCCTAAAGAACAGTTTTTGGGGACAATAGCTGACATATCTCAGTTTAAGGCTGTAGACAAATACTTTGGAAGAATTCGGCAGTTGGCTTCAGAAACGACTACAGATGCAAAAGGAAAAATAATAAAAAAGAACCCGGGTATAGCTAAACTATTTAGAGATCTTGACGCGGAGGGTGTAACAACTCAGGCTCAAAGGGAGCAGATAGAACAGCAGGGCTATAAAATACTTGGTGGTGCAGCAGACAAGAAAAATCCTTTACTGAGTTCAACGTGGGGTTCTCTTGAGGGCTTTGCTGTGCCTGAAGCTATCTACGGCGACATGACCCGTCTTGTTCTCTCAGATGATGGACTGATACCAAATATAATTAGGTACACCTACGGCAACTTCTTAAAAGCCAAGGGTGCATCACAGTATGCTAAGACTGTGCTTGCTCCCACAACACAGATAAGAAACGTAACAACAGCTAGTTTGTTCGCAGCTATGCAAGGGAACATCGGAAGAGGTGCAAACTTAGAAGAGTCAATCCGACTTGTGTTTAACGACATTAGAAAACTCCCTGAAAAACAAGCTGCGGAACAATTGGCAGAGCTTCAACGTCTGGGTGTTATTGGATCACAGGCAGAACTTAAAGAAATTAAAAGCTTGATATCTCAAGGCGTAGGTGTTGACGCCAAACGAGGTGCGCGACAGTTTGGGAATAAGTGGACTGACAATCAGTTGGGGGCTTTTGTCAGTAAAACAGGTAAGTTCGCAGAGAATCTTTATCAAGGTGGAGACAACGTTTGGAAAATATACAATTATACTTTTGAGCTAAACAAACTAAAGAATGCTTTAGGTAAGGCTCCGGTAGAAGAGCAGATAGAGTTTCTGAGCAAGGGTCGGGGTCTTCGTGAAGGACAGACTGTAGAGACTTTGTTTAAAGAAGAAGCTGCACGAATTGTTCGCGATACCGTGCCGAACTACAACCTTGCTCCAAAGATAATCAAGCAGCTTCGAGGCTTGCCAACGGGTAACTTCATTGCCTTCCCAGCGGAGATTGTTCGTACTGGAACAAACAGTATCGCCAGAGCTTTAGAAGAGATGGCATCTAACAGCGCAGAAATACAGAAGATTGGTCTTCGCAGGATGACTGGTATTATCGGTACAACATACGCTGCCCCAACTGCTCTGTACACGATGGCACAAGAAATCACAGGCATTACTGATGAGCAAATGGCTGCTCTTAAACGATCCCTAGTGCCTGAATGGGAAAAGAATGCCTTGTTGATCCCGACAGGTAGAGATGAGCACGGAAGAATTAAGTATGTAAACTACAGCTATTCAAACCCATATGATCTTGTTGGCAAGATAGCTCAAGCAGCGCTAAACGACTTTGAAGCTAATCAAAGAAGAGGGAAGGACATCGGCACCTCTGTCGCTCTAGGCACCTTTGGTGCGTTAGAAGAATTCTTTACTCCGTTCCTAGGTGAGTCAATGATGATGGAAGCTTTGACCGATGTAACCATTAGACAAGGCGAAAGAAAATCAGGGGTTTCAGTGTACAATAAAGAAGAGTCAGCCGGAGAAATTGCGTCTAAAAGCTTCGCGCATGTGTTTAACACTCTTCTGCCTAGCGCTTTCCCGGGTAAACTTAAAGGCACTACAAGCTTTGAAGCACTTCCCATAACTGTTGCACCTAGCGATTCAATTCGAGGACTTGTGGCAGCATTGGATGTGGAAAATTTATCTGATATTTCAGCGAAGGATCGCCAAGGACTTGAGGTTGACTATACAAAAGAACTGTCTGGAGCGCTATCTGGTATTGTTGAGAATTCTTTGGACGTACCCACGGGGCTTATGTTTAAGGGGTATGAATTTGGAAAGTCTAGAAGTAGGTCGCAGGGTATCCTGAATAGTGTGGCAAGACAGAAGAATGTCAGAGCATCTGACATTATTAATGCTTACAAGTCTGCGAACGAGGCTAGATTTAGGGCATACAACGAGATGCGTAATGTCGTACTAGATATGAGAACTGCTGGACTTGATGATATAGCTATTGAAGAGGCGCTGCAAAAAGCTAAAGTTGGAGACATTGGTGAAATTATGGAGGGCGAGTATATTCCAATGAAGCTTTCCGACGAGATGAAAAAGAACATTGATGAAAACGATAACTTTGACAAGCTAGATCAAGCAATGGATGTTCTTGATTCATACATTGATGAGCAGTACGACAGAAAGTATACTGTTGCCGAAGATCCTGAAGTGGACGACCCACGAGAAGAACCTAGTACCTCGAACCTAGGACCTTTATCTCAGGCTCCACAAACGTCACAATCAGTTGCTGCAACCACACCTCCTCCTGTGGTGGCGCAAGCGGGTCCTGCTACAGCCCCTTCGGCGGGACCCGCACCAGCTTCTATGGCTAATGCTATAACACTACCCAACCCACAAGACCAGCTACTGGCAGCAAGGTTAAGAGGACAGTAATGAACAAAGACAGGCTAAGAGAAGAACTTGCAGAAGACGAAGGCTGCAAGTACGAGATATATTTAGATCATCTAGGACTGCCCACGTTCGGCATCGGAGCGCTCATCAAAGAGCACGACCCCGAGCACGGTCAGCCAGTGGGCACACCCGTGACTGAAGAGCGAGTCCGGCAGCGGTTTAGCCTAGACATCGCTGTTACGATCGAGGACTGTCAGGTTTTGTATGATGACTTTGATGACCTGCCCGAAGAAGCACAGCTAGTGATCGCGAACATGATGTTTAATATGGGAAGGCCACGACTCAGCAAGTTCAAGGGTATGAAAGCAGGGGTCGATGCCCGTGATTGGGACCGCGCTGCCGACGAAATGGTCGATTCGAGGTGGCATGATCAGGTTCCGAACCGGGCCAAGCGTTTGGTCAAGCGAATCCGGGACCTTGCAAAAGCCTGAAATCATTGGATAAAAACATCGATTCTCGTGGACCTCAGTATCGATGGCCGTATCATTATACCTCGAGGTTGCTGAGATTCGACGTTTTAGTTTGGATCCCAGAGATTTTATCACATCGAGCGCCGTTTACTGTATAAAGGTTCGCGGTCCTCGGATCTTGTTGAATACTGTTAACCATCTCAAGCGCTCGAGCATTGCACTGAGGCATAGTTTCGTATGGCCCTCGGATATCTCTCAAGGCTTTACACTCGTCTGGCACAGAGACCAAGCAGATCAGGATCATGGCTTCAAACATTTTCGTTCTCCGTGTCTAAGTCGAGATACACAAACACTTGTGCCTCGCAGTTCGGGCAAGAAAGATTGCTGACAATTCCTTCACCACCTTGCTCCGTCTCATAGTCGTGATCTCCACCCCAAATAAGCACAGATTCGCAATGCCAGCAGTTCATTCTACTTCTCCCCAGTTATCTACGAGTGCTGTGTCAACCTCGAAAGGTACGTTTAATCCTGTGACGCAGGTTGTCATGATCTCCACAATTCGTTCAGCCTGCTCCTTTGATTCAATACTAAAGCATAGCTCATCGTGTACAGTAAGCATAGGAACAAGTCCCTCCTTGTAGCACTCTACCATCGCCTTCTTGGTTTGATCGGCACTCGAACCTTGGATCAGTTTGTTTAGAGCCTTGTATGTAAATGCACGACGGATCATTCCCCTGCCGCCATACTCTTTGATTGCTTCTTCAAGTTTCAAAGCTTTGTTGTATCCAAAAGACTTCGGCTCCCACATGTCAAAGCGGCACTTACGGCCTAGATATGTTCGTAACTCACCCACAGTTGATGCTCGGTCAGAAGCTAAATCAGCTATGCCTTTAACGAATGGGACCTTTTCATGATACTTAGCAAGCAGAGTCTTGGCTTGTTCTTCGTCAATGTCCAGAACACCTGCAAGCTTCTTCCTGCCCATGCCGTACATAATACCTAGGTTGACTGTCTTAGCTTCCTTGCGACTGATGCCCGCGATATCCGCCACCATCTGGTGGAAGTCCGCGTTGCCCTCGTGATACATTTCGACTACACTGTCAATCTGTGGGTGTCTATGCACACCATCTAATTGTGCACAGTAATGCGCTAACCATCGAGGTTCTTGAGAAGCATAGTCAAAGCTTCCCCACTTTGTGCCTTCCTCTGGTAAGAATAACCCACGGATCAAAGACTTAATCTCTGGGTCACGGGCAGGGATTTGCTGTAGGTTCGGGTTGCTGGACGAGAATCGCCCAGTTACAGTACCGCCATCATCAGAACGAAGAGGATTAAAATCACAATGGATACGCCCTTTACACGCATGTTCAAGGATCGTCTCAACAAATGTGGTGTTGGCCTTGTTAAATTCACGCAACTTCACAATCTTTTGTGCGAGTGGGTGCGAGTGATTTATAAGAAATTGTTTTGTAAAGGAGGGAGCATTCGTGCCTTCTGTCCTTTTGTACGGGATGCTAAGAGAGTCGAACGCTCTTGCTATAGATGCAGCTTCCCACGGAGAGACGCTGATGCCGGTCTCTTTCTTTATTTCTTTAAGTAAGATATCTTCCCTTTTCTTTAAATCCTTCTTTACAAGCTCCGCCTTGTCTAAGTCTACCCGAACACCTTTTGTTTTCATGTCAAGCAAACAGGGCAAAAGGCTAGACTCTAGCTGAAAAATACTGCTCACCTCGTCCTGTATGATATCCGTCCGTAGTCTGTCCCAAAGGCGCAAGGTGACTGCGGCGTCCTGCTCGGCGTAACTACCCACAAACTTAGACGGTAACCTCCACATACCGCTTTTAGGATCAACGCCGTACATCGCAGCCGCTGCCCGAAGCATCTTCTCGTTCTTGTACTCTGCAAGATACTCACCGCTCAGAGAGTTTAGGTTATAAAATCTGCGGTTCTCGTTAAGTAGGGGCGCGGCTATCATCGTGTCGATGATCGGACCTTGGACCTCGATCCCTGCCCACCGCATCCATCCAAGATCATACATAGCATTATGCATAACCTTCTCAATGTTGGGTGTAGCCATCTGTTTCTTCAACCAGTTGACTACTGTCTTTTCTGGCAGGTTCCCATCCTGATGCCTGACAGGGAAGTATCCAACAAAATCTCCTGCTGCTACAGCATACCCAATAACATATCCGTCATCCCTGCACCATCCCGGGCCAAGGGTGGTTAGGTTCGGATCTCTTGTCTCCAAGTCGATGGCAATACGAGGACAGTTTGTGAGGTCAGGGAAAGACGATGGCGGACTCCACTCATCGTCACCAAATCCCATCGCCGCTTCTTTAACATCTATGTCAAGAAGGTTTAACTGTGACTCACTCATTTGTTTTTCCCTTGGTTGCCAGTTCCCCTCCGCATGCCAAGTATCCACATCCGTCAACCCAGTTATCCGCGTGATGTGGGTTCGAGGCTATACGAGCGACCTTTAACAGAGTCATCTTGACAGCGCAATCAATCCCCATAGGAAGGTCGTCAGGTTTAATACTATCCCACCAGTACCATGCGGTCTCTATGTTGGTGAAGTTGTCTTCCATATCCCCGTGCTGCGCTGCACGATCTTGTGTTACATAGCCTTTGGCCGTGTCTAGGATGTCTGATCTTTTCATAGCTTAAACCCGTAATGTGATTGTGATTCGATAATGTGAAGTGCTTTTTTGGCGCGGGTCATCCCAACGTAGAACGTCCGAACTTCGGAGTCCTGATCAGGGCTTTCCACACATGCTTTAGAAGAGTCTAAAAGAAGGGCGACGTTATCCGCCTCGCCACCTTTGGCTTTGTGAATCGTCGATATCTTGATCCTCGGCGTCCCCGTCAAAATAGACTCGCCCATACGACGTACTGATGTAATGTATATTCTCTCTTTTTCGCTCACTCTCAAGACCTCGTACCACGGGGTCTCCGCCGTCGCCAGCAGGGAGCATTGGTGTTGTATGTCGGCTAGATTGTAGGTTCGTTCGGTGTCTAAGTTTGCGAGGACTTTCTTGCCAGACTTTGTAATTATATCTGGTGTTAGTAGGGTAGAAAACTTTTTCAATTCCTGTGCAGACAGTTGTTGATCCTTGCATAGTTTAAGCCATACCTCGATACCTGTTAATACGTTTGGAGAGATGGACCAACCGGAACCTTCACGCCAGTACAAGAACCCTTGATCTTTGAGGTTTTTTGCGACTCTGTTGGCGATGTAATTGGTACGAGCAAGGATTAACCACTCACCGGTTGTTATGTCCACATCCATGATATCACGATGCCAGACCACACTTCCAGTTTCTTTAGTGCTTGACCACGTTTTTTCCTGCCTTGTCCGCAGCCGCCTTACAAGATGATCAGCTTCTTTGTACACGGATATGGGAAGACGATATGATTTATCCAGCACTATCTTGTTATCAGATGCCCTCAAGAAATCTCCTACATTTACTCCCATCCACGAGTAGATACACTGATCATCATCGCCAGCGTAGTAAACTCTTTTTGCATTTGGGCGGATCACATCATGTACCATCTCCCACTGCAACGGCACGAGATCTTGGGCTTCATCTACAATCAACACATCTAACGCAGGGCAGTGACCTTCCACAATGAACTGCTCGATCATGTCCACAAAATCAACTTTATTGGTTGCTTTTTTGTAGTCTGTAATGACCTGATCCACCAACTTCAACTGCTGGTAGTGCAGCCTCCAATCGTTGGCCTCATTAAACTGCTGCTCAAGAGATATCCCCCTTACCCGAGCCTTCTGGATTAAACCCAAATAAGCGTCGCCACTTTTACCAGCAGCAAACAACAACCCTTCTGCCATTGTTGCCGAGGAGCTAGAACTAAACTCGAGTCCAAGCATAGACCCTAACTTCCCATAGTCCTTTGCACCAAGAACCTGCTTTACCGAAAGCCCAAGAGTCTGGAACGCGAAGCTATGCAATGTGCGGAACCAGACCATCTGATCTACGTTCATGTTCAGCTTTGACGCTGCCCTCTCTCGAGCTTCCTCCGCAGCCTTGCGACTGAAAGACACAAACGCTATGGACTCTGGCCTAGTACCGCTGTCCAACTCATCTTGTACGATCTGAATCAGCCGTGTTGTCTTGCCCGTGCCCGGGGGTCCGAAGATAGTTGTTTCCATTAGAATGGCACCTCATCACCTTGGACCTCGATCCTCGGAACTTGGACCTCTTGGTTGAACGCAGGCACCCACCATACACGAAGCTGCTTTGACTCCTTGTTTGTTGTGTTAAACCTACGCTTTCCGTTCGCTGGGTTCCCAGAGTTCAACTCTTTCAATCGCTCTTGTATCTGTCCACGACTGTATGTCTCAAACTTATTGTTGCGAAGATACTTAATCAGCGCCTCTATCTTAAAATATGTCATGCTGTCTTCATCGGTGAAGGGCTTGCCAAGACTGATTTCTTCTGCCGACTGAGCCTGCACCCTGCCATCACAAAATCCTTCGAGAAGATCCATGAACTGACCCTTGTAGGTTAGCTCTTCTGGAACCTCGATCTCGCTCATGTCTTCCATCATCATAGAGACTATCTGCTGCCACGCATCCATCTTCATCAGGGGCGGCATCTTGCGGATCTGTTCCATGCAGGCTTTCTGGAATCTCTGTGGTGTCTGCAAATCATCAGTCGTTAACTCGACCCGCTGCCCAGCTACATCACAGAACCACACAGGCGGCTCCGACTTGACCACACATAGCCCAGACACATCCACGTTTGACACATGACTGCCAATACCAAACTTCTTGGTCTTGCAAAGTGTCTTATTGCAAAAGCTTTTAAGAGGCTCTTGATCACAGGGAAACCCATAGTCTTTTTTCTCATGCTGGTTCTGGATCGTTACGATCTCAGACGCAGGCAAAGACGGATTACAATATTTACTGTTAATCTCTTCGAGTCTTAACTTCCAGTTTTCGGGCTGCTCTTTTTTACACCCCACGGCTGCTGCAAACATAACTGTGTTGCGAGTGCCTTCGGGAATACCCTGTCCGAACATACAGCCCAGACAGGGTGCCCAATCCTTGAACTCATCAACCTGTTTACCAAATGTCAAACCAACAAATTCATCTGGTAGTACAGACCGCTCATCCACTAGCTCAAGGAATTCTTCTAACGACGCTGGCTCTCCGTCCTTTCGGATAGCATAACGAAGCGTTTGCTCCGCATCAAAATACGGCAGGTTAATAAAGTTCCCCACATCACCACGCTCGACAAGAACTTGTTCCTGCTTTGGGAAAATCTCACAGCCGCCATAACCAAGTACGGCAGAAATCTCTGAGGCTTTGTCACGGAATTCTCCTGCGTTGATGTAGTCTTTAAAGAAAAAGAATATGTGTGCTCCACCAGACTTTGATCGACACACCACACAAGGCACTTCCATCTTTTGAAGCTTCTTGTCTAACGCAACAAGGTCTAATGGATACTGATCAATGTCCAGCGCACCGAACTTGCAGTTATTGTTTTCATTGATCGGGATAGAACCAACACCATGAGATCCATTCAGATGTCCCTCGATGAGTTCTATTGTAAGTGGTTTGCGAACGATAAATGATTTGGCCTTTTGTTTGCCAGCCCTTCTTTCATTCGATATTTGCGTCTGTCCATGCGCTCCGCTGAAACCCTCAAACGAAGCCATGAACCTATTTAAATAAGTCATGTCTTGCCCCTAGTTGGTTTGAGGTGGTGAAAGGGAGAAATCACCACCTCAAGAGAGTTAGAACGGAATGTCAGATGCTCCTTCTTCTGTGTCTCTAGCCTTGTCCTCACCGGTTCCAGTCTTGATGTCACCAGCCTTAAATGAGTTGTACAACTCACGAGCCTCAATGATTGCAGGTTGCGGCACTTCGCTCATATCCATCTGCGAAACAGAGTAGTTGAACCACGAACCTTTGTCGTTGCTCTCCTGCACAGAAGTCAGCTTCCACGGCACTGCCCACATAGGTGGATTGAACAGCCCCTTCTCTGGATGCATGATCTTCAGACCAGCGCGTCGAGTGTTCCACTGCTTGGCAACCTTCATCTGTGTCTTCTTCATGTCACAGATCATCTGAGTCGTAGCGCCGTTGTCGTCAACACCTAGCACCAAAAATTGTGCTGATCGAACAAGCTCGTTACCTGAAGGAAGCATCTCAGCAGAACCAATTCGCTGAGTCTTTCGTATGTCAGGGTCACCTGCATCTAGCTCCCCCATAAACCCGCCACCAGACTCGCGTAGCTGGAACTCGAGGAACTTGGTAGTGTACGCACACATCAGTACGGTCAGGCCACTGTCAGCCTCCCAGAACTGACCGGTAACGGTATTGAATATGTCACCTGCGGACGCACCTTTGATGAACTTTGCATCGGTCTTCAAAAGTTGTGGTGACAAAGGCTGTAGAATCCGCAAGAACGGAATCTGCATATCATCTGCACCAATTGTCTCCATGCCCTGACCTGCGCTTGCGTACAGATCGTCCATGATGTTTGCCACTGCTGTGGTCTTTGCTTCTGCTACTGCTGTATCAGCCATGATCATCTCCGTTTGTAGGGGCGTGTGGCCCTGAAAATTCATACCCAAAATCATCTTCATTTACATGTTCGATGATCTTTTTTCGTACCTCTTCTCGCAATGCATCTTTCCAATCCGAACCAGTCTCGGAAAAATCCACAACTACTTTAAGCGGTATCGAAACATCGTATTGACATAGACCACCAAATATTTCTAATTCTTGGTCCTCTGTAAAACTAGCAACACTCATAGCTAACTCCTCGATATCTTGGCTTCGGTTCCGACAAAAACACCGAACGTGTCAAAGTCGATCTCTTTTCCTGATTCAATACGCCCCTTCACCCAAGCCTTTAAAGTCTGCGGGTGCACATGCGTCTTCTGCGCTGGATCAAGACCCTGATCTCTGAGACCCTCTACTACGGATCCCGCGACATTGTCCTGTCCGGTGCTGAATGAAACAGTCACATCATGTTTGATTATGTCACCCTCACCAATGGAACGAATCCACTGGAATGCTTCATCACGTTTGTCCTCTGCGATACGCGCATGAACAAACTGACGTAGGGCAACCTTGTTGCCGTCAACAGTAACACTGTCCATACCCATCTCTTGCATAAGAGCGGGGATGTCTTCTTCGTTGACTTTTCTTTTCTTGAATTTCAGGTCTTTGAGATACTGCTCTGCTTGTGCAATTTCTTCGTCAACCTTTATAGACTGGCGGATAAGAGTAGACAGCGCACTGCCCTTCTCTCCGCTCACACCGTCGAACTTACCGGCATCGACTTCCTCTTCCATTAGCGAGAATATATCGCTCATCTTCCTACTCCTTCGTTAAAGTTTCACCCCTTCGGGTTGGATGAAGGTGATACGACGTACCACCTTCAGTTGTCAAGCAGCTTCTTTTTGTTCAGCCAACTTGACAAGATGCGCTAGTTGTTTGCTAACACTTCTATCGTTCTGCTCCGCCATCGATCTTAATTTATTGTAGATCTCAAGCGACACAGCTACAGATTTCCACTTACTTGTGTCCACGCTTTACTCCTCTTTCCATCAATGATACCGTCTGTACGGTATCTTATATATAACAAGGGCGTCAACCAGCAAATGCGACCACATAAAAAGAACGCGGATGGTAAGCGATCAGAATTGATCGCGACTGACTGGTTATTCTCCCAAGGCTGTCATGTCTATATGCATGTTCTCGAGCAAGGGCCGATTGATCTTATAGCCCTGTCTCCGAAAGGCGAAATCCTGCTCTTCGATGTGAAGACTGTATGTCGGCGGGAAGACGGCACAATTATAAGCCGCACTCTGAAACAAAAGCAGCAAGACCTCGGCGTCCGACTTCTGTACGTCGATCTTGTTACTCACGAATGTCACCTTTACCCGCATCAATTTAACTCCTCACCATTGTCTGTTCAGAATGCTGCTAATCGCCACGGCTCGGTGAAAGCTCTAACCACTGCCTCGCTTCTTCACCCAGAGTCTTTGCCGACAGATCGATCTTCGCCCGAAGAGACTTGACGATATGCTCATCAACCGTGCCCTTCGATACAAAGTCTACATAGGTCACTGTGTTGCGCTGCCCGATACGATGACATCGATCCTCTGACTGTACCCGGGTCTCGAGGTTGAAGTCGTTTGCATAGTAGATCACGTTAGTTGCTGCGGTCAGGGTCAGGCCATAGCCTGCGGTCTGTGGGTTAGCCACGAAGAACCTCGCATCTCCGAACTGGAAATCCTGAATCGCTTTCTGTCTATCCTCGTCTGATGTGTCCCCGAAATAACTGACCGTGGAACTCGAACCGTGAACCTTGATTAGCTCTGACTCGATCTTCTTGATGTCATACCGAAACCGTGACCATATGATAACCTTGCCAGCCATCTCTTCAATGGTCTCCAATAGCGCAGCGATACGGTTGCTCTTGAACTCGATCAGTTCTTTGTCATCACTCATTACATGCCCACACAGTACCTGTTGCAGTCGAAGCAGTTGCGTCATAACAGACGGTGCAGTAACCATCTCGCCATCCTCAAGAAGTGCAATGGCTGCGTTCTTCAGCGACATGTAATGCTTTAGCTGCTCATCCGTCAGGCTAACGTGTCGAATAGTATAAACTTTGGGCGGCAGATCTAGCGCCTCTTCCTTAGTCACGCGATACGAGAAACAATCCAGTTTGGTAGCAAGCTCGTCAAGATTCTTGTATCCCACGACCTGCTGAAAACTGTGACTGCCCATCCGCTGAGTTCTGACGATAGCGTACCGCCCTTGGAATGAATAGAAAGAGTCGTGTCCAAGCAGTTGATCTCCCAAGAAGGCACACTGCGAGTAAAGATCCATTGGCGACTTAGTGACCGGCGATCCTGTGAGTATGCGGCGAAACGATGCACCCTTACCAAGCGCAACCAAAGCCTTAGTCCTTTTGGCTTTTGGGTTCTTAATAGTTGTTGACTCATCAACCGCAAGTAAAAACGTCGATCCGCAAAGGAACATTTCCAAGTATTTTCGTACCTTTGCCGTCGCAAATCCTTCAACATTAACCAGTAAGATGCGGAGCTTCTTACACTTCTTAACACCTTCCTCGAGGTGCTTTTTCTGAGCCTTGTTTGGGTTCGGATTCCAAACATAAACCTCATGTTCAATGTCTTCGTGTAGATGAGCAGGTATCTCTGATATCTGCCAGTTGCGGTAAACCCCCTTTGGCGCAACGATAACTGCGGTGTCGATCTGGTTTTCTGTGTACAACCACGCCATGTTGTCGATAAGAACTTTTGACTTTCCACACCCCATCTCCATAAAGTAGCCATAACTCCACTTGTTATGCGACCGTTTTAGTGCCTCGCGCTGATGCTCGTATGGCTCTGTCTTGTATTTCCATTCCATGTCATGCCCCTCATAAGATAATTATTCTTCTTCTTCGGACAGTCCACCTGCCATCAAAGAATATTTAGCTGTCTCCAAATACCAAATGATGTCCGGTATATCTTCTACGCTGGTCATCATCTTTATGGAACCATCCTTGCCGGTGCCCACAATAACAACATCAGAGAGCATACGACCTGCGACCTCGCACACCATAGGCACGGGATCAACCATGTATTTTATTCTCTCGTTCAAATAAACGACGTTGTCATTATCCCCAGAATTATTGTCAGTCATTCGACAGTTCCTTATATAAGTTATTGGCAGAGTCTCGCATGTTCATGTAAGTCTCGAGCCTGACTCTAGTCTTTTCCGACTCACGATACAAACCCGCAGCCTGCAACTCTGTAAGTTCTTCGTCAAGTATTCTGATAATCCGGTTTATCCCTGCAAGACGCGCTTCCATGATGACCTTACCCTTTCTTCCATATCGTCGCTAATTTGTGCATAACTCAACCAGTCTTCGACCACACCTTCAATAGTAGTCACGGCATCAGACCAATACATCTTTTCTGGTACAGAGCAAAGATCATCTTCGCTTGGCATCAATTTAGTTTCATACATATCATTCTCCCACTCAGATGGCATAGTATCCTCCTTCATCGTATCAGACCGTGCCTTGCTGTCAATGATGACCAGCTTGCAAGAGGTGCAGACATTCTTGTCGATGGTCGCCCCACACTTGGGGCATCGACCTGCGTCCAAAGAATTCTGCCATGAGCCATCGCCCTCGATAATTATATTAGCCATTTTTGTTTTGCCTTTCCCAAGACACGTTGTCCGGCAGGATTTCATCGCCTTTCCCCCAATCGATGTTAGTCTCTGCGGTGTAATACTTTCCCACTGAGTCCGACTCAGGAATGTCGGCATCGTCTGCAAAGGCATTAGGAGCTAGCCCCTCAGTTGCCCGCCGGTTAGCCTCGATCCTCGCCCTGCGTTCTATAGCCTCGATCCTATTCATAGCAGCATAGGGCATGTCCACCCATGTCCTATACTGATCCTTTTTTTCTTTACTGGTTCTCGCCATCAACACTCTCCATTAG
>Ga0181401_1000506_pt1 | contig 16240 bp, 25 predicted proteins | sample 24SPOviralmetaG_FD_130130 | JGI IMG/M metagenome (GOLD analysis project Ga0181401, IMG submission 130130) | Marine viral communities from the oligotrophic San Pedro Time Series (SPOT) site, San Pedro Channel, CA, USA - 24 SPOT_SRF_2011-07-20 | ecosystem: Environmental > Aquatic > Marine > Strait...
TATCTTTGTGAATTTGTTTATAAGTGTATTCGTAATTAATTAAATCAACATCACCTCGTCTTTTTATTTCTTCAACCATTTCATTAACTTTTGTAAAGTATGGGTAAGTATCTATGAATCTAAAGCTAATATAACTACCATAAGGATTGTTAGAAGTTTCTAATTGTAGTTCTAAATCTGTTATAACAGCATCAATTTTTAATTTGTCCATTCGGACATATTACTTCTTTTTGTTTCTGTTTAAAACCTTATCTGTCATCTTAGTAGAAAATGTTGCAGTAAATACAATAATTAATAAATACCATACACTATCAGGCAAATCGTTAATTATCTCTACCCATGCTCTAAAGTTATCTCTTGTACTTTCAAAAAATCCGGTTGTTAACATACCTACGAGCCACAATAATAAAATTTCGTCTTTAAATGACTTGTCTTGTGATTTAATTCTTTGAACATCAACTTCTTTACAAGCTTCTATTTCTGCTTGTCTAATTGTTTTTACTTTTTCTGCTTTGTGTTTTAAATGGTCAGTAACTTTACTAACTGCTAGTTTTGTTAAAGGATTGTTTAATAAACTAAATATCATAAATAAGTATTACTTGTTAAAAAAATTAATGTTGTCCAATATACTACAAGAATTGAATAAATTAAATAAGAGAGATTCATTCATTCCTAATATTCCTTATTTTTTATTTTGCAATAATTGTTTTCCAAGTTCTGCATAATGGATTATCTTATTGTACTTTTGCTCTAAACTTTCTCCTTTTTTGTTTCTCACAGCATATTTCACAATATTTCCATCAACAAAGTTTAAATTATTGGCTAAGATGAATTTTAAAGGGCTAATAGGTAGTTTATAATGATCTCCACCTATTTGCTTATTAGTAGCTTTCTCTGTGGCTCTGTGTGGCTTCTTGAGGCTCATTTATAAGAGTTTACCTATCCATTTACCAGATTTGTCTTTTATAAAGGGTTCTATGATTGGTAGGCCATTATGTATAACAGAACAACCTATAATTGGTCTAGCTTTCTGTAATTTATTATATCTAAATGCAAGTGATTTAGAGTCTATCATACAACCAACTTGTAGGCCAAAATATAAACCTAAACTATTTCCATAATACCTTACACCCATTAAACTATGATAATGGCCTTGCACACAACTCATGCCCATACTTTGTGCTAATTTTAATACATCTGCTGTTTTGCCATGACAGAAATAAACTTTACCAAGTGGTGTATCTATTGTTAAATCATCATGCCAAACCCAACCTTTATTTACTTCTAAAAAATCATTATATTTTTTTATATATGCTTTTGGGATACCATGTTTAAATGCTCGTCTAAAAACTAAACTACCATGATTAGAGTCTAGTATATCCATTTTAGGAAACATACTTTCTAATTCTTTTATTATAGGTAAAGACATTTTTAATTCTGCACCTGCCGATGGCAAATCAGGGTCGCTATCGTGAAAAGACATTGCGTGTTTATCTACTTCGTCTCCAATGTGTATGACTCTATCAGGTTTATATTTTTTTTTAATAATTTTAAATAAGGTAAAAGTTCTTGAACATGGTATGGTATGTGAGTATCAGAAATAATTAGTACACTTTTATAAATCATACAAGTTTTACTTGTATAACTATTTAGAGAAAATGTAAAGTATTTGGGTAAGAAATACGATTGCTACTGTACCAACTCCACCAACAATCCAGAAAAGTAATTTATCAAATTTATTATTAATTTTTTCTACATCATCATGCAGATGTTTTATGTGATTAGATTTTAAATTGTCTATTGATTTTTTTAATCCTTTTATATGACCATATAAGGCAACAATATGTTCTCCTGTGGTTCTAGGATTCTTGCTCATTTTTTTTTCTTTCTTAAATCTGTATCGTGTTTTCTTGAACCACGAAGATAGGAATTGACACGACCCATACTCCAACTAGCCATTGATGTTTTTGGTCTTGAACCAGAAGAAAGAAAAGCACCTTGACCTCTACGATATACTTTTTTTAATGTACCTAAAGTAATATTCTTTCTGTTCTTTGCTTTATTTCTTAAAATAGTTATTACTCTAGCAGATAAAGGTTTTCTTCTAACAGCCATTATTTATACCTCGCTTGGAACATTGATCTTGGTATTCTTTGACCTCTTTTATATGCTTCTGACATAGCCTTAATAAGACTTGCTCTAGCTGATCTTTTACCACCTTTAAGACCTGATAAATACTTCTTAGGTATTTTAGTCTTTTTATCTTTTGGTACGTTTCTTCTTCTTTTTTTTGCCACTTGTTTTTCTCCTTTTTTTATAACGAAACTTATTTATCATTTCTGATAATGTAGCGGTAGTAGTAAATCCACTCACTTTCCTACACTCCTCATAGCTTTAGTATGTGCAGAAGAAAAAGTAGCACCTTTTTTCATAGCATTAGCCATAGATCGCATATGCTTTAAACTATGATGTCTTGCGTGTGCTTTCATAGTCTTTTGTTGTCTTGGTTTAAGACCTTTGATGATTCCTGTGATTGATGCTACTTTAACCATTTACTTCTTCTTATTCTTTTTCTTTTTCTTTTTTTTCTTAGGTTTCATACTATATCCGTAAGCCATATTATTTTCTCGCTTTCTTTTTTTTTTTGTTTTTTCATAATAGCTTTTTGTAAAGCCATTGGTAGTTTCTTTTGTTTTTTAGTTAACATATCTTCTCCTAGTTAGACATTTTTCCACCAGACCATTTAGCCTCTGGTAATCCATTTGTATAATCTTTTCCATCATATGTTAAGACTTGTTTTCTATTAGTTTCTTCGGTGTCATAAGAAACATGAATCCAGCCCTGATTTATGTCCTTAGAGTTTTTTTTCCAAAATTCTAATATTAGCTGGTCAAAAGAAAGGTATGTAGAAATGTAAATAGCAACAGCAAGATTTGAAACTTTTGGAATTTCAAAATCACAGGCTTTTGCAGAAATATGTTGTGAATTATCTGAACTGCCGATTGCACGATTTAATTCTAAAACTCTTAATCCTGACAATATTCTTACAGGCTTTTCATCAAATTTAATTCTTACTTTTTCTAAAACATTATAACACAGTTCTGTAATATTTTTTATCTCTCCACTACCAGCTTTATTAATAATATTTTTGCGTTCAGCAACCATACTGCGTTCAAATTCATTTAAAGTAAAATTTTTTGAAATTTGCATAATTATACGGCTGTTGTTGGTATTCCTGTTGATGTAGTAAATGGGCTTGAGGCAAAACACATGTAAGTATATATTCCTCCACTACTATTTAAATCTGGATTCGATTGTCTAATTTTCACTCCTGAAGAAACAAAATCTACAGCATTATAAGAACTAGCAATAACTTCTGCGGCATTTGAAGCAGGAACTAAAGTATTTTGAATAAGATTATATCCTGGTCTTTTATTATCATACATATGAAAATGATTATTACCATTAGCTTTTTTCACTAAAAAAAAAGCTGGTTTCATTCCAGTAAAAATCATGGGGCCATTTGTACTTCCATTTCCTATGTAGGTTCCCATAGAAGAATAATTTTTAATAGGTGTAAAGCAATATGCAATATGACTATTTCCACTTGTGTTAACAGCACCATAATCATCAACTCCAAAAACAGTTGAACTTGGTGCAGTTGTTCCATTAATATTTGTATCATCTGCTTCTGCGGCAGATGATTGTAAATATAAAATATTTGGATCAGATACACTAACAAATCTAGGATTGGTAACACACCAATAACCAGCAGTTGTTCTATTTTTAATTATAATAAATTTTGGAGTAGCACCTAAACCATGAGCTACACTTTGATTTGCTGTCCCATTTCCTGAGAATGCTACAATACTAAAACCAGCTTCTACATTAGCTGATACAGTTGATTGAATACTACCATCAAAATAAGATGAGCCATGTGTTGAGTTTGTATTAGCTTGACCCCCCATTCCTGAGTGTGCTGAACAATAATAATAAAGAGTTGCTACACCACTTCCAACTGTTATTACAGTTTTAGCACCTGAACTACCAGCTGTTCCTGTCGTTGTAACATTTGTTGTGTATTCACTTCCACCCCCATGAGTTCCGTCACTTGTTGTAGAAAATCTAAATGGGTGTCCTGAGTTTGAACTGTCAGATTGATCGAAAGTGTAAGTACCACCCTCTTGTAAATCAAGAGTAACAGCAGAAGTTCCAAAATTATCAAATCTAAATTTGTTTCCACCATCTGAAACTACTTTTACTGTGTAAGTTTTTGTAGGTGCTGTTCCGCCTGCGAGCCAATTCCAACTAACATAGGTTTGCCCTGTTTGATTTATATTATAAGGACTCGCATTAGAACCTTTTTGTGTGGTAAAGCCATCATTATCAAATGTGCTTAAATAACCATATTGAGGGTCTGTTTCTTCTGCGGCTGTTTCATTTGATTTTAAATATTTATTAACACCTCTGACACTATCTATAAGTGTGTGTGGGTGGGCAGTTGTTCTTATTTTCGACCAATGAAAATCAGGTTGAAAGTCCAAGCCATTTATTTCTTGATTTGTAGAACTGTCTCCTGTCCATGTTACAACACCAAAATGATCTGTTGGTTTATCTATAGCCATTATCCAAACTCCGCATAGTTCTTAGTGTTTAAAGAATAGTAATTGACCCCACTATAGGTGGGATTATATTCAAAATTTCCATATCCGTTTGCATCTGCATTACCTGAAGTAATTGCAAAAGATGGTGAGCCAAAATTTGCTTCAAGAGTGCCTGTATAGTTACCACCACCCATTACATAAGTTGTACCACTTAAAGCTTCTCCGCCTGTACCTGAACTACCACTAGATGGATCTCCTGAATTTTGCATAACACCATTTACACTAAAATAAACAAACTTATTATCCATGTCTAAATATACTCCAATAATATCAGTTGAGCCATAAGCACCACCGCTATATGATGAGTAACTATTATTTTTATAAAGTTGTCCGCTATAGCCATTCCAATAACCAACACCATTTGCACTAGAACCAAAATAAAGAACTGACCAAGTATTAACAAAATCAAAATCCTCAACACCTATTATGGCACTATTACTTGAGGCTATAAATTCTCCATACCATTTTCCCTGAGTAACAGGAATAGATTGGCCACTAGATTCCCAATTGCTACTCGTAGTAATTTTAAGATTTCCTTCTGAATAAGTAGCTGAATTTGGAACTAAATTATTTAATACCGCAAAATTATTGGTACAGGTATCTAAACTCTGATCTACTGCTGTAAGGTTATTAACTGTAAAGTTATTAGAGTTACCAGATACATCTGCACCTAAAGCACCACTATTTTCAAAGTCTAAATAAAATCCATTGTTGCCAAATGTTAAACCAGATACATCAATGGGTTTCCATATTCCGCTATCGTCAAACTCTCCAAATGATAATGGGTCTAGTTGTTCGCCATCAATAAAAACTGTTTCTGCAATATATCCATTAAAATATTCGTTACTTAAATTAGCATTTTTTCCAAAAACATGAGGAACTGCACTATTTAAAATGTTTACATAGTTTTGAGCAGGATATGTTGACGTACTAAATGAAGTAATTTGATTTCCATTTAAATACATTTTTACTCTATTTGTTGCTGTAGATTGAGTTGTGTCAACAGCTACTACTAAATGATACCAAGCAGTAGAATCTCTTAATAATTGTGTTGTAACTAAATTACCACTACCAGCTTCATTAAAAATCATTTGTAATGCGTTTCCACCACCATCAAATCTTATACAATCTCTTAAACCACCTGAATGTGATCCAAAAATATTTGGTGCTACTTCGTCATTTTTTGTTTTTTTAAACCAACCACTCCAAGTATAAATTTTATTATTAGTTGGTGTTCCTAATGTTTTATTTAAATAATCACTACTACCACTATTAAATCTACATGAATTAGCTACTTCGTATCCACCAGCTAATGCTGATCCTACATTTCCTGTTGCAATAGTTGGTAACATTAAATCTCCTTTGGAAATTCTGCTAGAGGTCTTGTTTGAGTTCCATCTTCTTGTGTCGTATATTCGTATAATGCCTTTAATTCATCAACAGTAGTACAAGCATCTATTTGAGTTTCCATTTGATTAGACTTACTTCTTACATCTGCTCTAAAAGATAATATATTATCTGGTACATTATAATCTGCAACTTCTGTTGATTTTACTATATACCAATCTGTAGGTGCTAGTAATCCACTTGCTTGATCTTTTACAATTCTTTTCTTTTCAGTTTTTAAACCATAGTTAATTAATTGTACTCCATCTTGATCTAAAATAGGATCACCATTATCATCTACTGCATTTTCATCATTTAATCTTCTAGCAGTTGCAGTTCCCCAAGATTTAGTAACTTGATTATCTGCAAAGTTATATTGTTCGTTTGTATTAATGTAAAAGTTATTATCTTTGTAATTAGTTAAATCATTTACTATTTCATAGATACCTATTGCATTTAATTCTGATTTTGACCAAAGCTGAAATATTTTAGCTGGGTATCTTACATCTCCTATCACTAAAGATTTAGGATTGTTAATGTATTGTGTAATATTATTATCTTCTACTAATGCGTACATATTTTAACTTTCACTTAAATTTAATGTTCTACCTACTTCTTGCCATACAGCACCATTATATTTAAAAACTAAAATGTCTGTTTTTGTATCTGCACTTGTAAATGTTGGTGCTGTGCTAGAAGCAAACTCAAATACTGTGTTGAAAGCTATAGTGTGTGAAGCACTGTAATTAATCTCTATACAAATAAAAGCACCCTCAACAGGATTAGTAGGTGCAGAGAATGTAGTATTTTCTGTTGTTAAATGATATGCGTTTGGCTTTGCCTGAGTATCCCATGCAACAGCATTTGATGATGAAGTTAATGCTTGTTGTGGTACATAAGCTAAGTCATTAAATTTAATTGCCCCTGTTCCTTTTGTGCTAAATTCTATTCCAACATTGGTATCACTTCCTGTTGCAGATATAGATGGGTTATTGCTTGTTGCACTATTTGTTACTTCTAAATAATTAACTGCTGAAGCTGTAGTTTGAAATATTAATTGTTCATTACTGTTTTCATCTAATATTCCGTGAGCATCATCTATTGCAATATTATGTGAGTTAGTATCTAAATTTGCACCTAGTTGTGGAGAGGTATCATTAAGTAAATCTGAAGCTACTGAACTATCAACAAAATCGACAGTATTTGCAGTTGTATTTATATTGGCTAAAGTAATATCATCTGAACCATCAAAAAATTTTAAAACATAAGCAGTTACACCCCCAGAAGTATCTAGCCAGATAGTTCCAGCTACTGCACCACTTGGTCTTGATGTACCAGAGTTAGAAGAATTAATAGCTGATAAAACATTATTAATATCAGTTCTAGTTGCTGGGAATGATTGGTTTGCTATATTATAATCGTGTTGTGCCATAATTTGTTATACTCCTTTTAGAAACCCTTTGCAATAAAATCAAATGTTCTTGAAATGTTAGTTCCACCTGAATTTTGAAATAAAACATCAAAGCCATTAATTGTTTTATTAGATACTGTGAAGAAATCTCCTGTAGCCATATTTTCTCCTGTAATTCCTACAGCATAATTAACAGATTTGTATGGATTTGTAAATGTTACAGTTTTAGTACTAGCACCAGATACTATGTCATTACCACTAAATATTCTATCAGGCATATCAACTGTAACAGTAACCTCTGAAACTCTTGGTGTAGAAGCATTATCAGAAGAAGTTAAAACAACTCTAAATTTAAAATATCTAGCAGTATAGTTACCTATTACAAAATTTCTAAAAGATGTATAGGTTGTGTTGTCATCACTTGTTGCTATTTCTAAATGAGCATCACAGTTAGCTGGTGTATCTCCATCAAAGTTAGATTTTGCAGAATCAAACAATCCAGATTTATTATCAAATAGATCGTCTGGGTTATCAGATGTTTGAGTTATACTTGCAGTAATTCTACAAGTATGTTTTGCACCAACATCTATAACATCTGCAAATTGATAATTACCACTTGAATTATAGTCAGCATTAGAGACACCAGAATCAAATACTCTAGTTGTTTCGTCATCAAAATTTCCAGATGCGCTATCAAACAGTTCAGATGAATCTAATTCAATTGCACCATCAGTTAATATTGTATCTGAAAATGTACCACTAAAATCAGGGTGTTCTGATTGTGTTGCTACTGCATTATGATTTATAACATCTGTTACATTAGAAATAATAGATGTAGCATTAGAACTAAAGTTACCAAGTTTATCTACTGCTTTAATAAGATAAGTTCCAGCCCTAGCTGGTACTGATATTGAAGTTGCTGGTCTTGATACCTTAGTTACTAAATTAACTGAGTTTTGCCAATCTGCTGTTCCATCAGTTTCTTTTGCATATCTAATTTGATAAAATGCCAAATCTAAATCTGTTATAGCTGTCCAAGATAAATGAGCAGATGTTCCTACAATATTACAAGAAAAATCTTCGCAATCACTAGGTGGTGCAATAGCACCTACAATAGTTCTTTGTGCAGATACATAAGATGACGATACACCTAAACTAGATACTGCTTTTACCCTTACATCATAAGTTTGTTGGTCAATAACATTTAATACTCTATGATTTAATCCAGAACCTTGTGCATAAATAATAAAATTAGAATCTGTGCTTAATTTATATTCTACTTGATAAAAACTTACAAAGCTATCAGGAGAAGCACCAATACTTACATCTAAGGCCACAATAACTGTTCCATCATTATATTGAACTAATTGATCTGATAAAGTTACACTTGCTGGTGGTTGCACATTAAATGGATTAGGAAGATTTGTACTAGGTGTTGCTGTAGCTTGTGTTTTAGTTGCCCATGTATAATGTGCGTCTTGGTGTTCTACTAAAGTTAAACCTATTGTAAAATCTTCATTAAAAGTAATTCCTAAAACTCTAAATGGTTTTGCAGAAAAGCCTAAAGAACTATGTGTGATATTTACAATATCTCCTATTGCTAAATCATAAGCATTAAAATTAACATTAATACCTAAAGATAAAGCATCTCTACTTCTTCTTAAAATTACTTCAGCAAGTTCTTCAGCTTGATATGGGCTTGTGATTGTTGTAAAATTAAATCTTCCCTCAAGTAAAAATCCACCATCACTAGCTTTCATAGTTGCGTGTTGATCTGCACTTGGTAATGCACTATCATCTATTGGTGGAAACTGAACTTCATCAACTTGGAAATTACGATCTGGATTTACAAAACCAACTATAACTCTATTATATCTATCATTTTTTGTGGGTGTTGATAAAGAATAACCACCTATAATATCATCTTCTGTTAATGTAATAGATGCAGTTCCTGTTGTTTCTATTACTAAATTATATTTACCAGCATTGTAAGGAAGATAACCCCTACAACCTTTTAACATTTCTCTTACATTATCAATAATATTTTTTGATGTATCTATGGCAGAATTACAATCAAATATATTTATATCACTTGCACCAGAATATGGTGTGACTTGAGTTGCACAAACAACTGAAGCATCATAAAAAGATTGTAAATCTATTTCACTTATTGCTATACCTTTTCCATATCTTGCATTAGTTAAATAATCTAATAAACACCAAGATGGGTTTGTCTGATAAGATGCAGTTTGTTCTACTAAACTTGAATTATATGTTTTAACTTTTTTACCTTGTATTTTAGCTTGTACTTTCGGAATTCCTGTAAAAGCGTCAGAATGCCATTTAAATCTTAAAGCTAAGTAACAAAGCCCACTAAGTTTATGGTTATTTCCCCAACTAGATAATGTTGATAATAAAGATGATGCTGATTGACCATCAGTTCCAAAATGTGGTTGTACCCTAATTAAACTAGTTGAACTTTTAAAAAAATTGCTATCAGAACTATTTACATCAACTTCAGTTCCATCAGATAAAGCACTTGCCCAAGTTACAACTTTATCATCTACTCTTATTTCTTCTATATCGTTTATTTCTCCCTCTGACATTACAATGGCCATATATAAATAAGTGTTGTCATTTCCAGAAGTTTCCATAAAAACTCTAGTTCCCCCTGTTAATCTTTCTCCATAAATAACAGGAATATTAGAGTCATTTGATTGTTTGTTAAGTAATATACCTTTTTCAAAATCATCAAATGTATTAGTACCAAAATCTGGTTGTTCTGGTGTTTTTGGTCTTAATGCCCATGACATAAAAAGAGTAACACCTAAAGAAACCCAAGGATTTCCAATAAGACTTGTTAAAGCCTTTCTTTTAATTATTTCTGTTACTGTTGATACTATTCCACCCATGCCCAATAATCCTTTATAATTCTTTGTGTATTTCTATATATTTTACTATTGTCTGTTCTTAACCAATTAATCATTTTACTAGAACCAAATTTCTTTGCAAAATAATTTTTTGTCCATGACATAATATCTTTTAAATTAGAAATACAAATAGTTTCTATATGCCAAATATTATTACCTGAGTTCCATTCATCATTGTTGATAATTCCTGTTTTTTGAAAACTATTAGATGCGTTATCTGATAAATATGCCCAATTAGTAAAACCTACTAATTTATTATTATAATAATGTTTTTTATATTGATTAAGTTTAATACTAGGAGTTAAATAATATTCTAAGTCGTAATCTTGTAAATGATCGTATTTTTTATAATTTCTATATAGTGAAATAATATCTCTCATTATTTTCTACCCCACTTAATATCTTGTACTGTTTCAGAACTAAAATCCATTCCTACATCTGTACTAAAAAATCTTTGTTGTGATGTATTGTTTGTTTTACGACCATTTTTTTTATTAAAATCTGCCCAATGAGATACAATAGATAATGATAATGTGCTTGTTGTTTTTTGTTCTGATATTTCAAAATTTTCAATGTTTCCTTTATAAAGTAAAAAAGGATTTGCAATTATAGTGTTATCATCAGCTAATAATCCTCTAAAGATAGTAACTACATCATTAATTACATTTTCATTTAGAACTGTTGATATAAATGTTTGATCTGCACCAGATAGACTAAGAGTTATGCTTGATTTACTAACATCTGTTTGTTCGTTAAAATCAGATATACCTAATAAATGATCTGATGCTGAATAAGTAACTGATGAACCAGATACAGAAGAAGTTAAAGGAAAAGAACAATCTGTGAAATTAACAGGAGTACTAAAACCAATAGTAACAAGGTGTATTGGTCTAATATCATTAGTCGCTAATTGATTTTTTATCGCTGTTGTTAAACTTCTGGTCATGTTCTTCGTAAGTTGTTTGAGTTACACTTTCTGTACCTTTTAACATAGTATATTCAAATTTGCTATTAGGTTTCTTGTATTCTTTAAGATCATTAATATTAGTGTCTATTTGATCTTCATTTACAATAATTTCTGCAATAAAATCGGCATTTATTTTATGGGTTATTTTATATTTTTTCACTATAAAGATTCTTCAACATCAAATTCAAATTGATATAATAAAGCACCATCTTTAGCAACTGAAACAACTCCAAACTCTTGAATATCATTTGTTAAATGTACTGTGAAAGGTACATTGTCATAAGTAACTGCTGAATTATCTGCAAGAGCAGTAAGTAAAGGTGGCTCAATAGTTAATGTTGAAGCATTACCACTAGGATCAACATTTGCTACAATCATATATACTTTATCGTGACTAGCAAATTTTACAAAATCTCCTGACTTAAATGCGTTTGGATTATTATTTTGATGTCCATCTACTGCAATAGTAGTATCTCCAACTGCATGAACTCCATTAACTAAAACTGTTCCTGTTTCGTTCCCTTTAGCATCTTCTATTTCTGGTGGGATAATTGTAAAATTTTCTTTTCCTGATCTTTGTTTAATTATAAATGCCATCAACTCTCCATAGACATCTGATCTAGTTGCAGTAACTATTCTAACTGTAAATGAAAATCTTTGACTATCTATTTGTCTAGCAAGTTTTTTACCAGATACAGTTTTTGATATAATAGTATTTTGTATAGATTTAATTCCTAGAGTTTCAAACTTAGCAGAAGATATTGGAAAAGCACCTGACATTAGATTATACTTTTAGCACCTCTCTCATTAACTGCACTATTAATTAATTGTGTAATAGTTCCTCTTGATCTTTGTAATAGTTCATCAAAGCCAGAAGCATCTACCGCATTAATATTAAAATTAACTGTTGTTGCACCACCACTATTATTACCTCTTGATGATTGTTGTATTTGTCCAGATTGGTTAGGAATAAATAATTCAGCACCTCTTTCTCCTACCATATATGGTTGTCCTTTTTGAACTGAACCACCTGATGCTCTGCCTGTGAACATAGATAATATGGCTAATGGATTTCCTGATGAAGCATTTAAATTTCTTTGTTTTTCTTTTTCTCTTGTAATCATTTTTTCAATAGCAAGTTCTACACTTTTCCTTGCTACTACTTCTATTAAAGCACTTAAAACAGAAGCTAATAGTGTTCTTGCCATTTGTCTAAAATTTATAAGTATCTTTTCGCCAAACACAACTGACTTTGCAAGAGTTTGTGACATTTTTGTAATACCACTGCTTATTCCCTCTGCAATTATTTTATCTATATTTTTAAATTTTTCTTGTAAATCTCTTAGTCTTTTGCTGTTTATTTCCTCTAATTCTTCTCCAATTTTTTGAAAAATATTTTTTTGTTTTTGTATTTCTTCAGTTGCTTCTTCTAATTTACCTTTATCTATATCTATTACTGGTGTTTCAGGTAATGGTATGCCTAAAAATTCTCTTAAATCTTTATATAAATTAAAAGATATTTGAATAGCTTGATTTAAAGTTTCTAATGCTTTTGTTAATCCCTTAACAACTACTGCTAATCCTTTTCCTAATGATTCTGCAACAGGAGTTAATAATGTTAAAGTTTCTGATAAAGTATTATTCATTGTGGTTAAAGCACCACTAAAACCAGCTTGACCAATTACATCTAAACTACTTCTAAATGCAATTCCTAAATTAGAAGATGATGTAGATAAGTTATCTAATTTTTGTTCAGTAGCACCAGAGAAAGTTTTTCCTAATGAACTTTCTAAAGCATCTAATATTTTTTTTGCACCCTCTGTTGTTTGTCCAAATTTAGATATTTCTAATCTAGTAATACCTATTTCTTCTTCAAGTAATCTAAATATAGGTACACCACGATCTGCAATTTGGTTTAATTCTTCAAGACCTAATCCACCTTGAACACCACGAGAGAATACTCTTGTTAAAGCATCTAATGTTCCTAATTGATCTGTAGTTACAGCCGCAGTATCTGTAAAAACTCTTAATAGTTTTTCTGTTGGTTCTATACCTGATGCTTTTAATGTAATGAATGATGTTGTTAAATTTTCTACACTAAACTGTGATCTTAAAGCAAAGTCAGTAATAAAACTAAATGCCTCTGCACCTTTTTTTACACCTCCAGTTACAGATGATAAGGAATCTCTTAAATCTTCAAAGTTAGATGCAACATTACCTATTGATCTTAAAGCTACTCCGGTACCAAGTGTAACAAAAGCACCCTTTAAACTAAATACAGCATTTTTAATAGAAGCAAGTCCACCTTTTACTGATCTTAAAGCACCTTTTGTTTTATCTTGTGCTAATATATTTATTTTTAAATTTGCCATTATTTGTGTTTTGCTTTCCTTATTTCAGATTCGTATTGTTCTTGTTCTAACAGCATAAATCCTATCCAATAATTATACTCCCAAACTTCCATTTTTAAAAGTTCAGATAGTGTTATTTTTAATCTATCTGCAACAATAAGTAAATTTTTTAATTCAATTGAATTTTTTAGTTTTTTTTTACTTCTTCAGGAGTTATAGCTGTTACCATAGCAGTAGATATTTTTGATAAAATATCTGAATCTACTTTATACATTAAGGCTAGTTTATCTTCTGGTTTAAAAAGTTTTTTTCCATCTTTATCTAAAGCTTTCATAACCAGTATATCAGCAAGAATACTTACATCAGATAGATTATCTGATTTTTTAAAAAGTATGTTTTTTTCAGAAAGATTTATAGGATTCCAATAAATAACAGTAGATTTTCCATGCTCATCTTTCCACTCAGGTACTTCAATAGATTGAACACCTAAATTTTCAAAATGAGATTTAGCAATATCAATAACTGACATAAATTAGGATTATACAGTTCCTATAGTTAATGCCCCTGTACCTTGAAAAGTAACAGTTCTAGAAATAATTGCGTCCATTGAGTTATTAACTGACATTCCTGTAACAATTCCTGTTCCTGTGAAACTTCTATCTCCAGAGGTTGCACCCTCAGGTAACAGAATAAAAGCAATTGAAGCACCAGCAAGTAAACTTGTTTGTGGTGTATCAGTTTCGTCAAAGTGCATTTCTAATGTTCCAGAGAATGAAGTCCTACCAGCAACAAATGATTTTGTACTATCTGATAAAGCTGTGTCCTCTACTACGTCTCCTGTTGTTTCAAGTGTAAATGATGTTAGTTCCCCAACAGCAGTTCCACCAGCTTTTACAACTCCTTGTTTTCCATGATGTGTTGCCATTTTTTGTCCTTGTTTGATTTAGTTTGTTTGTTTTCTTTTTCTTGCTTATATCCTAAACTTAAAAAATGTTCAAGATTAGATTCATTAATAATTATCTCAGAATTATCCTTATATAATTTAATATCTTTAGCCATAATTACTTTTATTAGTTTTCTTCTTCTTCGTCAATATCTTCTTCATCTTCTTCAAAATCTTCATCATCTAAATCTTCTTCCCATTCTTGATTATCTTCTTCTTGGTTTTCTTTTAATTCTGCTAATAAGTCTTTTACTTCTTCACATAACATAGACTCTTTATCGTGTAATTTTTCTATTTGATCTATTTTTTTTTCTATTTTATTTATAATTTTTGTTGTCATTTTATCTCCTATGGTGTTCCAGCTTGATACTCATACATACATCTAATAGTCATTCTTATTCCACCAACAGGAAATAAAGTTCCCTCGTCAGTTTCTACTTGTACGATTTCAGTATCAAGTGCATTACTATTTCTTGTAATATCAGTTTCTAATGCAGTTTCAATAGCTGTAATTAATTCATTTCTTTTAGTGTCTATATTAGACTCTGCACCTTTAACAAAACCTAATATAAGAAAATCAATAGTGCCATGTCTTGTTTTAGCACCACTACCTAATTCCGAATCATCTCTATTTTCTTCTGATGTTTGAACTATTACTGCTGGATATTGTTGTTCTGATAATTCGTCTATTAAAAATGGTTGTCTTGTAGCTTTTCTTATTGTGATTGGACTACTTATACCTGATATGGTTGATAATAAATTACTTGCTATATTTTCTCTTACACTCATATTCTAAACTTTCTTAATTCTTTTTCTACAAATCTGTTGAATTGTTTATTTATAATCTTTTCTGTAGAATTATTAAAGCCAAAAAATTCTCTTTTAGGTGTACCAAGAACTTGATTAAATAATGCTTTCTTTCTTTCCTCTGCTCTTGAAAAACCTACTGTTACTTTAAATTTTCCTGTTTTATTACTTGTTAAATTTCCTAACATTTTACCTGAATAAAATAAATCAACATTTGTTGATTTGCCCTCTTTATTTAATTTTTTTAAATAACCCTCTGAATATGGTGCAAAAGTTACACCTCTAAAATCAATTCCTTTTTGTGTTTTAGTTCTAATAATATCAATTAATTGGAATCCAGCTTGTCTAATACCTTTATCTATAATTTTTGAAAGTCTATTTTCAAATTTATCAATTTTTTTAATTACTTCTTTTGAATTAGAATTAGTTTTTACAACAATACCTTGAGCAAATTTTTCTAATCCTTTTTTAATTCTGTTAATTTCGTTTTTAGGAATTTCTGTTTGTTTTACATCTTTTGATATAAGTTGTTTAATCGCTGTTCCTGTTGCAACTCTTTTAAGAATTAAAGGAACAGCCATTATCTAGTCAATCTTCTAAATCCATGTAAAGGTTCTCTCTCATTTGCAACAATACTTCCAGAATCATCTACATCATATTCAACACCATCTTCTAATATCATTCTCCATTCGATATTGTATTGGCTCATGTAATATTCTTGCATTCTTTCAAATCTATCTTTTTCTGTTTCTGGTCTAAATTTAGTTAATGCTGGTAAATA
>Ga0181401_1000508_pt1 | contig 16138 bp, 14 predicted proteins | sample 24SPOviralmetaG_FD_130130 | JGI IMG/M metagenome (GOLD analysis project Ga0181401, IMG submission 130130) | Marine viral communities from the oligotrophic San Pedro Time Series (SPOT) site, San Pedro Channel, CA, USA - 24 SPOT_SRF_2011-07-20 | ecosystem: Environmental > Aquatic > Marine > Strait...
CATGGCACATATGATAAATTCTGAAACCCAATTCTGAATCCGAAAAACGCATATTCGTAGAAAAACCTTTCGCAAACGCCTGCCACATCGACCACTTTTGGTCTGTGATTCACCAGAACCCGGTACGGGTATGCATTTCACCAAGCTCTTGGATGTAATCCCTCAATTCCATGAAATTTCTAGATATTGAGAGGTATTTTCCTTCGGTGCACGGGCTGGATTCATCCTCTGCCATCTCTTGGATGAATGCCATCATCTCCGAGTAACTTTCTGTGAGTCTCGCGAAGGCCTTATCAAACTTGGCCTTATTGCAGTTGTGGAGGTGTGTGTAGCACTGGACTTGGGTCAGTTCAGAACGGTGAAGCCACCAGGTCCGTGTGTGTCGGGCGCCTTGTTGGCCATCAATAGCGCGGTATCTGAAAAGTGCATCGGCCCTTAAATCAGCCATTGCCTCTTGCATATGTGCGCGGGCTGCTTCATAGGCGGACATTGTCTTTTGTGTTTTGGGTTTTGGGGTTTTGGAATAATGAATGACCACAGACAGCCTCTCTCGGAAAAGGTGGGGACAGTCGGAAGGCACCCAGTCACCCAGTCACCCAACACCCACCACCCTTCCTGGGGTTTTTTTTTTATCAAAACAAAAACCAAAAGAGACCCAAAAATGCTAGCGGCACTCCTGCTCTCCACCTACCACTTGGTCCACACCCTGCGCCTGATGGTTTCAGTCGAAGGTCACCAGGGTCTGGCCTTTCACAATTCGAAATCCATCATCTCTCGAATTGTGAACCGCATTCCTTTCGAACTTCCATTTCGCCAACCTCGCCGTTTCCTGTGAAACACCCACCTCTCGTCGGAACTCGTCCAGCAGTTCCCGCTTGTATCGTTTCTGCTTGGCCACTAGAGCATTTCGTTTTTTGATACCAGACTTATGTCGGAGATAGTAGAGCGCAGCGTATTCAGCACTGGAGGGCATGATGGTTGTTCTGCAATAGAGGCGAGATATTCTTCAGGCTATGATACACGCACTTGGGGCCACTGGTTCAGATGTCTCCTGCTTTTCATCATCAGCTTTTTCGACCACATCGTAGACATCATCCAATGCGGGGACCGGTTGTGTATTGAGGCTGCTGCAGCGCCCAGCTGGGCGGCGATGGACTGGTGGTCGTTTGCGCACCTTGCCCTTTCGTCTGCCGTGTTTCTTGTTGCGGGTCATTCGTTGTGTTGCCAAGTGGTGGAGTTGTTGCTGGATATAGCCTATTTTTTTCTAGTGCCCGTTGAATGTTTTGTATCTCCACCTCCCCCCCTCCCACTTCCCCAGGTTGAGGCGGCGGCGGTTCACCAGTATCCCGCTCACACCGGAACGCCCCACAGCACAACTCTATCTGTGTGCAGCGCGAGTGCTGGATTTGAGCAAGGATACCAACACAGGCAGCAGCCCCAGCTGATATCAGGACGGCAAGTGAGGTCGGGTCTATGGTCATGTGCTTGTGCTTGGTATAGGTGGATGTGCGGTTTAGCTATTGATTTTGATTTTAGTACTGACCTGATGCGCATATGGGTCCTGGTTCGTAAGAGTTGTACCTCTCGAGTTGTCACGCACCTTCACACTTCCAGACAGGTATCCGTCGATGTCCTTGGTGCCCCCTTGGTGCCCTCCGGAGTCGTAGCTGTTCACCCCCTGCGCCTTCTCTTCGACGCTCTTGAGTGGGTTAAAGACAATGGCTTCGTCACCCTCTGCTCGGTCCTCGTACTCATCTACCGCTTTCTTGCCCGCCAGGTTGGGCTTGCTCTCCAGGAAGCGGCCTCTCTCGAGTTGGTCCCGGTCGAAGTGCTGGATGTCATCTCTGGACATGGTCTCCAGTACCTTTGCCGCTTTGAAGGTGGGTTCCCCTTTGAGATACTCCGGTGGCTCCAGGAACTGGTTCTCCTGCTTTCGTTTGGAAAACTTGAGGCCGGTGAAGCCGTTGAATTCGCCGCGTTTGGCAATCTGTTCGTGCTGAAAGAAACTCATGGTATAGGTATCACGTTCGTGATAGTTGCAGCTGTTCGGGATAGGGTGGTATGTTGTCTAGCCAAGATTAAATTTCCTTCTGTATGCTGCCACATTGCGAGACAGGCTGCGACTGTCACCCCACAGGATATACATGGAAAGGGCAGCGGGCGACATGGGGTCCGACAGCTTCTTGCCCGAAGACCCAGCCCGGTGCCGGGCGCGGTAGGCGTCTCTGTCTGCATCTGTCTTGCTCTTGTTCAGTACATAGTTGCTTCCGGTGCCAAAACGGCGGATGTACTCCTTGCCCTCCTTCTCAAACACGGCCTGAAACTCTTTTCTTCCTGCAGGTGTACGGGTTACGGACTTGAGCTTCATGGGTGGTGCTGCTGGCTGGTCTTTTTTTGTTATCTAATTAGAAAACACATTTTTTTGGTTAGGGTATCCATGCTGAAATTCAAAGTCCCCTTACGCTACCTCAAGGTGAGCTGGTGTATGTTCTTCACCTGGCGCGAATCCCCACTCCTTTCATTCGGATGTTGCTCTTTCGCAGGTCCGCTGGCGAGGGCTGATAGATGCCCGGCTTGTTAGGGACAATCTCGGCAACACCCCTGGTATCCCTCTCGTGGTCTTGGGTGTTTCGGGCCAAGTCGATTTCGTTCGAGATAAGTCCCGATTGTACTTTCATGTGGTCTGTCTCGGGCTTGATGGTCTGCGATTTGTTGCGCAGGTTGTTCTCCTTGCTCTCCCCCCGGAGCAGGCTGCCTGCCGAGTCCATGTCGAAGGCCTTCTTCTGGGTGTAGCTGATGAAGCCCTTCCCGCGCTTGTTGAAGTGGTGGCCGCCGGTGACATCCCCCATGATTTCTCCGGTGCGTGGCTGGGTGGTCTGGTACTTTCGAGTCATTGGCGTTGGTTGTGCTAAAAAAGTATGTTGGGTGTTATAACATATAACTGCAGGAAAAAAAACGATGTCGGAACCCGAACCTGACGAAGAGCAACACCACAGCGCCGAGGAGTTTACGGACTGGGACCCCAGCACAGCTCCAAAGGATTTTCTGGGTATCATTGCTGCTCCCCGAAGACATGGCAAGACCACAGCACTGACCGACTGGCTGCGGGTATGGCACAAGCAGAAGCGCTTCACCCACTGCATGGTGTTCTCAAAAACATTGAGTGGGTATGAAGAATATATTCCCGCGTGCTACCAGTGGGACAACTTGCAGAATGTGGAGGGCATCCTGGACCGCCAGATGGACGTTGCCGAATACAATGCCAAGCGCGAGAAGAAGGAGGACATGGTCCATTCCAGCATCTTACTCATACTAGACGATATGGCGTCAGAGCAAAAGGAGATTCGCACAGGAGAGACAGGCCGACTCATGCGGAGTATCGCTTGCAACGGCAGGCACATTTGCCGAGAGGACCCCCTGGAGAAGAACGAGTGCTCTTGCATTATCTTGACCCAGCAGCTGACTTTGTACCCCCCCAGCATCCGGAACAACTGCGATTTCATCTGCAGCTCCCGTCTGGCCAACCGCTTCGAACGGGAGCGACTGGTACACGAGTCCCTGACGTTGCGCACAGACCGAGAGGGCATGAAAAAGGCATACCAGGTCCTGGACGACGTGACCCTATCCAAGCCCTACAGAATGATAATTATTGAGAAGCACAAGGCGAACCGACAGGTGCACCCAGACTATGTGTACTACTATGATGCGGACGCCAAAGCAAAAGGGGTACGCCTCTTTGGTACCGAGCGAGACTGGCAGGTGAAGAAGAAGCGCATTCGCATTTGATACACATGGGGAGTTGGGACCAGAAGTGGTCGATTGGCCAGGCGTTTGCGAAAGTTTTTTCTAGAAACATGCCATTTCCGGATTCAGAATCAGGTTTCAGAATTTTATACTTGCATATGTGTGTGGCCGATTGGCAGGGTGTTGATATTCTTTTTTCAACCAAATCTCCAAAATCCAGACCAGACCCAATCTGAAAGACAATTCTGAATCCGAAAAACGCATATCCGTAAGAAATACTTTCGCAAACCGCTGCCACATCAACCACTTCTGACCCCACACCCATTTTAACTCCTGATTCTGATGCTCTTGTCGAGGCCCTTCACGCGGCGGTTGGTCAGGAAGCGGCGGGCGTCAGCTGTCAGGTTGGGGATGTTCTCCTTGGGATACGCTGGCACCTCACGTCCCCGGTAGAGGATGGGCTCCGTGTGCGCCTCATACCCTTTGACGCCAACTCCCCGTTCAATTCCACTGGACCTGTAGTGGTTAGCAGACTGATATGTCCTTCCAAACGAATCCTGCCCGTGCTTGTCGTAGAGCACGTCCCCTGGGTGCTCTTTCCCTTCACCCGGACCACGGCTCTTCCCACCACCACACCCACAGCCACCACCACCACCACAGCCACCCCCTCCTTTGCCCATAATCTTTGACAAGTACTCCTGGACGGGAATCACCACCCCGACATGTAAGCCCCCTTTGGCACCTGACATATGAGCTCTGATGATTCTGTACATGTTGAGAAGATGCTTCCGAGCCACAGTCTCACTCTGCATGGCCTCCTTGTATTCTTTCCTGTGTGCTGCCGTTTTGAGCCCAGGTATGATGTCGTCGTAGGCAATGTGAAGAGCCTGGATGCGCCGTCGTACCTGTTTGACATCCATTTTGGCAACAGTGGCTGCCTCCTGTTTGGCCATCTTCTCACTGCCACCTGCAGCCTCAATCACAGACTCCGCAGCCATCCCCGCACCGCCGCCTGTACTACCTGTACCTTCGGGATCCAAACGCGATACATCATAGTTGTGCTGGATGTCTGCCCCATATCCACCCCCTTCTGCTGGTGCCGCGTCTTCTGCAGCTGCAGCAGCAACCGGAACATCTGGGTCTCCGTCTGGCTGCTCATCCATTGCTGCGTCTACGTCTACGTCTACGTCTACAACAGGGGGGGCAGCTGCAGCAGGCGCTGGTGCAGCAGGCGCTGGTGCTGCAGGCGCTGGTTGAGCAGGCGCTGGTTGAACAGGTACTTGTGGTGCAGCTGGTACTGGTGCAGCTGGTACTGGTGCAGCTGGTACTGGTGCAGCTGGTACTGGTGCTGCTGGTGCTGGTACTGCTGGTGCCTGACTAGGTGCTTGTACAGATTCTGCTGTAGCTGGGGCAGGTGCCAGCTCTTCAGCTGCTGCCTGACGGTTTGCGTCAATTTGGGCCTGTCTAGCGGCTGCCCGCCTCTCATTTGCAGTCCGCCGCCGACCTGTTAGCCCGTCTCGGCGTGTTTTGACATTTACCCCTCTCTTGAATTCACCGGTCGGTGCATCGTATTCTTCTTCAGCTCCAGTTCCTGCTCCAGTTCCAGCTCCAGCTCCATCTACAGCGGGTGCAGGGGCAGGTACTATCCCGGCGCGTCTTCTGGCAAACGCCTCATTCCTCAATTTGGCCCCCCGCTGCATGAGATACCATGCCCCTAGCTCTTTCAAATATTCATTGGAAACACCAGTCCGTTTCCTAGCCGACTTGATGTATGGGAACCGCTGTTTCCCTGGCTCAACAAAATCCGCCATCTCCGCATCAAAGTTCGCCCTCGCAGCAGCCAACTCTTCTGTTGTGGCGGGGGTGTCGAAGGGGCCGGCTTGAAAGGGGCCCTCTTGTACTACGCTCTGTAATGCAGCACTGGCAGCGGCCGTTTCTTGGTCTGCAACAGCTTCTTCGGGTGAGACTCCCTGTGTATCCCCACTCGCCGCATCGGCTTGCTCTTCTGCAACTCGGGCCTGTTGCGCTGCAGCCAGCGCATCCATTGCAGTTTGTATCGCCTGCATCGCATCCGGAACACCCGCCACGCCTTGGGCTGCCTGTGCTGCCTGTCCAGCTGCCTCTCTTTCTGCCAGGTTCCGGGCCTGTGCCATTGCCTGGGCCTGTGCCAGTACCTGGTCTGCAGCCTGGCCAGCTGCATATCCAGCTCCCACAGCCTGTCCAGCTGCCTCTCTTTCTGCCAGGTTCCGGGCCTCTAGCTCTTTCACGATGGCGTCTATTCTATCACTCTCTGCCTTGGCTTGATTTAGCGCAACAGCACGAGGAAGAAACTGTAATGGCCCAGTTGCAGTTGGCTGTGCTGGTCCTGGTAAGGGCTGTGGCTGCAGCATTTCAACGCCAGCACCAGTACCACCCATATCCTCATCTGCAAATACAGAGTCCGAACTGGTCCTCTGCTTTTTGTTCGAGTCGGACTCTATGTCTATAATATCAGGGTCAAGGGCTCGCCTTACTGCTGCGGGTACCACACCACGCAAGGGGTCACGAGGTGGGGGGTCCTCCAAATTCACCCCTTGTGCTGCTAGGGCCTGTTGGAATTGTTGAACTTTAGCTTGAGATTCAGTCAGTGCAGGTGCTGGGGCTGCGGCCGCGACTGGTGCAGGTGCTGCGGCCGGGACTGGTGCAGGTGCTGGTGCAGGTGCTGCGGCAGTTTGTAATCTGTAGTTCCCAACGGCGTCTTGGAGGGTGTTGGCTTTGGCGTTGTTGTTCGAATACAGGTATGTGTTGTCACCTGCCTCATTGAACACAATCTTGCCGCCGACTTTCTGCATGTGAAACAACCCCCCTCCCCCTTGCTTTGGTACAAGGGTGTTGAGTCCCGAAAGAGCAGCGCCACCTAGAGCACTCTTATCCCCAGCCTTCTCGAGGGTCCGCATGATTGCCTGTACGTCCCGCTTGAGAGAAGCCTCTTTGTTGAAGAGCTGCTTTTCCTTACTCCCCCTGTTGGCTGGGGTCATGTTTTGGCGGTTGGCTGCGTATTCATCCACGAGCGCTTTCATGTCCGCCCGCTTCTGATTGGCCTTGGCAATCTTCCCATTCAAGGTATCCACCTTCTTCTGTTCTTTGGCTGAAAGGGGAGGTGGTTGTCGCTCCATAATCGCTTTGTAGAACCTCCCCCTCACCACCTCTGCATTCAATCTGGCCTGTGACGTAGGGGCATTAGCCACCTGCTCATCATATCTCTGCAGGTTCAGTTTGTCTGTTGCCGAAAGGTCCTTTTCGCTTGGCCTTGGTATGTTTTCTGGCATGACCTGTGTAGAGCTCATGGCAGTATATCAAAAAAGGTGTTGAGTGCTAAAAAAAATAGATCGCGATTTTGTATGTAGGCACACATCTTTTTCCCCGCTGAAAGTATACCAGACCCCTTTCTCTCTCTTTGGCTGCTCCCCTGAACATGTCCACCAGACACCTGAACAGCGAAGTATTGGCATTCCTGCCCTCCGAATCCAAGGCGGGAGACAACCAGTGCCACATCAAGACACCCGCGGACATGGGCCTGGCTCTGGATTCGAAATTCGTACAAGTCACCAACAAGCTGAACGTCGGGCAGGTGGCCGCCCGCCGCTGGAAAGACGAGAGCGACAATGTGCTGGCCCGCATGGACACCGACAATACCATCCAATTCGACCCCTCCACTGTGCTCGACTTCCAGAACTGCACCATACAGAACCTGGCGGTCGGGGGAGGTGGGAACACACTCGATGCGGCAGCCATCAACTCCAACAACTACCCCAACCAGAGTGTCGACTATGAGCTGGACCAGCTGACAAGCGCACAGGGGACCATCAACAACGCCATCACCGGCCTAACCCCAGACCGTGTAATGGTTTCATCGGGTGGGGGCAATCTGGTACCGTCGGGTATCAATCCCATCACTGTGGCCACAACAAATGCACCGGTCACCTTTACACAGGATGTCACATGTAGTGCTGACTTAAAACTGAATGCTGCAGGTGGAACGGGTGTGTCAGTGTCTCTCGCAGACCCGACAAGCGCCAAGTTTTCCACAACTGGTACTGTGACCAAGTACGAATTCACAGATGTGGAGATGAAGACACGCGCGCTAACCATCCGAGAAGACGAGACCATCCCACAAGGCCTGCGCGTGTTCGTATCGAATGCCAACCAAAAACACATGTACACCACCTCGAACGGTGGAGGGGCCGTATACAAACACGAGTTTGTTGGTCCAGTGAATGCAACAGATGGTTACCAAGTCAACGGTACAGACTTGGACAGTACCCACTTGACCGACACCGCCGACATCGCCAGACTGAACAACCACAACGTGTTCACGCAACCCATTGACAGCACCGATTATTTGGTGAGTGGGGCGGCCCTTGACAGTACGCATCTGGCAGACACCACCGACATCGCCAGACTCACCAGCAGCAACGTGTTCACACAACCCATTGACAGCACGGGCTACAAGGTGAGCGGGGCAGACTTGGCTTCCACACATCTGGCGGATGGTGCGGACCTTGTGAAGCGGGCGGCGAATGGTTCGCTGGATTTACAAGACACAGCGGACCCCTTGCGCAAAGTGGATATTTTGCCGGGGGTTCCCGGTGTCATGGTCTCGTCACAGTTTGGTTTTGGTTTGCTCTCCCTGAAAGACAGTGACACCACGCTGGCCCTCACAGGGGGGTCGGCGGTAAACAAGATAGAGCTGAACGGAGCAAAGACAAAGACCACCGGCATACATGTACGTGAGACCGACAACACACAAGAAGGCCTACACATCGACGTGGTCAGTGCAACGCAGACCATCAACCACACCACAGACGGGGACATACCATACAAGCACACATTTGACGGCCCCGTGTCAACAGCCACCGAGTACCAAGTGGCCGGTGTTGCTCTCAACAGCACGCACTTGTCAGACGGTACGGACCTCTTGAAGCAAGACCCTACCACTCGCATCATCACCAGCCCAGACATCAAAGGGTTCGATACCAAACCAGCAACCACCCACCTGGGACACTTTGAATTCAGACACGAAGCCGTGAGCACTGCACCATCCGACCCGGCAACCAGTAGGCTGAACGTGGTTTCGAAGTTTGATACAGTGAGCGGGACGTCTTACATCGATAAGCCGCTGATGACATTGCACTCTGGTCTGCAGACACTTTCAGAGGAGACTGTGGAAGGGCTAACCACTGACGTGTTACCAGACGATGGCGTGTATGATGTGGACGACAAGAGCGGCCACGTGCAGTTTCAGCGAGATGTGCAAATGCTGGGAGACCCTGCCACCATCTTGCACCTGAACGACCGGGACACTTCCGAAGTCAATTCCGAGCTGGGTATAACTGATGCGCGGGTTAAGGACTGCTATCCACGGCTGCAGAGGACCAGGACCGGGTGGTACAACTCACTGGCGGAGAAGGGGCTGTATGGGTCGGCAGAATACGAATCCCAACTCCCGACTGACACGACAGAGCACCCACACGACCGGTACGATTCGCTGCAGTTCGCTGTAGGGAAAAGGGGAGATTTCGTGGTCAGCCAACAGACAGACAAGGGTGATTCACAACCGATTCTAAAAGTGGGTAGAGATTTGGCGTTCTCGATGTACAAGGACAACGTCACACCCACCCTACAAGGCCTATACAGTGTGCCCTTTGTCAGCTCTGGGAGTATGAAAGAAACGGATTGGAATACGATGAGCAACCCGACACTGGCCCCTGCTGGCTGTGGCCTTCAAGCCGTTGCAACTCGTAACTGGTGTATGAACTCGGGACAGTTGAGCGCGAGGTTTCATAAATATGTCATAGAGCTCTGCAGCCAGGGCCTGCCGAATGCAAATCCAGCCGTGGGGGATTTGCAAGCAGATTACACTTCGCACCGTACAACATGGCCGGAGTGGAACGACAAGTTCGAGCCCATCCGGTTGTACGGGGAGAAGCAAACAGCCGACCCCAACCAGACTCCAACACCCGGAGCCGTCGACTTCACCAATCCCAGACTCCGACAGCACGAACTCGGCCACACGTACAAGAACCCAATCACCATAACACAGAATAAGCACGTCTGGGCGTTCAGACAGTGGCCATACGAAAAGGCCGACCCCAACCAGAACAAGACCGACATTGTTACGAATACAAACGACCAGTTTGTGTACAACTTTACAGTGGCGGGTGTGACCACAACCCACACAATCACCATACCCGTCAAAGCGGGCGGCTACAGTCTGTTTGAACTGTTCGACTACATCAAGAACGAAATGACAGCTACCCAGAGGGCACAGCTCACAATAACAGTAGACACTCGGCCGGCTCACTTGACTTGTACGATTACAACGGGGGCGGCTTTGGAGGTGCTTTTCGACCCGCAGACATATATCAACGCATTTGTCCTAATGGCACAAGTCATTACTCTACCAACGGGGACGACCTCAATAGCTGCAAACTCGAGCGTCACCGGCTTCTCTTCATGGATGACCAAAGTGGAGCAGGAGACCCTGCCAGAAATACAAGAGCGGCAGCAGGTGGTGAGTGGGACCGGAGAGGAAGGGGACCCGTTTGTGTATGGTCCTGTGCCCAATGCGTTCACCGTTGACTGCACCAGCACCATGTCACAGATAGAGCTCAAAACCACCGTTGAACCAGATGGTAGCGTTCGCGTCAATGACATCACCCAAGACGACGGGACGGGCACGCAGTCGGGTGGGCTCTTTGCACGGACGGCTGCCATTGAAACCACAGCGGCGTCTCATGGTACACGCTTGGACACTCTGGAAGCATCACCCGGCCCGCCGGTTGTCAGTGCGTGGACCAATCTTTCCCTTGCGTCTGGATTTTCGGTGAAATCAAATGCTGGGCGCTCTGCGGATGTCTCATATCGCACGGTGGACTACGGCGCCCAAGGTAAGCAGGTGTTTTTACGTGGGGTAGTACAGGCAACAACAGGTAGTTTTTCAACGACTAATAATACGGCTATTTTCACACTGCCTACGACTGCACGTCCGTCGCATCTGTTGGATGTCATTGCAGCAGCTGGTAACGTCACCAGTGGGGGGACCGCTGCACAAGCTTACGTATTTATTCATTCATACGGCACCGTGGAGGTGTTCGGGCTTGGCTCCACTGACACAAGCGGGACAACGCCTGATCCTATCGAGTATGTCAGTTTGAACAACATAAGCTTTTGGACGACTTGAACAACCCAAAAGTGGCGCCCTTGCAGTTTTGGTAGATTCTCTATCGGGAGATGTAATTGAAAAGTTTTTTTTAGTTTAGATAGGAAGAGTAAAAGTTTTTACACATTATTGGTTCCATAAAAAAATTCTGTGTTAGCATCTCAAAATCGTCTCATTTTAAAGTTCATTCTTGAGCCCATATATGTACCCAAATGTAGATTTTTTTTATGGAACCAATAATGCGTAAAAACTTTTAACTCATCCTCTTCTCAAAAGTGGACCTTGTCTATTTGGTATGCCTTGCTCGACTTGTCAACAACTGCATACACCCTGGCCATCCCCCACTGATTCTGTGCCATACCAGGGCGCACGGATGCCGGGTTAGTTTTAAAGGCAGCCTGACCCTTTCGGTAAACCACTTTTAGCCCTTTTAGTGAAAAGCCCGACAGTTTCGCGATCTGTGACAAACTGTTGCTTTTGTCCTTTGGTTGGCCATGCTTGAGGTTGAACTTCTGCTTGTATGTGAGAGCCATACTACGTTGTGTTTTCTGTTAGCCAATATTTTATCTAACACAAACTATAAACCGTAAAGAAAGAATCAGCCCAAATGGTTCTTTTCCATCTTAAAATTACACAAGCGCATGAGCGCATCCGCTTACCCCACGATATCCAAAATCAGACCATGACTCTGAAAAAATCGATAGTTTACACAAACCATCAGACAGGCGGCACCTATCCGCACTCGGTTCTGTATGTCTCGCTGCCCTGGATTTCTCACTTCGAAGTCACAAGCAACACACATACAAACTACCTCCCGATCTCATTTAATAGAGAGTCCAACCATACAGAGTCTGAATACGACATTAGCTTCCACGCTGAACGTGTGCCGATTGATTTTATAACAGATGTCCGTGCCGAGCCTGACGGCTCGCACGTAACATTCGGCACAGGTAATGATGAGATCCAAGAAGTCCATCTCTATTTCGAATACGCACATAATAATGAGTTATAATAACAAAAGCCCAACTTACACATCAACCCAACATGGACAATTTTACATGGCAAGCCGCCGACATGGGCGTGGATATGTTCGGCCGCTTTGTTCGAGATGTGGAGATAGGCATTGATGTAAACGGTAAAAAACAAAAACGCCGTGTGGTTCACGAGTGGGACGCTGACAAAAAAAGCTTTCAACCGATAATGAATCCATCCCACCCTGAACGATACCTACTATCTCTTGGTGAATACTGGCCAGCCACCAACACATCCCGACCCATCACCTACGAAAACAACAAACCAAAACTAAACTTTGACGTAACACGTGGACTCCACAACTACCGACCGTTTATTCAGAAAAACCGCGGGGGTAGAACAACCCAGAAAACAGTAAAAAAGAATACCCGCCCCCAGTTTTTGCCCCTAACATATGCTGCCGCTGGTATCCAACCACCCCTTGACTCACGGGGTAATCCAGTGCTAGCGACTCTACCCATCGGTGGTATAAATCAAGAAGACAATTTTTTCTTATCGATTGACCCCGAGACGAACACCACCTATCATTCAACATTGCCTGGTAAAAATGAAAACTTCCACGAGAGCTGGAGAACTGGCCCCCTTCCAGCATCTCCCTCTGAAATCTCCAAGGTTGTATCAGTCGGCGTGTGGCGTTTTTTTACAGACCCAATAGGTTCTACGATCGACATGTCAAAAGGTAACGAAGAATACCTAGGCCACAATCTCGACTACAGCGCACAAGATTTTGCGCTGGATTTTGTATATGAGGTTGGACTCGGTGGTGGTGGTTCTTATACAATGTGGAAAGATTTGCTAAAAAAACAAACGACACCCAATATCAAATCCACAACCAAATCAGCGGCAAAATCAGCAGCCCCTGACACAACACCAGCCGCCCAACTAATAAGCCAAACTCACGAGCACAACCTCCACAAAACAGCAACCAATGAATCATACAAACCCCCATCTGAACGTTCAGATATTGGATCATTTACATATGACACCACCCTATCCAATGAAGAAACCGCTATTTTCCATTCCGCCCAAACAGCAGAAACTATTGTCGCACATCGCGGCTCCGTATCAATCGAAGACTGGACAAAAACAGATCCGGCAATTGGTATCGGCCAACAACTAAACACTGACCGATTCAAACGTTCACTTGCCCTTGTAGAACAAGCACATACAAAATACGGTTACAATGTTATAGTGACAGGACACAGCCTTGCCGGGTCCCTTACCTACGCTTCAGCATACAAATACGCAAAAACAGGTTGGCTCAAAGAAGCAGTGGCTTTTAACCCCGGGACTTCAGCATTCAGTCCATTTACCAATGTATCCCAAGTAGAAGCAGCCACACAACTGACAACAACCCATCGGGTTATAGGAGACGTTATATCAGCTAGTCCCCCCCCGTTTGGAAAGGTCAACTCATACGAAGTATCAAGTGTAAGAGACCCCATAGGCAAACATTCGATGTCCAGCTTTGAAAAAAACGGTGTCGCATCATCATACACACAGTCTGGCGCAGATTTTATACAAGGCAAAATCTCAAACAAGGCGAAATCGTTCGCCTCGGCGAGTGGCAAAAAGACCACCTTGTCGACCCAAGAGCAAGGCACGACCGAAGCCGGGGAAGCAACAACAACACAAAACACAAACTATGATTTAATTGTTGAATCTGGCATTGCTTCTTATAAGCCAAGCCAACCCGCACCTAGTCCATATTCTGAAGAACACACCACCTATGTATTGGCTGTTTTAGAATTGATAAAACCTTTCCCAGACAAACCAGCCACTGATACACCACCTGAAATTCTACAAGCAGCAAGGCTCAATATGGAATCATCGATTCCATCTGACGTATTGGGTATTCTATCACCACTCGGGAAAGACCGACTGCTCCACTATTACACCAGCTTATTACAGCCAAAAACAGCACCACTCCACATTACACAAACACAGCCACAACCCCAAGCACAAGCCGCCCAACCAACAGTTCAAGAGCCAGCCTTTGACTACGCAAAGGTTCAGGCATACTATGACAAAATCCAGGCCGACTGGGACGCAGCCCATATGAAAAAACCCCAACCAACAAAAACCAAACCAGTATTAAAAAGAGTTTCTACACAATCTGGTGTAGCCCCGACTAGAACTGACACAACAGTACGAGCAATTGGTCCAGCTTTGGTCCAACCAAAAATGACCACCTCCAGCTTCAACACTTCGGGATTATTCGGCCCAATAAGGGGTAGTTTAGAATCTGAACTTGCCCGCCTGACTGCAGATAGAGAAAAGCTGCACAAAGACATCAAAACAAGACACACGACTGTAGCAATGCATGCCGTGTTCCAAGCCTACGATAACCAGATAGCCGAACTAGAAAAGCAAATCTCCCAAAATCAATCCGTAGATGACGATGATTTATACGGAGATGGTCCAGACTCTGACAATGACTTATACGGAGATGGTCCAGACTCTGACGATGACTTATACGGAGATGGTCCAGACGACGACGACGTGCCATGGTGGGCAAAGAATGTCCCAGAAGTCATCCACCGTTCCATCACAGGCGGTGGCTATGAACACTATAAAGAGTACCGAGAACGCGAGAGAGCCTATCTAGCGCGCCAACAATCCCAACAATCCCAACCATCCCAACCATCCCAACCATCCCAACCATCCCAACCATCCCAACCATCCCAACAAGACACCACATCATCGGCCCCAGTAACAACTGAAAATGTCCCGAGGTCATCTAAAAAACCCGTTCAAGTGTTGGGTTACACATTTTATACAGACGAACAAAAAAAAATATATGAACAAAATTTTATATGTTGGTACACATTATAACAAACACCACCGACCCTATCCTAAAACAAAAACAAGATGAACCCGACCCTTTCTAGTGCTGAAAGTTCAAGCGTGATCAACACGCTAAAACAGAGCAAACAGGTAAACGATTTTATCTACTCTGAAAGTGGTGCCTTGCATGTGAACCACTCGCTGCAGATCACAAATGTCCCGGTATCGTCTGGTACAGTTGGAGCCCAAAAAACTATGAGTTTCTCCATTCCCAAGAATGGCTTTTTACAGAACATGTGGCTGAACCTCCGACTCCCGGCGTTCGACAGACAAACTGATGATGACTCGGAAATTGACGGTGAATTCCCCACCGGTAATAATGTGGACGGGTACTCTCGCCTCGGGCTTCTCTCGCTGATCGACAATATCAAGTTGGAGTCAAGCGGTCGTGTTCTCGAGTCTCTCTCCAAATGGCAGATTCTGCAGAGACTGTCTGACCTCCCATCTGCAGAACGCACAACTGCCCAGCTTGCCTACCGTATGGGTATGGACCCCCCGGACAATGAAGCCTACGACGCCGCCCTTTTTCTGCCGTTCTTTTGGTACAAGCAGACCGCCAAGTATGGACTGGACACTGATTTCATCGAAAATCACCGGGTAGTTGTCACCCTGACCGACTGCAAGGCAATCTGGGATACTTCCGCCACAGACTACGTCGCACATGTTCCCACCCAAGCCACGCTACTCACAGAGTACCGACAGGTAGATGACCACGTGAGACAAGAGATTATTCAAAAAAATTATTCTTCCGGGATGCTGTCAAAAGTCGTCCGACTTTCTCGCGAGGAAGCCTACACTGTAGATACTCCAACCTCCACTAGTGAACGCGAAGTAACAGTAGACCTCCGCGAGTCAGACTGTATTACTGGCATTTATCTCACCGTAGTATGTCCCAGCACTTCTGCAAGCGCACACGCAACCTATGCAGCAGCAATCAAGGACAACTCCCCCCTAGAAATTACAAATGTAGAACTTCGTTTTTCGGGTCAGACGATTATGAATGTGCCCGGTGTTTGGCTCCAGTATTACGGCCGGACCTATGGTCGCCCTAGCAAAGATCGCGGTGATGGCGCAGAAGACAGACAGACTGACTATTCCCAGATGAAATACGTGTACCGTCTCTCCTTTGATGGTCTCGGTGCTGATCTGTCAAATGTAGTCGCACTTCGCGAAATCAGCCAAGCGCGCCTTATCATCAAATACAAACCGGCGGCAGCTAATCGTCAGCACCACGTCCACGTTGGCTACGAGAGTGTGTCGTTCATGACGGTGTCTGCTGCCACTGGTCGTGTCAACCTTTCGATTAGTTCTTAA
>Ga0181401_1000509_pt1 | contig 16126 bp, 26 predicted proteins | sample 24SPOviralmetaG_FD_130130 | JGI IMG/M metagenome (GOLD analysis project Ga0181401, IMG submission 130130) | Marine viral communities from the oligotrophic San Pedro Time Series (SPOT) site, San Pedro Channel, CA, USA - 24 SPOT_SRF_2011-07-20 | ecosystem: Environmental > Aquatic > Marine > Strait...
ATTTCGTGATTGTTTTTCCGGGGCTCCTGGACACACAAGGTTTTCGTATTCGTATTTTTGAGATTTTTCCCATATAATCCTTTGAACGTCTTCACAGAGTTCATTTGTCGCTTGACAGAAAGCGATTTTGTAGTCGTGTGTGTGTAAGTGTATGTAGTCCATTTCATTTGTTTATTATTGTTTTTATTTCTTTATTTATATTTGAAATACTTAGGTTTATAATGAACAAATTCCTTATCATGTTTTGAATATTCTAAAATAACAATCTCACCGGTATCATTTTTTGATACAATCTTGTTCGTATGAGAGTATATATTTTCTTTATTCACAACGTCTTGGTGAAATGATACACGAGATTCTGTTCTTTTTAACGTTTGTGTATTTGAACCCAATAAGCGAGATATACTAGAGTAAAACGAAAACATGCTATTATTTATGTTTATTTTTTTATATACTAAATATAATATGGTTTCACTCCAGGAGTTACCTAAAAAGATTCAGTATATAACAATAGATTCAAATTTTGTTACAGGTACAAATAATACCTTTTCTTTTAACCTCGAACTTTCATCTAATACACATATAACAGATATAAGTAAGGTATGTGGTTTAAAGGTTGTTGATTTTTATGTAACACAGGTAGGTACAAGTAGTTCTGGTACATCTAATGGTGCAAAATACCTAGATATTATTTGCGAAGACGTACCAAAAGTTGCACAGATTCTAAATGAACGAAAGGGTGAAGTGTTTGCACGCATACCCTTGGAAAGATCATTTGACGGTTCTAGTAATTTAAAACTACACGATAAACAGTGGAAATCTTTTAATAGACCGACATCTTTATTTAACCCTATATCGATTAAAAAACTCGATTTTGAAATATATGAACAACAGGGTGATGGTGATTATGTAAAACTACAACCCGATTCGGAATGGTTCATGACATTAGAAGTTACGACAATAGACGTAAAAGAAAAACCTATAAACAAAGAAGTTCAAATTCTTGAGGCTTTACATAAACTTATCGGGAAGATAGATGAACTTAACGTAAATGTTAAAAAGCTTCCAGATAAGGAGGATATTGATAAAATGGAAAAAGAAAAAAAGAAAAAATATCCACTTTATTACCTTCTTACAGTAATTCTATTATTTGGAAGTGGATTTTATCTATTAAAACGTAAAAATGTACCTACAGCTATGCAGGTACCAATGTCTGTACAACAAAGGTTTTAAATTTATTCAGCTTTTTTAACTGGAGCTTTTTTAGCTGGAGCTTTTTTAGTTGGTGAAACAATTTTCTTTACTGCTGGTTTAGAGGCTGGTTTAGAGGCTGGTGCTGGGGTTGGTGCTGGGGTTGGTGCTGGTTTAGCGACTGGTGCTGGCGCTGGTTTAGCGACTGGCGCTGGCGCTGGTTTAGCGACTGGTGCTGGTGCTGGTGGTTCGATGTGATCGATAATTTGTTGAAGTATACCATAAATGGCATCTGGTCGAACTTTCCCTTTTTGAATTTCTGTATCAATTTGTTTTCTGATGAACTCCATCGCGTAATATATATAAAAGAAATATTATCTTTATACTAAATGTTATTCATTGGTCCAACTCTCCTTAGTGGAATTGGGCAACATTGTAAAAAATATATGGATATTTTCCCCGAAGTTGGGTACACTAAATATATTGAAATAAATCAGGAAATACCCGAATCCGATAGTGCTTTTATATTCGCACTTCCTGTAAAATATTGGTTGGATAAAATACCTGAAATTAAAAGAAAAATAAAAAATGTTACGTGTATGACCGTCTGTGAGACCGAGACGGTTCATGAAGATTATGGTAAGCTTTTCGATTTATTTGATAAAATTGCTGTACCAAGTGAATATTGCAAAAAAGTATTTACACGGCAGTTCCCGTATAAACATTTTTACGTATTGCATGCACATATACCTGATAAAAGACCTTATACATTTTATCATATAGGTAACGTATACGATCCGCGTAAGAATTTTAATAAAATATTAGAATGTTTTATACGATTAAATAAACCTGATACTCGATTAATTGTTAAAGCAACGTGTAAATACCCGTATAAAGTCAATATACCAAATGTTACTATTATTAATGATCTTTTACCAGATGAATATATGGAAGATATACACAATAAATCCGATTGTTATATAAGTTTTTCATCATCGGAAGGTGTGGGCATGGGTGCAGTAGAAGCGGCTGTAAGAAATAAACCGGTTATTATAACAGATTATGGAGGTGCGTCAGAATATATAGAAACGCCTTATACGATAAACTGTGAACTTCAGAAATTACCTAAAGATGATTTTTTATACAAAGCTGGCATGGAATGGGGTAAACCCAATGTAGATCAGCTAATAAAATTTATGGAGGATGCATATAACAAGAAATTAAGGTATATGGACCATCCGAAAACTCGTATGTTGACTTGTAAAGAAAATGTATTACAAGAATTCGTCGTTAATGTAATTGGTAATAAAAATAATCATACCGGTCAATATAGCCCCGGAAGTGAGTGACCCCCTTTGGGCTATAAGCATGGCAACAATGTCATCTATAAATTTAATATTAGTTGGTTTTTTTAAAATTTCTGGTACGATTTGAGAAATAGCGAGGTAAAGAGCCATTCCTATTATAACAGGTCTGAGTGTTTCCTGGTCTAACATTTACTATTACAATATATTTATTTTTTAGAAGAATGTTTTTTACAATATTTTCCACACGATGCTTTAAAGGTACATCTTTTTCCAGACAATGTTGTTGCACAGCATATGACAGTTTTCGTTCTATTGTGAATTATATTTTCCGGGACTATTTCTAAAAATTTTATTTTACTCTTTTCTCTCTTATCGTCATACTTTTTGCGAGACTCTCTAAGTTTATGAATACTTCTCGCAAAACGTTCACACTTTTCTTCTTGGTTTTTGTATAAACCTCGAGCAATATCTAAATCTTTTTGTTCATACAACATGTTCATTTTGGGTTTGGATTTGATTCCTAATATATATTATATATTTCACAACTGAGGTTATAAAAATACATATAATTATAGAATTACAAATAACGTAATACCATAAATATTCATATATACCCAAAAATGTTGTTAACAGCATAGCAAACATAATATATACAGTGTACACGATAATACCGTACAGATTGTTATTTTGAACACTATGTAATGGTAATATACATGCAATACAATTAGATATAGATATCATATTATCATATACGAGTGAATAATATGCACTAATTATAATAATAAACAAATTTAACCAATGTACAATTTTCGATTCGAATATTTGATAATCAGGTTGTCGTACTTGTTGTTGAATTTCGGTATTAGGTAACACTTCTAATACAGATGGTCTTTCTTCGTCATAATTTATACCTATACAACGAGTTCCATCGGGTTGTCTAATTTCATTATAGTACATAAAAGAATAATTTGTTTTTCTTTTATGTACATTAATTGTAAAGGATTTTGTTTCAATTGTAACGCACCTTTGAAGCCTTATATTAAGTCGAATAATTATGAGGTTCGTGAACTTATTAGGAAATATAGACGTATTAACCCAATATGGTTATACAACAATGAAACGTATTATAAGTTTTACGGAAATGTATTGAAACGTGTATGTTTTTCCTGTTTTACAACCCTTAAAAAACCAGGTAAAAGACAATTGCTTTTAAGAGAGATAGGTAAAACTAAAAATGTAACAGCTAATTCTTTATCGTTAACAACAAAAGATATGTTATTTTGGTATCAAAGTTTGTACAGATATGTTTCCAAAAATTTTAAAAATAGACAAATGATCGTGTATAACTCCATTTAAAAAATTATATATAATAAGTAGTATGTGCGATACCAGTGGTCCAAATACAGGGTCTATAATATCACTGAATGCGATAGGTAAACAGGATACGTATTTGATAGAAAATGATCAGACTAAATCTTTTTTTACAAATAAAAGTAAAAGACATTCTAATTTTACAAAATTTCATAAAAGTACTGTTGTTAATAAACCATCTAATGCTTCACCAAATTGGCCATTTAATCAAAATGTTAGCGTAACACTTAACCCGAGAAATATGGGTGATCTGTTATCAAATATGTACATTTCGTTTGATTTACCAGCAGTTTCTAATTCTAATTTTAACTTTTCTGATCAGATTGGTAGACATGTTATAAAATCTGTCACTATGCGTGTAGATGAACTTGTCATAGAAAAGTTTCATGCAGATTGGGGTATAATTCATGATGAACTTTATTTAGACGAATCAGAAAAAAGAACTTTAAGATACACTATCAACAGAAATTTAGCACAGGGTACGGCTATAGCGAATAAGAGTTTGGCGATACGAAATTCAAAAGTTTTTATTCCAATACCTTTATTTTTTTCAAGAAAATACGAAAATGATGAATATGAAACTAATAAACCAAATAGACCCTATTTTCCAACGTGTGCTATACATAAACAAAAAATACAATTTGATATTGAATTTTTCCCACAAAATTTCTTTACCGACGATACTTCTACTTTATCACTGAGTAGTTTTAACATTGTTACAGAGGAAATAACAATTGAAAGTGCAGAACGTATGTATTTGAAAAATGAAAAACAAACTTTTATTACAGATATAGTACAGAAACATCCTTCTCTCCTTATAAATTCGGGTGTTACTAATACAAAAATAGAACTTGTACCTAAAATACCGGTTAAATCAGTTAACTGGTTTTTTAGAAAAACTTTATTCGAAAACGAATCTATACCGAGAGGACCAGGTTTCACAAATTCAACTGATAATAATAAATACTACTTTCATAATAGGTATAATTTATCTACACAAAGTACGTATTCAATTGCTAACGAATTTTATAATCCTCCCATGTCAAGTGCTAAAATTTTTGTAAATGGAGAAGATGTTCCGGGGTTTCAAGATAGTGATCATAAATATTATAAATATACCACACCATTATTGTCTCGGTTATCAAGGCCTTTAAGAAATATATACACGTTTGCATTCTCGATGAATCCGGTAAATGTGGAACCATCGGGAAGCTTAGATTTTAGTCAGTTACAATCTAACAGAACTGTTTTAGATATTAAAATGGTAAATGGTCTATCTGAAGACTATAATTTACACATTTATTATGTAGGTTATCAAACCTATACGTTTGAGAATGGATATATTAAACGTGCTTATTAAATAATTTATTTTTATTGTTTTTAATGTATTCGATTATATTATTCTTTATACACCATCTTATAAAATTTAACTGCGCAACTGTTGTATGAATTTCATCAGATGTACCTGGTATTGTGTAACTAATTTTATCTGTTCTACAAAAAGGATCAAATAACTTTTTACTATAACCATCCAAGCTCGATTTATAGGCGCAGTGAACACTGAAAATTTTTCCATCGTTAGTTTTGTATGTTAAATTATTTTTTTTAGAATAATTTGTTATAAACCATTCAAGATTTCTCAAAGATATACCACCCGATTTGTTTAGTATCTGTTTTAATACATCTTTATTTTTAGATTCTTTATAAAAACCATCTATAGAAGTTAATAATATATCTGATTTATTCATCTTATATATTTTTATAAATTAAACTTTAAGTTTATTTAAAAACTGTTTTTGTAATAGGTAGTGGCGAAGATTCGTCATCGGATGTATTATCGGATGAACTGTTGTTATTAACATTATATTGAACTTTACTCCAATTATAAATAATAGGTACATTATCTAATTTTAAACTTTTTGCGTGACTTTTACAAAATTTATACGAACCCAACGTCCATTTAGCAGATTTCATGCATATTTTACCACTGTTTGATATTCCACAACATAGTTTGATACACCCGGAATCTCGTGTATGTGTGTCAGTTATATACTCTAAACAAGATGATATATTAATAAGTCCTTTTTTTTCTCGTGATAAACGTTCAATCGTATTACATTTTATAATATCGAGTCTTTCTATAGCTGTATTGTGAATAGCATTACTTAACCTGAATTCAATTCGTGCAGTTTCTCTTACATCTAACATTTTTGGAAACGATACATCTTCGTCTTTATAAACGTATTCACATTTTTTAATAAGTTCTTCAAAGGGTATTTTGTATTTTTCAGAAATTTTACGATACATGTGAATGAGCTCGTATTTTATTAGATTTTTGATATTTTTTTCAAAAACCTCGATCGTTTGTGAAAAAGTTGTGATATCCATATTCTTATAATACATTATACTTTATTTTTTAAGTTTAAAAATGTCTGATATACGTTTCTGTTTAGGATCGTAATCACACAATTTATTCCGTTTTTCGGGTTTAGAACGTGTTATGAGTTCCCCGAATATTTCTTCCTTAGGATTATCAAATAATGGTTCTATAAGATCACATATAGGGTTAATAAATTTATTAAGAAAATAATAAGGGTAATCTATATCCATTTTATTATCGACCGCATATTTCGGATCTTCGGCCTTCTCATACGCTTTTGCTCTAGGATCCCAAGTTTTACATAAAATATAAGGGACTCTATCACCAGATTGTGGTTCAGAACCAGGTTGTCTATCACGCATCTTATTACGAACCTGTACGTGTGGTAAATTATCAGACTTATACGAATCACCCAATTGTTGCGAAAGTATAAGCTTTTCATTAGGTACGTCACCTTCTAATAACTCTACGGCCCTTTGTAAAGCTAACGCTTTAGGTGTACTCGTATCGTTACTTTCCAATATAACATCGAGTAACTCTTTGGAAACTTCGCGCATATAAGGAGTATTATCACGACGAACAAGTTGAAGACCTTTTACGTCTATATAATCCATATTCATTTTACCATCTTTACCTTGTGTCCATAATTTTGCCGCGTACCTTTTCTTTGAATACAAAAAATACGGATAATACACCTTTTCAAGTTCGAGATTATTTGGTTTCTTAAAAAGTTTTGTACACTCTTCCGCCGCGCGTTCACCGAGTTCCCAACTATATTTAATAGCCTCCTCACCTTTACGTTCACCGACGTCAAATTCGACCATAACAGAATCAGTGTCACCGTACCTTACCTTTGCACCCGGGTAATGTTTCTCGACGTAATTCTTCGTATCTTCGATCATCATACGCCCTTTCATAGTTGTTGAAGACGCTATAGGTACACATGGTAAAATACCTTTAGACGCACCGGTAAAACCGTATACAGAATTCATTGAAATCTTATACGCCAATTGTTTACCATTATACATCTCTTTTAAAGATCCCGTCGAATTAGCCATATCTTTTTTTGCCTGTTTTCTAAACTGTTTAAGTTCTGTTAAGATATTTGGTATAAGACTCGGTACATTTTGTACGAATTTATAATTTCCAAACGTTTCGATCTCTAAATCGGGGTATAAATTTTTGTTTTCGTACACGGGGTCCATTATCAAGGTAGAATAACACAAATTGTGTCCCACCATTATAGACGGGTACAAGGCTTCAAAATCAAGGGCAGTTATTGGTGTGTAATACGCACCCTTTTGTGCCTCTAATACAGTTGCACCTTCATATCCATCGACGAGACCCTGTCCCCACTCTATAGTAGGAACAAGGTATCCCATTTCTCTCGCTTTTTTAGTTAACTGACTAAACACTTTAATCTGTTGTCCTCTCTCGACTAAATAACATAACGGAACCCATGTCGCTTTTGCCATCTCGAGAAGATTTATAAGTGTACATAATTTAGAAAGTAATTTATGTGGAAGTAAAGTATCTTTTATACAATATTCCGCAACCTCGCGTAGTTTTACCGGATCTTCCTCTCTAAAACGAGCAAACATTTCTTTGGCAGACATATCAATTTTTTGATCACCCAAATATAATTTAGAAACGTTATCGAGTTTATACGAATCGAGTTTATACCCCTTTTTAACCTCGTGAAACATATCAAAAATGAAACGACCGGGTATAGGTAATAATTTAAGTTCATTATCACCAAGTGCACTCGAAGACAATTTTTTCACTTTCATCTCGCACGTATGACCCTTAAGTTTACTCATTTCATAAAATTCAGACGAACACCTAACCATATTAGCTCGTGTCATTATATAATTCATATCAAAACCGAATATGTTCCAACCAGTTATTATATCTATATCCATTTTTACCATATATTCACTAAACGCTTCTAACATCTTACGTTCAGAATCGTAACTTAGAATAGTACATCCTTCAAGCTCACTATCCGTTTTTTTATAACAAAAACAGGTTTTATTATAAGGAACGTCGGTACCAAAATAACACAGGGAAACTGCAATTTGAAAACAACAATCGCCTAATATTTCAGCATCCGGGAATTTACCAGTCGAACTATTACATTCAATATCAAGGGATGCAACTACAAAAGGTGCAGTTTCAGGTTTATCGACCGGTTTTAATTTTTTCCAGTTACTACATGTTATATCAATGTCAGTATTTGCATAATTTGTATCAGTACAATCACTCCCAGAATCTAACCACCCAGTTGACTGAATACCAGTTATATGCATTAATCTAAGTACCGGATCCAAATTAGACTCATAAAGTTTCAATTTTACCTCTTCACCGGTAAATTTCCATCGTCGGAGTTCTTCGTCGTTTACGATATCAAACACCCATTCATAAATTTTCAAATGTCTTTTCAGCGTGTACCCAACCTTACGACGATTCGCGAGTGTATCAAAATTAAGTTTCATAAAATAAAATTTTTTACTATTCTGAAATCCCCAAACATCCATAGAAGACTGTATATCGTAACTCATTTTTAAACCAGGACAAACCTGTCTTATACTATCGTAATATATCTCAGCACGTCTATCGTAACCATCAGTAGGTAATTTAATAAAAAAATAAGGAGCAAAGTGTGTAGTAAGACATATAGATTTTCCACTCTGTGTCTTACCAAATATATGTACTAAATGTTGATCATCTTTGTCTTCGGTTTCCCAGGTAAGTGCCTGAAAGACGACCATTTTTCTTATTACGTTATCGCTCGATTTTTTTAATATACTATATTAGTAAAATATGTCAGCTGCTTTGATCGATCTAGTATCAGTAGGTGCACAAGATGTGTACATCACAGGCGACCCACAAGTCTCATTTTTTAGACAAAACTATAAACGTCATACCAACTTCGCGATAAAACCAGAACGTCTCGATTATATCGGTTCATTTACGGCCGGTGCCGAAATCAAAATTCCAATCCAGTCAAAGGGTGATCTTTTAAGCTATGTTTGGCTCGAAGGTACTAATATTAACACCCACCATGAAGTAGCACCCACAACAAGTTTATTTAATTCTCGATCAAACCCAACCGAATTTTCTCTTTGGATAGGTGGTCAAGAAGTGTGTAAATTGGATGCTCTCTATGTTGCGGGTGTTCATAACGTTCTCTATAACGAATCTCAGGCAAAGGCTACCACTGCTACAAATACCAGAGGTGTAGAATTAAATGCTAGTCCGAATAGTTACGTCATACCATTCTTTTTCAGTGAAGACTGGACCAAATCCTTACCACTCGTCGCGCTTCAATACCACGAAGTTGAAATTAGAATCAAGTGTAGAACTGGTGGAAGTAGTGCTCTCGGTGCGATAGCACCAAAAGCGTATGCCTCGTACATATATTTGGACACAGCCGAGCGTGAATTCTTCGCGAATAGCGAACATGAACTCCTCATAACACAAGTTCAGTACCAACCAATGAACAAAGATGATACGTCGGTCGATCTTTCGTACTTTAACCACCCAGTTAAGGCCGTTCATGTCGCTGCATCTACAGAAACTGCTATTTGGTCATTTACCGAAGGTACCATGTATATAAACGGTACACCACTTTTCGAAGATATGACAAGTGAATATCACTCAAATGTTGTTCCAGGTAGACACTGTTCCGTTCTCCCACACGCCCTAGACACTGAACCAGTAGCCACGTGGCCATTCTGTCTTACGATGAATAAATCACAACCAACGGGTTCTTTGAACTTTTCGCGTATAGATTCCGCTAAATTAGCTTTAAAAGGTACCGCAAACGCTAGTTCAGGTGTGGTAGGTGCTGTTCGCGCATACGGTGTCAACTATAACATTCTCAGGATTAAGAATGGTATGGGTGGTGTCGCATTCGGTAACTAATAATTAATTATAACGCCCCCGTAGACCCAAAACCTCGGTTCGCGCGCATAGTTTTTTGTAACTCATTTACTTCTTGTATAAGAGGTGTCGAACACTTCTCTAAAATCAACTGAGCAATTCTTTCCCCTTGTTTAATTTCGAACGGAACTGATCCGAGATTAAATAAGCAGACCTTAAGTTCACCCGTATAATCAGGGTCAATCACACCCGCCCCGACGTGAATTCCGTATTTTACCGTTAACCCTGATCTCGGTGCTATGCGTCCATAACACCCGAGTGGTATCGTTGCACAAACACCCGTACTCACAATATCCCTAGAATTTGGTTGAATAACCAAATCGTTTAAACTGTATAAATCGTATCCAACTGATCCCGGAGACGCGCGTGTCGGTAAAGTTGCATCTAGTGTTAGTCGTTTAATTTGAAGTGTTTCTGGCATTCTATTTTATCTATATACTCAAACTTTCTTTAATTTATTTAATTTTATTAGAGCAATCAATAAAATTATAAAAAGTATAACCATTTGAACAAAAAACATGTCACCGGTCGTTATATTATACCCAATAATAGGAATACGAATAATACCATAGTCTTTAGTATGACATATCGTTTTTTCACCTCTATTATAAATATATTTTGATAAATCTTCTAACATTTTAGGACAGTACCTTTTATATCTATTCGTACTTATTTCTCCACCCATTATGTTATCTTCATCTGTCCAAAATGAATTTTTATAATCAATCTTTTTATTTAAATTTTTAATACCATTCGTCTCCATATCAATGTGTGTTGAATGATTATGGTTTATTATTTTCTTTGCACCTTCACGTGTAATAAAATATGCAGCCGTTGATCCTGAATACTTCGTATTTATCCCCTTTGTTTTAGGACAAATACCATCACAGTGTAAACTTAAATAGTCCCAATCTATATTTTCGAGTTTCTTTTCCAAGTGAACAACGTTAGTAAATAAAGGAAAAGCATCGTCTTCCATTATTAAAGCAACGTCGTACGGGTCATTATCTAAAAAGTGTTTAAGTGCCTGTATATGACTATACGTACACCCGATAGCAGATCTAGATGCAAAACTATCCACCGTAAATATGAAACTAAAATGTTTTTTTATTTCACTTTTGTCAATGTTTTCAAATGTATATCCACTTATACGCGTAGGATAAATACCAACCTCATTAAGTTTCTTTTCCTGAACTTCATATCGTTTCTTTTGAGAATCCAAATTTATAACGTACGTATTAAAGGTCATATATGTTAGTATATCCTGAGAATATATTTAAAAGTATAAGTTCAATACTAATTAATAATGAGTTTGAAAATCATAATGGGGAACATGTTTTCGGGTAAAACGTCCGAACTCGTTCGACGTTTAAAAAGGTACGAGGTTATAGGAAAAAGTATACTCGTCATAAACTCAAGTAAAGATACGCGGTGTTTAGAACATGTTCTACGAACACACGATAACATGAAATTTGATTGTGTAAAAACAAATAATCTCGATGAACTGAACTACGATAAAGTAGATGTTATAGCCATAGACGAAGCACAATTTTTTATAGGTCTAAGACAATTTGTAAAAAAAGCACTTGTACATGGTAAAACAGTTTTATTAACAGGTCTCGACGGTGATTATAAACAAGAGAAAATAGGTGAAATTTTAGACTGTGTACCACTCGCTGATAAAGTTTTCAAATTAACTGCTATGTGTATGGAATGTATGGACGGGACACATGGTCCTTTTACGAAACGTATCGTTAATAGCGATAAAGTTGAACTTGTGGGCGGTAAAGAAATGTACATGGCCGTTTGTAGAAAACATCTTTAAAATCTATTTATATCTAGTATTAAAACCACACGTTTCCCCTTATCAGTCTTATTCACGCTATGGTATCGTGAATGATCAAACAAAATATAATCACCGGGCTCGTGTTTGTGAATGTCAATATCTGTAGTGATATTACTTGTTCCTTCTATTGTTAAATGGTACCGTAACTGTAAATTACTCTCGGCGCGATGTGGTGGTATTGACATTGGTCCTTCCATAACCGCGATTATAGCATGTTCGATACATGGTACAGTTTTTAAGAATGTGTTTAATTTAGGAAAATCCTGTATTTTGTAGTAATAATAATTTTCATTATATTCAAACCATGGATCAAGATCATGAAAATAGTATTTTTGTATAAACTTGTGTATTGTATCATACTCGTTTTTTATATTAATAAAATGATTTTGTACTGTACATAAACTCCTAAACTCGTAAACAGAATAACGTGGTTTGTAAAAAAATAGATCGATGAGTGAATTACGTATACCAACAAGGGGACGTAAAGGAGTTTGAAAATATAGTCTATCTATAGGGGTTTTAATATAATCGTTTAATATCAATAGTATTGGTATCATAAAACCCCACATTTTTTTGTGTGTGTATAATAAATGCCAGGATATCCTAAACTCGAAAAATACGCACCAGAACAAACAGAAAGTGTTAATACGTTAGAAAAACGTTTTGTTGGTTTGACCGATGTTCAATTCTTTTTGTTTACCATGCCAACTATAGTAACTTTAACATTAGCATTGCTCGTATTATTCGATAAACGTGCTAGACAAAATCCAATAGCGTATATATCCTTATTCTTATCGGGTACACATTTATACCATCATTACACGCTCACAAGATTACAAAACAAGATAAAGTAATAAATAGTATAGTATACAATTAAAAATGTTTATGATTGAAGAACCTTACGGATTATCCGAATTTCAGTGTTGGTTAATATCACTCGTCCTCGGAATTGTTTTAATAAAAAGAAAACGTCGCGGTGAAAATTATCTTTGTGAATTATAAATGAACGCGTTACAGTCAAAAGCACCTTTCATGAGTGCTGTATTCGCAAACCTTATTTTCCAGGGTCTCGTCACGTACCAGTCCGCAAAAACAGTCATAGACAGTCCATCGTATAGTGATTACATGGCAAGAAATACACTGTTTAATTTACTCCTTTTATTAGGTTTATTTTTAGTACTTGTATTTGCTAAATTAAGTTTACCGTTTAAGTTTGGTCTATTCACTATGATATCAATTCTCATGGGTGCTTACCTTTCGCCACAAGCTAACATAAAAGAGGCACTATTAGAAGTTGTTACTATATTCATAGGCATGTTTATACTAGGTCTTCTTAGTGTACAGTTTGGATTTGATCTAAGACCACTCGGTATACTTTTATTCTTTGGTCTCTTAGCGCTCATACTCGCGCGTCTCTTTAGCCCTGGTGAAAAGAAATACGCAAAGATAGGGTCGTTACTATTTGCCTTATTCGTCGTTTTTGATACGAACAATATCTTAAAAAAGAATTACGGAGGTGATTTCATAGATGCATCGCTCGATTATTTCTTAGACATACTCAATTTACTCCAATATAGAATGGACGATTAACATATTTTTCTGTTAGATTTTTCCTTTAGTATAAAAATATTAATAAATAATTTTATAAATGTATAATAAATGACCCGAGTTCGTTTAAAAAAGAGTCCAAGGTTTGATAAAAAGTTCAGAATAACTTTTGAGAACGGTAAGATTGTTGATTTTGGTGCGAGAGGATATTCAGATTATACGATACATAAAAATCCTATACGAATGCGTTCTTATGTTACGAGACATGGTGGGTACGTTCCACATATGGTACAAAAACAAAATGACCCTAAACTCGTTCATGTAAATATGCTCGATGTTACTAAAAGTGATAAAGAAAACTGGAGTAAAACAGGTTTTTATACCGCTGGGTTTTGGTCGAGATGGCTTCTTTGGAGCCAACCCGATATGGTAAGTGCCAAAAAAATAATATCTAAGAAATTTGGTTTAGTTTTTCTTTAATACCACGTTTTTTAAGATTTGCTTTTAAAGCGGTCATTAAATTCGCACCAGGATCTCGTTTTATAACTCGAGTTGGAACTGGTGGTGGTGGTGGTGGTGGAACTGGTAAACGTCGAACTGGTGTTACCGATTTATTCTTTGGTTTTGGTACTCCACTCATATTTTTAAATAGGGATCTACACGTACGTAAAAGTTTTTTTGTCTGTCGAACCTGTATTTCCAAAGCCGGCGCCTGTCGTCTTTGAATTTTCATATCGAGTTCTTTTTCAGTTAAGGGTACGCGTTTACCCTTAATCTTTTTTGTTACACGGATACCAAGCCGCTTTGCTTCTACTTTTAACGAATCGATCTTCATTTATATTAACCAATAAAATTATATTGACGTACTATAAAGATGGATCGTTTACAGAAAATTTTATTTTTATGTTTTTTATGTATAATAGTATCTATGATAAAACACTATAAATGTGAATGTCTCGTATTACAAAATATAACATTTGGAGGTAAACCTATAGAAAAATGCTCAAAAGCGTGTAAAACTAAGGGAATGGTTATGGATGGAATTTCATGTATTATTTCTTTATCGTGTTGTTTTATAATTTTATTTTCTAAATATTAGTATTTAAAAAAAATTATCCGTTCTATACATTGTAGCCTGGAATGAACCCGTTTGTCCTAATACCGAAACGGATTCATTACCATAGAATTCCTGACACCCAATATCTTCCATACAATCACGCGCGTTGTGTGTTATAGGAAGCGGGTATTTCTGATCACCTGGTGTGACTGTATAATAATGATATCTGTCGCGTCTTCCACGAACCTCTTTACCGTATAAAGGTAAAGTTTCCTCATCCGTTCCTGTAAGTATTCCCATTTGTTGAACGTGTCCGGGTTTGTATTGTTTAATCGGTGGATCTCTATATTCCGTCTCAACTGGAACACGTATTGGTACTTGGACAGGAACTTGAACTTTTACCGGAACTTGTTCTCGTTTCTTAATAATTATGGGATTGTAAAATTGGTACACAATAGTTGCCGTGAGTAAAATTACAGTAGCGATTAAGATTTTTGTTTTATTCTTATTAGTAATCTTCATTTATATCTACGTATATTTTTTATTTGATTTAAACAATGGAGAAAAATCGATTCGTTTTAATCTAAACTGTACAAGTAACCATAAAAAGAATAAAAGACTTTTTAGTAAATTATTGGCAGATGTATCGTCCATTTTGTATATAGGTCCAACAACGCGTCCAAAAAAAGTTTCTTCTTTTTTATTCCCTGTAACAGCCATTTCCATTTGTGTTAAAGCACATGAATCATCGTTCACAGACCAGTGGAAAAATATAAAAGGTACCAAAAGTGAATAAAATTCTAAGTTTTGTTTATTTTTCATAAATGGAACTACAAGCATTGTTATGAACAAAAGTAAATGAATAAAAAATATAATGTTCATATCTATTAGTATGAGCGAAGAAAAGAAACTGCCTAAAATATGGCATCCACAACAGGAAAAAATACTTAAGGCTTGGGGTGAAGCCGCTGCTTGTTATAGATACATGCATTATCAGGCGTACTGTTCTTATAAAAACCTAAGTATGAAATTTACAATACCATTGATTATTGTAAGTACTATTACGGGTACTGCTAACTTTGCACAAGAAACTTTTCCGCCCACAGTACAACCGTTTGTACCATCAGCCATTGGTGGACTCAATCTTATTACGGCAATCGCAACGACTATAATGCAATTTCTTAAAATTAATGAATTGATGGAAGGTCACCGCGTTGCTTCTGTACAATACGGTAAAGTTTCGAGAACTATTCGTCTTGAACTCACATTACCACTTTCGGAAAGAACGCAAAATGGTACAAATATGATAGAAAACATGCGTGCTGAGTATGATCGTTTAATAGAACAATCACCGAATGTACCAAAGAAAATGATAGACTCGTTTGAACGTGAGTTTCCAGATGATAACGCATTCTTCAAACCAGAGATTATGCATATACAACCTATCATACCATTCAAGGCTATAGCCGAAAATACAATTA
>Ga0181401_1000511_pt1 | contig 16120 bp, 29 predicted proteins | sample 24SPOviralmetaG_FD_130130 | JGI IMG/M metagenome (GOLD analysis project Ga0181401, IMG submission 130130) | Marine viral communities from the oligotrophic San Pedro Time Series (SPOT) site, San Pedro Channel, CA, USA - 24 SPOT_SRF_2011-07-20 | ecosystem: Environmental > Aquatic > Marine > Strait...
TACTTAAGTGCAGGTAGTTTCTTCAAGAACTTCTTCTTGATTGCTCTACCTTCTTTAGCTCCCTTACCTATTATCTTACCTGTCTTCTCATCACCTGACCCATACAAGAATCCGTAGATAAAAGTCTTGGCATTGTTTCTAGTAGGTAGACCTGCTGCTTCTTGATTGATAGTATGTATGTCACCGTTGACTACTGTGTTAGCATAAGAGCCATCGTCATAAGCAGCCATGTAGTGAGCAAGACACCGTAGCTCAAGACCACTGGCATCAGCACCAAGAAGACTATAGCCAGTAGGAGCATAGAAGAGTGACCTACATTCTTTACCATAGGGTGCACCAACACTAGGAACTTGTGCAACATTAGGGTTGGAATGAGTACAACGAGAAGTAACAGCACCCATATGATTAACACGTCCATGTAGTCTACCTTCCTTCTCCATCTTCAACCAAGCCTGATTACCTGTAGCTAACTGACCTAACCTTTTATTAAGGAGTAGGTACTCGTTAAGCATCTTAGCCTCAGGTATATCAATACTTGAGAGTACAGCTTCATCAACTTTAGGCTCACCACTATCAGTAAAGGCTTTAGGTTTCCATCCTCTCTTCATTAGTCTGTCTGCTATCTGCATACGTGAAGCAGGGTTGAATGGGATTGTCTTAGTCTTTGTCTTCAGCTCTACAATAGTAGGTTCAAAGTTATTAACTAGTTCTTCTTCAAGCTCTGATTTACGTGAGACTAACTTGTACCACAATTCTTTAGCTGCTTCTACATCAAAAGGAAAACCATATTCCTGTTGTTGTAATAGTAAAGTATGTATCTCAGTCTCTAAGTCTAGTGCTTTTTTACTAAAATTTTTTTCAGTAATTTTAGAATAGAGTTTGGCTGTAACCTTCGTGTCTTGTACACAGTAGTGTAACATGTCTTGGGTGTACTCTCCAAAGCTCTCACTGCCCACATTGAACTCACCTTTTAGTTCTCCTAATCTGTATCCCCATGCCTTAAGGCTATGACTACCCATAAGTTTAGGAGGAAAGTTATTTGTCTTACTTAGCTCAACGTCCATCTCTCTTACGTCACACCATATAGTTCTTGAACATACTAAGGTATCTATTACTTTACCTGTGTAGTCAAAGTCATACAGCTTCTTGAGTACTCTTAAGTCATAGTCAATAATGTTATGACCAATGAGAGCATCTGCTTTTGATAGGAACACAAGCCCTTCTTTTATTTGGTGGGGTTCAAAGGTGTATACCTTTTCTGTATCCTTATCTCTGCATACTATGCACCACACAGTAGTTACATCATCAAGTAAGTTGTCTGCTTCTATATCAAATATTAATTCCATTGTTTCTCCTTGTGTCTCTGCACTGTTTAGAATTCTAGTTCTTCTTCATCAGGGAAGTGTACCTCATTCATTCTCCCTGTCTCTGTGTTATACTCTAATGAACAACTCAAGCCTGTCTCACCAGACCACCTGTTCTTCAATACTCTAACCTGACTTACGTTAGGTTTGTCTTTGTCTTGTTGGTTACGTTCTAATCCTATGACCATGTCAGACAGCTGACCTATTGCAGCACTACCTCTAAGCTGTGACATAGAAGTCTGTGCTCCATCCTCATGTCCTCTGTCACCTGAAGGTCTCTTAAGATGTGACACTAGTATCATACCACAGTTTAGTTCTTCTACTAGTGAACGTAACTTGGTCATAGTGTTGTCAATGATACGTCTTTCATCTCCTCCTTCTAGTCCACTCACAACAATACTAATGTGGTCAAGTATAACATAATCAACTTGGCATCCTCTGACTAGGTATCTGATTTTAGATAGTAGATTTTCAGAGTCAGTTGAACCCCAATGGTCATACATGTACACCCTACCTGAACCAACTGTATTATCAAAAGCTTCCTTTAGTTCTTCTTTAGGTACATCATTTGATTGTAGATGTAGTGGTTTGTTTAAGTCAATGGACATCAAACCAAGTGAGGTACGTTTAACATTCTCTTCCAATGCTATGTACCCTACTGTCTGTCCCTGTATGATGAAGGAGTAAGCAAACTCTCTAGCTAGTTGTGACTTACCTATGCCACTACCTGCAGTGAGTGTTACAATCTCACCCTTACGACAACCACCTGTCTTCTCTTGTATACCTGCATAAGGATAAGAGACAGAGTGCTTATCATCTTCAGCAGTAATCAGTTCCCATACATCAGTACCTGCTATGATACCATCAGGTCTGTAGGTCTTAGCAGCCCATACTGCATCAATGAGTTCCTCCTGTCTTCCTGCCTGTAACATATCACTGGCATCCTTGAGAGGTAGCTGGGCTATCTTAGCCTTACTAGGTGGTAGTATACTAGCTACTTCCTTTGCTGCTTTTTGACCATGCTCATCATTATCAAACATGATAACAATACTGTCATAGTTACACAGCCATTCAAGAGATTTAGACACAGCTTTCTTAGCAGAGTCTACACCTGAGGGAACACTTACAACTGCCCACTTGTTGTCAAAGACTTGACTCAATGACAGGGCATCTAACTCACCTTCAACAATGGTAATCATCTTACCCTTATCACGACAGAGGTGTTCACCATATAGTCCAATCTTCTTCATGTCACCTAAAACAAGGAAGTCCTTGTTACGAAGTCTTACCTTCTGTGCTTGGAGTGTGCCCTCTCTATCATAGTAGTTAGCTACATGTACCTTCTTATCCTTATAGATAGCTACACCATACTGCCAGTGTCTTGCTGTCTTCTCAGTTATCTTCCTTTTGTTTAATGCCTTTACCTCAATGGGTAGGAAAGCAAAGTTACTCTTCTGTGTAGTCACTGCTATCACTCCTTCATTACCTTGTGCTTTTGTTGATACTTGACAAGAGAAACAGTAGTGATGACCATCAGTATACAAAGCATTGGCATCACTACTGCCACAGTGAGGACACTCTTCGTGTCTTATGAACTCACTATCATTCATCCTTACCTATTGACTCCTTTATAAACTTAGACATGTAATCTAAACCTTGGGCAATCTTCTTGAGTGTATCATTGTCATACTTCTCAGAGTCACCCACCATATCAATAGCCATGTCCTCATAAGTAGATGTATGTTCTATCTCCTCATCACCTATGATGACAGACACACTCAGACCTTGCTTAGTAAACTCTGCTTGTAAGTCCACATCAGTTTCAATCATGTCTTTAACATCTATCACACTCATTTCAACCACTCCTTTGGTATTGTTTCTTCTGCCCATATAAAACCATTACGGTCAGCCCATTCTTGACAGGTCATCTTAGAACCATCCTTTCTTTTCTTAGCTCCTTGTATAGTGGAGCTTGCCTTTTGAAATACAAATCGTATATCTAAGTCAGGGTACTGTGCCTTGACAGCCTTCATCTTACGTTGACTGTCTTGTCTGAAGTATCCTTTAAGCTCCACTATCATCTTGCCTATCTTTAAGTCAGGAACATAGTGACGTTCCACAAAGTATGCCATCTTCTCAGGCTCATACACATGTGGAATGTCACGTGCTACTAGGTCTGCAATGACCCTTGCCTCAAAAGTCCCCTTCGTCATCAGCAGTACCATCAGTATCTAAGTCATCAAAAACTGCAGAGTTATCTTTCTCTATAGCTTTGGCAACGAACCCTTCTTCCTCATCAAAGATAGAATTAGGTGTGCCATGCTCAACCAAGTCAAGGACTTGCATAGCTTTTAGTCTGAGAGATACACCTACTTGTTTAGTGGACTGCATCATGTAGGCTACAGGTTCAACAGCTACCTTAACAAGTGAACCATTACCTATTAACTGACCTCCTAACATTGGGTTACGTTTAGCATCTACAACGTTAACCTTCTGCTTGTAGCTCTGACCGTTCTTACCTTTTATCTTAGCCTTAAGTTTAGTTTTGAATACAACATTACCTGTCTCGTTACCATCTTGGTCAAAGTCTGGCTCAGTTACAGGACGTTTGGACAGGTTTGCCTTTAGTTGTGGCTTCTCCTTGACAACCTTATTGAACTCCTCATCGATGAGTGCTTCTAGTTGTTCACAAACTTGTGCTGCTTCTGCCTCAGGTACAATTACTGAAGTAGAATATTCTCCATCATCAACGAACCTTGTATCAGGCTCAAAGACTTTTGCCCATAGGGACTTTCCTTTTATTACTAGCATATATAACTCCTTATTGCTATTTGTTTTGCCAACTGGCTAGGTTGTAACTTTAGAAATCAAGCAAAGAAATAGTCTGATTTCAATACGTTACGGATATCTAGGTTACCTTTACTTGGTGGTAGAGGAACATCCTCAGTACCTAGAGTCTTGATTGCATGAGTCCTGAGTTCATCAAGAACATCATGCTCTTCATACATACTAACGAACTGTTCACGTAGTATCTCAGATAGCTGTGGCATCATGCTACTATGTGTACCATAGCTGTCATGTACCATAGCAAAGTCTACAATACCTACCTTAGTAGCTTCGTTAATAGTACGTGTCATAGCAGAGGCATCTAAACTATGGATGAAGTTAGGACTACTACCTAACCCTGTCCTCTGCTTATTAACTTTGTCTTGCTTATCTTTAGGAAAGGATAGAGATACTATGTCACCATTGATGTGTGTCTTTATCCTCTTCTGTTCTAGTTCATTATACTGTTGCATAACTAACCAACCTGTAGGTGTGACCCACTCCATGTGTTGACCCATGTTAGAGTACACATCTCCTACACTCTTAATGTAGTCCATCACCTTACGTGCTGACACAATCACACCACTAATGCTATCCCATATGTGACCTGCTAGGTAGTGAGTGACATTGAATAGGTCATCACCAAAGATGTTGGGTGTGCCTTCCTTTATCTTGTCCTTGATAGCTTCTTCTATGTATGCACGACAAGCATGTTTAGTACCTGAGTAAGGTACAATCATAACAGGTCTCTTAGCTAACTTCCTATCAATACCAAACTCTAAACATTTCCTACCTAGTTCTGTGTCCTCCTCTCGTATACGTTGTATAGCTTGGTCAGCTACCTGTGTATAAATATCTTGAGGTACAGCAGAAGATATTAAGTTAGTAGCTACACCCCCTACCTCATCTCTTAGTATAGCTGAGAGGTGCTGTAATCCGTTGCAACTACCATCTGCTGAGACAGGTAACCTACTCTCATAACCCCAACCAAACTTAGCTAGGGCTGACATCTCGTAACACCAAGCTAGGAACTGGAATGGTTTGTCTGCCTCAAGCCAAGCTTGGTTATCAAAGGGATTGTCTGCTATCCTATGTGCCTCATCTACATACTCCCATGCCCATGCTTCACGTTTGTCTAAGGTTATCTTATCATTACCATACAAGTTTGCACCATGTATACACAACCATCTTGCATCATCCCAGTTATCAATAGGTATAGGATAACCAAACTCTAGTAGACTCTTACTCCAATCAGCTGACTGAGGTGTGAGGAATGTACTGCTTGCATACTTACGTGAACGGAAATCATTCTGCCATACGTAGTAGAACTTCTCATACTTAGAGAACTGTTCAGCTACCTGTAAGGTACGTTCAACTTGTATACGTTTACTGACACTACGATTATTACTTGAGTAAATCTCAGCACGTTTACGTGACCATATTCTGAATGTAGATTTCTCTTCTTCATTCATCTCACTAGGTTCTTTACTGAAGTGGTAGTTAGGTAGAGGTGTGTCCTCCCTTGCAGGTAAGTTACCTACCTCTTGCCCACTCTCCCACATCTGACGTATAACTTTGAGTACGTTCTGATTAATCCTCCACTCAGTTTGTTGTAGTGCATTGAGACAAGCATACTCAGCAGTCAAGTCTTGTTCAGATAGTCTAGTTAAGTGTGTCTTTAATCCCATTACTTTCTCCTTACAATAGGTAGTTCATCTATCTCATGTCCATGATAACCTCCACCCTTGACTGATGTCCAATCTTTAGGTGGTATTACACAAGGTAAGTATCTTGGACGTGAGCCTTGCATGTACTCATTGAATGCCTTAATCCAATCAAGTGTATCTTGAGTAGGTACAACGTAGGTTGCACGTCTCTTCCTTTCAGTCTGCTGTGTGTCAAGCTTGATGATACCTGTACTCTGTATGATTAAGTCAATCAACTTAAACCCTACGTGTACACGTTCAGACTTGAGCCACTCAGTATTCTTGTAGCCATCCTTGTTCATCTTATTAGTTAGACCAAACCTTCTAGCTCCATATGCTTTCTTCATAGCAAGCTTGATTGTGTTGTTGGCTACGTCTCCTTCAGAGTGTATCCATTTGTCTAACCTATCTTGTATCTCAAGGTTACTACCCATAGTTCTAGCTACATACAGTAGAGTATTCTTTCTACTAATTGAATCCACTAGTGTTACAAGTGCAAGGTATGCAACTTGTTCTGCATCCATGTCCTTTAAATTTTTCCACGCAATATCTCGTGAGGTATTAGTAGGATTCTTAATGAACTGTACAACTGCACCTGTCACAGTTTGTACTAGCCTAGATACTATAGCTCTTCCATGTGATGTGTGTGATTCCTTTCCCTTTTCAACTGCCACATTCAACCCTTTGTTAAACCTTTGTATTCCACCTGTCATCATGTCAGTCTCTAGTTGAAGTTGTTCCTCAATTAGGGACTGTTCTGTTTCTAAAGTTACAACCAAGATAGACTCCCTTTAACATTATTAACTATAGGTACTCCGTTATACCTGATACACCTAGTACAATTACACCTAATAACATTAGTAAAAACTGTACACCTATCATGTTATACTTAGTACAATATCCTATACCTGAGACTGTAGCCATCATAACAATCCATAGTACCATGAACGTATTAGTCATACTCTCTCCTTCGTGTTATACATTGTTATCCATTCATTATTCCTTGCTACTTCTTCTTCTAGTAACTCAGTAAACTCCTCATCCCTCTTCAAAGAACAACCATCCTTATGTCCATTCAAATACTTGATGTGATACTGAGGTGTACCATGCTTATGGTATGGATTAAGATATCCTACATCATGGTAACCATTGTGATACCCCATTAGGTAAGCATCATCATATACATTTCTACTCATTAGTTCTCTCCTTTAACTACGATTGGATTAGATAGAGTCCAATCTTCTGCTATTATTTCTGCTTCTCTTTCAGTACTGACTGCTAACTTCCTTACTAGTTTGTTGTCTTGAAACTGTGTGATGTAGTAGAACTGACCTAAAGCATCATCAACATAGGTAACTTTAGCACTCCTACCCCACTCACTATCTCCATAGTACTGACTTAGTTCTCTCTTAATTGTCATTTGTTACCTCATCAAATGTAAATGTAAACTGATTGGGATGACTGTTAAACAATGAGTAGTCCTTATGTGCTACATCATCTAGTATGTCAGCTAGTTCATCTACTGTTGAGTAGTAGACAGGTTGTCCTAGCATAGCATTGTCATCGTATCTCATAGGGACACACTCTTGTACCCCACTCTCTTCATCTTGATGTATGGATAGGTAAGTATCCTCATCAATCTGTATGTATATGTTACTCATGTTAATCTTTCTCCGTTAAAAATTTAAACTCACTCATTAACTTCCATCTGACTCTCTCTAACTCTCTTACGTCAGACAAGTACATGTCTTGACAGTCCAACAGCATGTCCAAGCTACTATCTATAGCTCTGTATGTATCACGTATAGCTTTTACTTGTACGTCTGTTAAGTTTTGTTTAGTTTTCTTAGTCATACATGCTCTCCATTTCTTTTATAGTTTCTTTATACTTCTTCTTATCTTCATCACTTAACTCTGACATAGATACGTACTCCCACTTCTTACCTTCGTCCATCAGTATCTCATTAAGGTGGTTGATGACTGAGGTATAGTGATAGATAATCTCATACCCTTCCATTGGTTTCTTGGTCTTGCTATCTACGATTACGTAGTCTGTATCATATAAAGTATTAGTCATTACTGTGCTCCATAGTTGTTAATCTCTAGTCCAGTTGGTCTGAAGTCTACCATCACACACCCATTAGATGTGTCACAGTTTAAACTAACTCCATCAAATCCTACTGCATATACTGTAGCTTGTACATCATGTACAGTTGGTTCTTCTACATCATCCTTCACAAAGATGTTAAGGTCGTAGGCTCTACCCTTCCAATAGAAGGTATCCCACTCATCACACTCACACGTGCACGCATTGTCTACTATCCATTGCTTAACGTATTCGTTGATAGCTTTTCTAAACTTTGTGTCCTTGATGTACTTGTCTTCAACGTCTTCATACTTACTATCCATGTACTTCTTTGTTAACTCCTCTCTCTTCTCCATCTCTCCTCTTAGCCATGCAATCTCTCGCTTGTCTCTCTCACTACTAGTGATGAGGTCTTGCATTTCTACTGCTAGTCTCTCCATTAAAGTTAGTGGCTCAGTCATACTCCATCTCCTTTATTGTTGCTCCTTCATGCTCCCATGTAGAGTGTTCAGCATTGTCTCCATAGTCAGTACCACAAAACTCTACTGTCTTATCTTTGTGATTAAGCTTTGAGATATCAAACCCATGCTCACTACATAACTTCTCTACTTCAAACCTATTCAATGGTTTATCTGAGTTTACTTCCCATGTCCTTTTATCAAAGCTAAACTCTTCATGTATATATTTATACTTCACTTTATACTCTCCTCTAGTTGTTTAAGTTTCTTGATTAGTCTGTAAAACTCTCCGTCATTGTAGGCTACACACCCATTCAATCCAGTAAGCTTGTCTATACTTTCTCTTATCTCCTTCAGCTCCTCAATGATTAACGTTGTGTTAAGCTCTTTAAAACTTGGGGTCATACAGTACCCCCTCATCTTTGAGCCTACCATAATAGGTTGCACGTTGTCTATAAAATTCTGCTTGCTCTGAGTTTTCGTCCCACTCATAGTCATACTGTTGTTTACGTGCTGACTTGAACTCAGCTACAACATCTACTAGATGTTCTGTTCCGTCTATTGGTTCTATGTACATACTCATACTGCTTAACTCCTACTGTTTAATCTACTATTTAATACGTCTGTTATTTTAACTTGATTGTCTAACTTATGTAAAGCACTTTTAAAAGCCCTAACTAAATGTACAATGTCCATGTCATGTATCTGAATAGGTTCTTCCCTACTTGCTGAGTGATACAGAAACCCCTCTAGTATATCGTTAGGTACTCTCTTCTCTTCTATTACTTCTATTGTTTTTATTATCTTACTTAGTTTCATTACTCTCTCCTTCTAGTTGTTAATCATATATAATAAATTCCACCACGTGTAGTAGCTACTGAATGGATTTATAAAACCCATAGTTACTACTAGCATGAATATAAATAATAGTCCATCTCTAAATACACTCCATGCTAAATCTTCATCCTTCATTAGTACCTCCTAGTTTAAGTTAGTTAAGATGTAAACACCATCTTTAATCTTCTTCTGTGTCTCTTTGGTGGTCTCATTGAGAAACATATTTCTATATTTACTAGTAGTCACAGAATAATTCCAATAATGTTCATCAAGATAAACTTGGTCGTCAATTCTTTTAACTATCATGCTGTTGTAGGATTGGAAGTAGTCAGTCACTCCGTCTGTTATTATAAATTGATTAGCTACTTTATTACCGTTGTTACTTGTCATATTAGATACTTGCATATTATTCTCCATTAGTTGGTTAAGTTGTTACTAGTGCAACCCTATCAAAAGAATTGCACTAGGTCAAGTTTATTGTGAAATTATATCTGCAGTTCCTCCAAACTTCCTACTTGATAGCATAGGAATAGATATGTAATAGCTTTTCTTTCCCATGTGAACACCTTTAAACGTGTCTCCGTTGGTAAACTGCCATCTAGATTTATACACTCTAGAACGTGATGCTAGGACTGCTAAAGGCACGTTAAAAAGTCTTATTGTTTTTGTTCTAAACATTGTTGTTCTCCTTATTATTATTGTTGTTACTTCTGTTGAGCCTTCTTATAGCTCCCATAGACTAGGAAAGCTCCTAGCCTATAAGAGTAATAAGTTAAGCAATCTCTCTTGCTTTTCTCCAATGGTAGTTTGCAAAGTAATCTTGAACGATGTGCTCTCCTACTATGTAAACGTACATATTAACAACTTGCTCAGGCTCTGCTAAATTAGTTGTGCACTCACCAAAGTATTCTAATTCATAATATTTAACAATATTAATAATACTAAATACATGACCTTCTAACCACTTCTCAGCTTGGTATCTTCCTGTTATGTAAAAATTAGTATTAAAGCATTCATGATGCAAATCATCACCTATTTCTTCAAGGTGGTTTGAATTCTCTTTTAGAAAGTTTTCAAAGTATTCTTTTATTTCTAGGTACTTGTAAGTTGTTCTGTCTATCATTGTTGTTTTCCTTTTAGTTAACATTGTTAAGTATTATTTATCTGCGTTGTTGTCTTGCTTTATCTTAGAACACATCATGAAAAAGAAGTCAAACAAAAAAGATAAAAAAGTTAAACTTTTTTTTAAAGGGCTGTAACGTAGGCTGGACAACAAAAACATCAAAACTAAATTTTATAACTAATGACATCATAAATGTTTAACCTTGCTGTATGAGCTTTAAAACGTGTTTAAAAGGTGTGTAGCTGAATGAAGTATATATAATATAGTATAACAAAAAACAGTAAGAGAAAAAGAATAGATAGAGAGAGACATAAACATGTGATAAAAATGTCACACATGTTGCACTTATGTCACACATGTTCCCAGCTGGTGATGAGTGTGTTAAAAATGTCACACTAGTGTTGCAAAAGTGCAACATATTTAAAGGAACGTGAACCTTTTTTAACGTGTGCGTGGGGGAGTTGGGCGTGTCCTCTAAGTTAAATACTGTTTCAGATTTTTCTACCAAAATACAACCAGTATGTTAAACTCCTAGTAGCAGCAGTAGGTCTAAACACCGTCAAACAAGTTAAACTCCCTATAACAATGGATATCTGACCAGTATATAGTTATATATGTGAAAGGGAGTCTATCTTGGTTGTAACTTTAGAACTCTATCCAACTCTGTTGAACAGGCTTTTCCTTGCTCATATTGAGGTTAGACATGAATTTATCTAGTTCTAATTCTAGTAGTTCTTCTTTTCTTGTTCGTATTTCTGTATCTGCATCAGCAGCCATCTGGTCAACCCAGTATTGGACTGCCATAGCAAGTACGTCAAGCCTGTCATCATGGGCTAATGCTCCTCTAACTTTAGTTATACGTGTCATTTGATACGTTAACATGTACTTAATACCTACATCAGGTGGCATAGACTGTACACTATCATAGTCTTTTTGTATGACCTTAGGGTCTATAACAAGTCTATGCTGGTTCATAACAGGCTCAAGGGTATCTATAATCCTGTTTTCCTTCTGTTTACTATGTCTAACCTCTTCTAACGTACAAGGATGTGTCTTAAGTAGGTATGGCTTTAGTAGTTCTGTGAACATACCATCACCAAAGTTACTCTCAACAAGTACCATGTTAACCTTGTTTATCTTTGCTAAGTCTGTTAGGTGCTGCAGAGTACTCTCAGAGTACCCTCCTGCTACTCCTCCTGCATCAGTAACGTATAAGTATCCGTTTAACATCTTGACAACTGCGTAAGCTGTTTCATCACTACCTCTACCAGAGGGGTCAATAGCTAATATAGAGCCTTGATAGTCTAACCTACCTATAGTATCTTCTGGAGCATAGAACTTATCACCTGATAAACCTACGTTAGGAATGTCTAACATGGGTTTCATAATACCATAGACTATTTTCTCAGGAGCAGTGTCCTTATCACAGCTATATATGATTAAGTCACTTAACTTGAGTGGGTATTTGTTGGAGTCACTCAAAGATGTGTCTAACATGAACTGCAATGCAAAACCTGAACGACCATATGAAAGCTCTCTTTCCAACAAGTCTTCATCATCAAACCGTTTAGGGTCTGTAGGAAGCCCATACAGAGCCTTTTGCTCCTTTTGCATAGAATCATACAAGAGAGGTGCTAACCTACCCCCATAGGCTTTCTCTGCTCGTTCTAGAGTAGGGTAACGTGCTGTCCATATCCTCATGTCATAGCCACGAGTAAGTAGTATGTTGTATAAGGACATCTCATTCTGAGGTGTACCTAAGTAAATAATCTTTCCATCAGGCTTTAACACAGCATCAAATTCTTTAACAGTCTCATACAGCTTCTCTCTCATCATGTGAGTCATAGAATTGTTAGGGACTTCTACGTCATCTGCAATGATTATGTCTGCTCTAGAACCTGTTAGCTGTCCTGTGACCCCTACGGACTTCACTGAGGGACTTCCAGAGGCTTTGGCTGGTGCAACATCAAAAGCTATCTTAGACCATCTCTGACCGTCTCTAGCAACGAGGTGTTGGCACATAGGAAGCTCAACAATGATACGTTGTGTAAAGGTTGAGAAGTCATCTGCACGTGCTTTAGAAGCTGATACAACCATAAACTTTAGTTCAGGGTTAAGTAGTAGCTGATGTACTACGTATGCAGCAGTGATGTAAGACTTACCTACACCACGAAAAGCTTCTATTATGCTACGTTTTGGACTGTTCTGCAAGTAGTGAGCTATGTCATACTGTATTGGAGTGGGTTCAGGTAAGCCTAAGTGTGACCATACAAGGTATGTAAAGTTTCTAAAATCTTTAAGTTGTTCTGGAATGTTAGTCATCGTACACCACGTGTAAAGGATGGTCATGTATGTCTTCTGCTTTAGCCCACACAGCATTGATAGGAGCTACGTTAAACTGAAATGTAACTTCGTGTGTCTTATGATTAGAAGTAGCACCATCTATGACAAAACCACTTGTAGGAGCTGTTGTATTTGTACCAAATCCTACCTCAATTTGATGTGAGTCTGCATTATTCTGTATCATTAAGTAAGTACGTTGAACATTTGTGTCTATTAGTTTAGTCCAGTTACCTCCTGTTAAAGTTACAGTAATATGTTTTAGTGTAGCATTTGGTGCTTCTCTCATTGTAATTTCTCTCCTACATCAAAGGGTAGCTCATGTAATAAACTAGCCATAGGATTGTCTGACGTTATGACATCTAAGGATGCTCCATTGTCTTTAAGAAATTTAACAGCTACTGATAACTCACTGGCTGTTGCCTCTCCACTACGTACACGTAGGAGTAACTGTTGAGTTACTTCCTCATGTAGCTTATCTATTGTTTTTCTATCTGCTGACATTATGTTTTCTTCTTGTACTTATCTGTCTTCTTTTTCTTAGGAAAACCTGCTTTCATGTTTGAGTATGACTTAGCTGATACTGTACTCTTTGACTTGGGTCTAGATATACCAAGCTTCTTTCTTCTGTTAATGTTTTCATAAAGACTCATTTTTTCAACCTATATACTATGTTAATAGCTGTGTTTGCACAGACAGCTAGTAGTGTTAATATTTGTAAGAATATGCTTATTATCTCAACTTCCATTATTTAGTTATACCTTTTATCTTCTCTGCTGTACGTAATCCACCTAAACCAAGCATACCAAGTAGTACAGTCATAAGACTATCCATGTCAAACACTGGTAAAGCTGGTATGGGTACGTTAAAGTAAGCACAAACAAACATTGTAGCAGGTGCAAATACAAAGTGCCACCCCATCGCAGCAGCTAGTATCCAACCCAGAAAGGGTCTCCAACCTGCAACAAACAGTGACCTGTGCTTGGCTTCTTCTTTGTTAATCTCTAGTTGACCTTTTGCTAACTCCTGTGCATGTTTCTCTGACATTGTTGCAATCTCATGGGCAATCTTTTGCTTAGTATCTGCATCAGGGATAAACTTGTCTAACAGTGAAGCAACTGGTGCTATTAATGCTTGTATCATCTTGTACGTTCCTTAATCTGTTTCCTTCTTAAAGCTTTAACATGTTTGTTGTAGAAGTAAGCATTAATCTTACCAAAGAATTTAGACATACTTAAATAAAAATCTATCATGTAAATTTACCTTTCTGAAGTTCTATACATTTGTAGACAATAGGCTTCATATCTTTCAGTTCTTCTACAATATCCTTTCTCATTTCGTAAGCTCTTTCTATACACTGTTGCTCAGTCTCTAGTTTCTTTAGTGTGTCCTCAAAGGTTATACACATCTTAGGGTCTGCTATAGCACAAGCTATAACAAGAAGTTTAAACATTAGAATCCTCCTTGTAGGAACTTAACCCAAGCTACAATAGCAACTGTACCTAATACGACTAGAGCAGTGACTGTGGTTATCATTAAGTTTCTGTCTTTTATTCTCTGTTGTTCAGCTAGTTCTTTCTTAATCCTAGCTCTTTCTTGGGCTATTTCTGCTTGGAGTCTTTCCCATTGTCCAGCTTTTCCAAAGTACTGGAAAGCTTTACGCAGTTCATCTCTCATATCTTCTAGAGCTTCTTTCTTAAAGTGCTTTTCTATAGCTGAATCTTCTGCAAAAGAGAACCTACTCTTCTTCTTCTGTGATTCAGCATGTTGAAGATGAGCTTCTCCTTGTGCAAATTTACCAATAGCTGTGGAAAGAGAGCTTAAATCTTTACCTATTTTTATAGCACCCATAATAGTTTTGTGCCCAGCAGTAATTGCAGCAAAAGCTGATATGGGGTCAAGCATCTCTTTACCTTTCTATTTCATTATTATACTTATCATTAAAGCTACGACAGTAACTGTACTAGCCATGAGCATTGCTTCTAGTCTCCAAAGTCTTTTATCCAAAGCACAAAGCTTATCTTCAACTACTTTGTAACGTATTGCACATTCTTTCTCATGGGCTTCAAGCTCCATTTGTACTTGGAGTTCAGGCTTCATTTCTAATTTCATCTGGGACAGATTCCTCTTCCTTGTTTAAGGACTGTATCAGTGAGTTAGTAAAAGCATTCTGAGCTACAGTTACTTGGTCTAGTTGAAATCTAAGATTAGCACCCTTGGTTTGTAAGTCTTTTATCTGATTGATAAAGTAGGTTTGGTCTTGAGATAAGTCTTCTTGATTATACTCTTTACCATCAATAGTGATTACATTAGATTGTTCAGTCATTACCAAGTTACTCCACTTGCTGTTGTTGGGTTAGCCATTGCATCTATCTGACTAGCTATTCCTGCTTCTATTGATGCTACTTGCTCTTCACCAAGTGCATCTTTAGCCCAGCCTATTGCTTGTGTCTCAGTGATATCTGCATATGGTGTTGGTGTTCCTACAAGTGTTACACCGACTGTGCCATAAGCTGACCCTGTGTTACCATCTGCGTCTTCGTCAGATGCTCTCCAGTGCAAGATAGTCACAATATCTGTGTTGTCTCCCTGCACTAAGTCTCTTTCCATTGTTCCTATAGTCCAAGTTACTGCCATTTTATTCTCCTTTTTCTAAGGTTGTTATTCGTGCTTTTGCACTATCAAGTTCTGCTTTGAGTTCTTGAATTGCTTTGATGCAAAGTGAAACCATATGACCATAAGCAAGAGCATCAGGTTCACCATCATCATTATACTGTACAAACTCTGTTAATCCTGCGTCATGCACTTCTTCTGCGATAAGACCACCAAACACAGTGTCACCATCATTGTTACCTTTGTAAGTTACTGGTCTTAATGTAAGTAATTCTGTTAAGCCGTGAGTGGCATCATTGATTGTGTTTTTGTATCTTTGAGATGATGTGCTTCTAAAAAACAAACCTTCTGAATTAATAAAAACATTTGCTCCACTACTCGTAGTAACACCATAATTACCAAGAGCATAAATACAATTACTTACACCACTTGGATTATTTGTTCTTCCCACCATCAAGTTGCCTGACTGGTCAATACGCATAGCTTCGTTTAATGCTCCACTAAGTCTAGTTTCAAATTTTAAAAATCCATTGTTGCTTGACACTGATAAACCACTAACTTGTGCAAAGTTTGTAAAGGACTCATTATTATCTCTTCCTTGAAAAGCTATTACTGGTCCAGTGTATGCTGAATATGCACTTGTATCTCTTAGCTTTATTGTAGGAGTGTCTCCGTGAACTTCAAGTAGCTCTGTTGGACTACTAGTACCTATACCTACGTTGCCTGAGCTATCAATACGCATACGTTCATTATTGCCATTAGTATAA
>Ga0181401_1000513_pt1 | contig 16075 bp, 9 predicted proteins | sample 24SPOviralmetaG_FD_130130 | JGI IMG/M metagenome (GOLD analysis project Ga0181401, IMG submission 130130) | Marine viral communities from the oligotrophic San Pedro Time Series (SPOT) site, San Pedro Channel, CA, USA - 24 SPOT_SRF_2011-07-20 | ecosystem: Environmental > Aquatic > Marine > Strait...
AAAATTGGACGAAGGAAACGATCCAGCCCCTCTTTCAGAAGAAGACAAATCCTTTCTGCAAGATCCTATGAAAGACATGCGAGAAGCGAGGCAAGGCATTCAATCACGTATGAATGACCGCCTCCGACAGTTGGGTTTAGGAGAAGACGACACCTCCGCTCCAAGTGCTACTGGATCTGCTTCCCAAGCCCCAGCGGATACAGGAACAGGAAGCGGAACAAGCGACGCCGACATATCCCAAGCAAGAGCCACAGCAGAAGGAGCGGACACAGATATCGGCAATCTCCCAGAAGCAACAGAGGAAAGTGCTTTTGGTGATTTGAGCCAAATCCCAGATACAGCGTGGGGACGTTTAGACCTACGCCTCCGTGCCGAAAGAGCGACAGCAAGAGGAGGCAACATTGGTCAAGGTGGATCGGCAAGAGGACAGACTGGGGCGAGTGATGCTTCAACCAGTCAAACCCCAGCATCCGCAGAAGGTCAACCAGCATCAGGACAAGCCACAGAAGGCGGAAACTCTGCCCCAGCCGAGCAATCCAGTTCAGGATATACACCAGAAGGACAACAAAGTAGAACATTAGATCAGGGAGCAGGTTCGGATAATGTCCCAACATCACAGGACGGAGGAAGTGGAAGTTTAAGAGATGCAGACCCATTAGACAGTGATCTTCCACCAGTAGAAGAGGAAACACCTGCTCTGGAAGAAGGCGGTTCATTTTTAGGCGACTTTTTAAGTAGTGAGGCGGCGACCGCCGCGATCCCAGTTGTGGGAGAAGCAGCGGCTTTTGTGGGAGGTCTTGTAGCCATTGGCGAGGGTATCTACCATTTATTTCATCCACCAGCAAAAAAAATGCCTACTGCACCTGTCGCAGGTTCACTTGTTCCCCAGTCAGTTCAGGCTAAATATGCTAACGCTTTGCCTTCTTTTGATAGTTCCAGCGATAACGTATCCAGTGATGCCGTATTTTAAGGTGGTAGCCAAAACCACAATTTAGTATAACCGATATACGGAAGTGTGGAAATGGCTACCACTTCATTTTAGGGAAATAATCTTTTTCTACATTATAACTATTTTTTAATTTAATGTTTAATTTAAAAAATAATTTTCTCAATTAAGATTATAAACATGTTCAAATCCAATTCGCAAGGTGCATACGTTCCCTCAATTTCCCAAGCCGTCCGCCCAGACGTCGTGTCCGATGTTAAGCCAGAAGATCAGATCCGCCTTTTAGTGCCTTCATTCATGGGCTTCGTAGATCCCAGAGAAACCTACTGCCGTTTTTCCTTACAGATGAGCGGAGTTGGACGAGTTATCCCAGATAAGAACGCTGGTGGTCATGCTCTTTTCCGTAATCTTTTAATCCGTGATGGTGCTAACTCGGCCACATTGGTTTCAGAAGAAGATTACAACGCCTCGGTTGCTATGTTAAACCCAATCACCCAGCAGAGTTCGGTTTATGATAAACACAATCTCTTTGAGGGTGTCGTTGAGAACGTTAACGAAGACGGAGCAGATCCCACCAACCTTTACTATGCTTCCCCCCCAGATATGACTGGAAGTGATGAAGACAACGTAGTAGGCTCTGCCTCCGCTACAACTGTTAAATTGCAGATGCCTCTCCGCACAAAGTTCATGGGTGGAAAAATAATTCCAGTTGGTCTTTTAGGAGGTCTTCGCTTCCAGATTGATACCGAGAACCCTCTCCGTGCTTTACAGTATGTAGAAACTACTGGACTTTGCGAAAGCACCAGAGCCGATGAGTTTGGTATTGCTATCCCTGCTGCCCAGTTAACCGCTGGAACTGGTGGAACTGGTTTCGGTGTTGGCGACCAGAAGAGAAACGATGCCGACAGTAAGGATGGTGCTTATTCAGTTAAATTAGAAGTAGGAACCACAAACGCCCAGAAAAATAACCCATTCGCCGTTGGTGATTTCCTCTTTGTCCAGAAAACCGCTGGTGCAGACGTAGGACAGGAAGAATTACTCGGCGTAGTTGATGGTTTCTTCATAGATGGAACAGACCTCGGCGTTTCATACGTCCCCCAGCGTCCAGAGGCAGGTGGTCTTGTCCGTGCTTTCGCCGCTGGTGATGCACCAAAGGTTTATGTTAAGCCATCGGAGAGGGAAATCGCCCATAGTGCCGTGATTGTGCGTGGCGATGGTGCCGCTGGAAGCGGATCTGCCCCTGCTCCATCTTACACTATTAGTGATTTTGAGATGGTTTGCTTGAAGGTTGAGCCTCCCCAGTCTTACGTAGACAGCATGACCAAACGTGCTATGAGCGGAGAAGGCGTCGCCATGGATTATGATACATATACGCTCTATCGCCACAACCAGAGCAACAAGGTTGGACTTACAACTGCTCTCATTCCAGCCCAGCAGTCCAGAGCCTTATCGTGCCTTGCCCAGCCTCTCGCCGTTAACGGTTTCAGAAATATTGCCCTTTCTTCACTTGTAGGAGAACCAGACAACGCCAGAAACTATCAGTTTGTTTTTGGAACTCATTTAATCCCTAACCGTGTTGTTGACCTCGCCAGATATTCACAACAGATAGGAACAGGATTAGGAAGAGTGTTTAGACGTGATGCCCTTCATTTAAGCGAATTGCAAAAAGCAATCCTTAACATTAATGAACCAGTCCGCAATCTCCACAAGATCCATGAGCATTTCGCTATTGGACGTGCTTTCACCAGATACGGTCAGGTTTTCAATCTTAAAGATAATTCGCTTTCGCTCCGTGTAGACTATGAAAGCACTGCCTCCCAAGATAAAATCTTTAACAATTACATTTTCCACAAGCGTAGATTATTAATTAATAAAGACGGAGTTTCAGTTTTAGTTTAAAAATAATTTATTAAAATAACTTTTTAATTTTTTTATATTAGTTAATAATATAAATGAATATCGCCACAGTTGAAAAAGTCCAAATATCCCCCAACAACCAACCTTCTAACAACACCTACTCTTTTAAGGGAGGTAATCCAATTATCACAATCCAGATTGCTTCCGCTAATAAGTTATTGAAAGCCAGTTCAGTTCGCCTTAATGGTAAACTTAAAGTCAAACAGGCAGACGGAAACACTCCCAACAACCAGGACGCCAAAACAGGAGGAGCAAAGAACGTCCAACTCAACGACAAGGTCGGAGTTTCAGGATTAATTCAGAATATCGTGCTTTCATCGGAGCAGACAGGCCAGACATTAGAGAGCATCCGCCAGTATGGACGTTTAGTCGCTTCGCTTGTGCCTTCTCTTAACTCCCAGGAAACTTTCATGAACGAACATGCCCTCACTTCTCTTGCTATGGGAATTGATGCTCCTTCATCTCTTTTAGTAAACAATGAGGTTGCATTCTCAATCCCTCTCTATGCTGGTATGCTCCAAAGTGGCGTATCAATCCCACTCGGAACTAACGGTGTTCGTGGCTTAAACATTCAGATAGAATTAGCCCCAGATCAGATGGGATTAACTGGTGCTGACGCCTCAACTGGTTTAGGGGCTTCCTATGAATTGAGCGATATTACGCTTACCGCCGATCTTTTAGTTCCAGACGCCGCAGGACAACAGGCACTCTCCGTTCCAGGATCAGGTGCTTTCTCTTACAACTCCTTTAACTCACTTTATAGTGTTATTAATTCCAGTGATAGCACCCAGCAATACAACCTCGCCAATTCCAACGTCCTCTCGGTTATCCACAATTTCCTCCCTGTTCCACATGCTAACAACTACGCCAACGATAGTTTCGCAACCGATATGTTGCTTAACAAGGCTACTGGTGGTGCTTACGACGAGAAGGTCGTCCTTGATAAGGTTTCATTCACTCGTGGAGGTGTTAAACTTGCATTGGATTACGAGTTGGATAGTGAAACGGCATCAACGGAAGGTCGCCCAGAAACAGGCGTATTAGTTAACTTCCTTAACGCTTTCCGCCCATTATACAATTTATTTAGCATGACTAACAATAACCAAGGCATCGGCTTTGGTGGAAATCAGTTGGCGGTCTATTCACGTGAACCCCAGAAACTCACCGCCGTAGATAAGGGAAAACGCAATTTCGGAATTGGCGTTGCTTGTGATAATGTTTCACGAGTAGGTGTTTCATTTAGGGGACAGAACTACGCAACTCGCATTCAGTCCTCACTCAATACCCAGTCTTCCGTTAACAATGCCGCAGTAGATAACTCCCCTAACGCCATCTATACTTACGTCCTTGCACGTAATACTCTCCAATATTCTCCCCAGGGAATTATGGTTGTTAATTAAGTAAACATCTTTTTTAGTTTAAAAAAAATAATAAAATAAATATTATTTTTTTTTATATTAGTTAATAATATAAATGAATAGTCAAAGCACAGCCACACAACTTCCAAACGCATTTAAAATCGCCCCCTCTAAATCTGTCCAGACATTAGAAATACGCACAGAACAACTTGACCCAATTACCGCTACTGAAAGTGAGGTAGTTTTCCAGTTGCCTATGAATGGTATTTTAGACGGTGGCTCTTTTGTTCAGTTAGCAGTTGAAGCCAACGCCGCCGCTTTCCTTCCAGTCGCCACTGGTATTCATGCTCTCATAGATAGTTGCGAATTACAGGTCGGAACAAAGGTGATCATGACTACCCAAAAATACGCCCACCGCCAGACCGCTATTCGCCAGTTGGATAGCCCAGAACACCGTGCCTATGTTGATATGATCAAGAGTGGTGCTTGTGGTGATAGATGGGCTGAAACAAGTGCAGGTAAAATCGCTTATCAGGATTTAGTTTATAACACTGCCCTTACTACTGCTGCTGTCCCTGCTTTCTTGAAGCCAACTGCCGACCCAACCACTACCCCTGTTTTCTCCGTCCCCCTTTCTTCCCTTTTCCCTGCTATGATCCTCCGCCAACTTCCTCTCTTCGCCATGAAGGAACAGGTCTATATCCGCATAAGATTTAACAGACAGGCGAACGGCACAAAGAACGTGATCTGCTGTTTCCCTGATAGTTATACTGGCGACACTTCCGCCAAGCCATCGCTTACCAATATTAAGTTTATGAGCGACCACCTCTTTTATAATGACGATACCATGAACCAGATGGCTTCGCAGATCGCCTCCCAGAGTGGAATGGTTGAACTTTATGAGGATTTAATCCTTACCGAAGTGCAGACACCAGCCGTAGCCGACCCAACAGGAGGGGCTATTACAGAGCAGAGAATAGAAAACGAAATCGCTGTCGCTGGACGTGTGGTTCGTGGCCTCCTTATAGCAGATCAGAAAACCACAGTTGACCAAAACCCAGCGGTGAACTGGTGTGGACAATATGTTTCAACCGAAGGACGTGTCCCAGATGCTCTGAACTTCCGTGTAAACGACAGTAGAGTTTTTGACCGCAACCTCCAAGATGCCCCACAGAAATACAACCAACTTCGTTTCGCTATGGGACGCCCTCTTCGTGTCCCATCTACTCTTTACTCTTTTGATCCTGATACAGACAAGACTACTGCGAATAGACCAGTCAACCAGTCTGTAATCAGTGAACTCGTTGCACTTGAAGGACATGCTAATATTGAAAACGCAAGATCTACACAGCATTACACAGGTTTAGACCTCTCCACTACTGGCGTCAACATGCTTGGTGCTGGAACACAAATCGGCGTCAAACCTATTCAGATTACCAAGACTTACAGCCGTGTTAATGGCGATTTTCAGGCGAGAACTATGCGTGTTTGGGCTTCTGTTGAACGAACTATGCGTATCCAGAACGGAACTATTGAAGTTTCTGCTTAATTATTATTTTTCTTAAAGTGGTAGCCAAAACCACAATTTAGTATAACCGATATACGGATATGTGGTTATGGCTACCACCCTTTTTTTACAAGATTAAATGCTTTATAATAAAATGTAATTCTATTATAAAGATGACTGAATATATACAAAATGTTATAGTGGAATGCAATAGAAATCGGAGCAAAGCAAATATGAACCCCATTCCAGAAAATCAAGATCCCTACAAAAACAAATGGACAAATAACGTAAGCACAACTGGAATACCTGTTGAAATTGGCGACGTTATTTCATTAGAGGCTGGGGCAATCAACTCCAAAGGAGCAAATGAGGAAGTTATTGAGTTTATAGGAGAAAATGAAAACGGAATATTAGACAATAAAGCAGAATTGGAATTAGGATTTTATGTGAACCACTCTGGAAGAAATACAGCCTCACTTCCCTTATTAAATCAGGTCTGCGAACCTAAACCAACACAGAGAGTAGAAACGGAATACGCTATATATGAAAACATGTTGCAAAGAGATATAGGAGGTTTTCCCCAAGGAATACCCAATCCAGAAACAAGTGATTTATACAAACAACAAGCACCCATGGAAGATATTTTGACGGATTATAAAATTACCAGTGAAGGAAATTACTATGAAGCAGGAAAATATTATTTAGCCAAACCTGATGGAACGCCTCCTCCTACTGGAAACACACCCTATTCAACAGGCAACAATATTATTATACAGGTTATTTCTGTAAAAACGGCAGGGCAAGGGGACGTGGGAATTATAGATGAATACAAGTTTATTAATGAGGGAGTAAACATAGGTTCATTTGATAACGCAGGGACAGCAAGAGATATGTTTGGCGATACCCCAGCAACGTTTACGTTTGAGATTGAAGTTGATAGGGCAGGGAATATTTTAAATAATCCCAGATTAACTCCTGGATCTGGGGGGACTGCACCAGCAGTAGCCCAGGCAACTTTACAGGTCAAGGCAAGAATTAATCCAAATCTTTACATGAAAAACTTTACTCCGCCAGACAATACCAGATATTATTTTTTAGATCCAGCATATACAGGTTTGGATTTTGTGAATTGGAGCGATACAAACGATATTAAACAACTTAAATCAGATGTAGAGTTAAGAAAAAATAAAGTTATGTTAGAAGTCCCACAGGGCTACAATACCGCCGACAATGTTGCAAAACTTCTAACTGATATATTACATGAGCCAACGCAGACAGAAAAAACAACTCAACTTCCTTTCGCTTCTTTCAATACTTATTCCGTTAATACGCATGACTATAACAATTATGGTGGGCGGACGACCTCTCTTCCTGCTGTTGTTTCCACACCTACTTACCAGCCCTGCCCAGCGAACGGCGACCCAGTCGCAAACAAACAAAACGAGAACTTTCTTACCTCGTATGAAACTTATAGACCAGATCCAGACTTCACTCCTCCGCCACCTTTCGTTCCTCCTACCGACTTGCAAGAGGCGATGACCAGGCGTTCTTATTATTCAAGTATAGCCTATGCCGATCCAGAACGCTTTGAAGGTTTACAGTTATTTAGAAACGGATACTATGGGGCAGACAATAACGACCCTCTTAATTTTATCAATACAGGAATTAACCAGACACAAATCACCACTCCTTTTGGAAATCAAACCGTCGGTCAATTAGGTAATCGTGTTTGCTCGTTAAATAATTTACCAACGGCAGGTGGTCAAACTGGGACGGCGTTTTGCAAGATTGCAAGAGGTAAATTAATTTTAACTAATATGTATTTTTCAGAAGACAACCTCTCCGCACTCGCCGACGGATTTAGAAAAAATGAAAAATATTTAAATGGCTTTAATAAACAGGCAGATTGGGGTAGCGAGGACTATAAGCAATATACAGGAGTATTTATGGATTGTAATATGTATGACGACCAGACTTCTTATAATAAAGATGTAAATCAAGATATACCAGCCAATCTGGTTTATTATGGAAGTAAAGCAAATTATACGGCTAATGGAAATAAATGGAATATCGGCACACAGACTTTCGCACCAAATCTCCCTATACCATTCCAAACGGAAAAATATCCATGTTTCGGTCAGCAAAGGGACGGTAGACAAAATAACGGAGCAGAGTTGGAGGGGATTTGGGTTCAGAGTTATTGGCGAGAAGATTTCTTGGTTCAAAACGTTAACGGCGTTGATAAACCAGCCGACGGCATAGATTATATGCAATTATTAAATGAGTTAGCAGACGCATTTTACGACGGTAATTTCTTGCTCCCAGAGATCAATACCGCCAATTCAGGAATACCCATGTTTAGAAATAACAACGGTGCAAGTGATCCTACTCTTGGAACTTATAATGAATTGATACAAATGGCGAGAGAAAATAACATCGCCGCCGTGCCTGTGTGGAACTTGCGTGAAGGAAATATTTTCAATAATGGAAAACCTTATATCGCTTTAATATCTGCATTAAACGTAGACGCTCCAACAGAAGTTTTAGGAGATGCTTACGATTTTACGTTAGGAGTTCCAGAAGAGGCCAGATGGGATTTTAATAAAAGCATAGCCGACCAAACTTGGTTCTTATCAAAATGGAACTTACAATATGGCTTCCAGTTTGGTTTTGATAATTCATTTACCAGGAACAAAGCAGTATTATTTATGAACTTACAAGAAACAAGGGAATTAGATCCGAAAGACAGAGCCAATTATGCAGGAGTAGGAATGATTGGTGCAGTTAATCCAGAGATTAAATACGACCCTCTTTCCAGTAGGTTTGAGATTTTAGGTCTTAATAGTGGAATGACTATTGGAAATGGAAACCTCCAACAACCAGCATTAGAGTTAGAAGCATCAGACGATCCAGAGCAGTTGTGTTATAACATTGGTGTTATAGGAAATATCCAACCTTATATGAACCCAAGCGGAGTGGGTGGGACACCTACGTATGACCCACAAAAATACTTTCCATGTTTAGATATGAGGCAATTAGCATCATCAATCGTAGCCTCTCAATCTGGCGTAAGTATTTTAAATATTAATGTTTATTTTGCTCAAAATGAAACTGAAAACCCAGAAGACAGGGAAGACGATGCACAGCCATTAGTCTTCCCAGAGTTAGCCGACCAATTCTACGCTGATACTTTATTTGATAAAATGGGTTTTACTATAACTCAATTATTACCTCGCATAGGTTCGTCGCAGTCGTTCTTTACTAATAATTTAGAGTTTAGAGGAACGGCAGGAACTTATGGTGAAGCCTACCAAAACTCATTGCCTATGACGACAGGACAGTATATATCATCAGCAGAAATCCAAGCGTCATCTGTGAACCAGTTGGACATGCCCCAATATGATTTAGGAATTAATTTTTTTAATTCTGCACGTCCAGACGTAGATCCTGCGGCGATTACGGCATTTAGAATACCAGATAAATTGAATTATCCGTATCTGTGTATTTATTCAGACATAGCAACAGCAGGAGCAGATACGACTTATTATGGAGGATTTGATGGACACTCTAAAATCCCTTGTTTGGCTTTCATGACGAGGAACTATACCAACGGAGATTTTTTCTATGCATTAGAAAGCACCTTTAATTATACTGCTACTAAACCGTTTGTGATTACCGATATTACTACGGATATAAGATTGCCTGATGGAAAGAGGCCTGTATTAGATCCTAACTCGGCTGTAATATATAAAATACAAAAGACACGTCAGTTGCCGATTGCCGTCCCTCCATCAGAAATTAAATCTCACCTTAATATAAAGGAAGATGAACGAAGAAAAGATACTACAAGAAGAAGAAAAATTATACGAGAAACTCCTTCTTAAAATAGAGGATCGCTCCTCATATGATTACAAACGAATATACAGGAAACTTTATTACATACGAAACCGTGCTGAAATAAAGCAATATCAAAAAACATATTACAAAAAAAGAAAAGAAACCAGAACCGAATATGCACCACCCTTGTCTGGGAAGAATAGTGAAAGTTTTAAGATAAGACATGAGCCAATAACTATTGTGTTTGAATAGACATAATGCCTATATACTGCCTATTTATCTTTAAGTCCCTATATTTATGCTACTTTTATTATATATTTATATTATCCTATATAAAAGTAGCGTAAAATTATAATTTTACGCTACTTTTAAGTCCCCTTTATTAATAATAATATAAATGTAGCATAAAAGAGGCAAAATATAGTATTTAAGGAAGTATTTAAAAAAAAGAATATATACGGTATATATATATAATGAAGAATTACTATTCAAGTTTAGAGAAAAATGAGAAGTGGGATACGGAAATGGATTTATTTAAGCAATACTCTAATTTAGTTGAAGAGGGTGAAGTCATATCCAAACAATCCTGCTATTATCCGAGATTGAAAGAAACTACCAAGAGAGGCCGTGTTGCATTCATTCAATTATATAAACAGATCTGTTGTGAAGGAAAAGATAAAATGATGAGTATAGAAGATTTTGAATTATTTGTATGTAAACATAAAGATTGGGAGATTTATATTCAGCCAACAGATAAGCACGGCAAGATGAGTGCCGAGTGGATTTTAGAAACTACTAACAATAAATTAGTATCTAATTATTTAGAGAAGTATGAATACTTATGCACACCAGAATTGCCGTCCATAAATACAACAGAAGAAAAAATAGACAATGTTTCAGCCATTAAAAATCTCGCTAATAATTTAGAAATTACAGGAGAAGAAGCAATCCAGATTATTAAATATTTTCTTGTGGGACTGGAACAACTATCACCGCTGGGCGATAATCCCTAAATACTTTAAGTCCCTTATATTTTTTTGATTTGAGTTCAGGATTTTTTAACATGTTTGAAATTGTGTGGCGACTAATACCAAACTCGTCCTTAATATTTCCCATAGTCATATAGTATTTTTCTAATTCTTTTTGATCTCCATTATATTTTTCAACTCTATAATGGAAATACGATTTGTTTGCAGAGCGTCCTAATCCAGTCATTATATATACTTAATGGAGATATTATTTTTAAATTATTTAACGAACTTAAATATATTAATTGAGGTTAAGGCGTGGTGGTAGCCAAAGCCACAATTTAGTATAACCGATATACGGATGTGTGGAAATGGCTACCAACCAACTTTAAGTGAAATAATAATATTAATTCGTTCAAACTATTTAAAAAAATATCTACATTATACATATATAATGGCGAATAGGAATATTAAGGAAAAACAAAAATCTCAACCAATATTAATGTCTAATATTAAATCACAGAAGTTTCAGGGCTACGATTTTTACCATACTATTTGTAGTAAGGTAAAATGGGAAACCAAGGGAAACGTATACCAATCACCACAAGAGAAGGCTTTTGAGAAAGCCAAAGATCAAGACATTAGACTTTGCATTAAAAACGAAAAAGGTTCTTCTTATGGATCTATGCCCTTTGAGGAACTGGATAAGATATATACAGAAAATCATTATCTTTATGAAATCCTGAAAGATGAAAGAAAGTTTTATCTTGATATTGAGTTCCCCTATACGACAGAAGAAGAAAGCGTCAACAAACTTTCACTTATTTTCAAACTTATTAAGAAGTGTTTTGGCGATTGTGGTATTGATACAGGCTACAAGCGTAAGCGTGATTTTTTCTCAAAAAACATCGGCATTGGTGAGCAGGGAGGGTTTAAGGATATTAAAAAGTTTTCAGCCCATCTGGTTCTGAACAATGGAGTATATTTCAAGAGCGTATTTGATATTAACAAGTTCGCACGATACATGAGGCAAACAATTAACGATCAGGAGGAGTTCCATGGCTTAATTTTTGAAACAGACCGAGCCAGAGATTATGCAATTGACTTCGGCGTTTATACTAAAAACCGTTTGTTTAAATTACCTTACCAAAGCAAACCTAACTCTAACAGAATACAGAAACCAGCACCAAAGACCCCAGACAGTCTGGAAAGTTGTTTGATTAGTTTTCTTTCAACAGATCAATTGGTAGATGTTTCAAAGATTACACTTCGCACCGAGCAGAAAACTTATGCAGTTAAGAACAAGTCAGGCCGAGTTATTGGTCATAATATTTCTAACAATGTTGCCGAGTTTTTGGAAGACTTTAAGTTAGTCCTCCCTGACGAATGCCCTATCCCAGAAGGGGACGTGGATAGCGGTTCTTTGGAGTATGTAGTGAAATCTATTTATAACTGTAAGAGTGTTGAATGGTCTTGCTTCTGTGCTGTTGGTATGGCGATCAAACGTGCTTCTGGTGGTAATTCATTTCAGTTGTGGGTAGACTGGGCAGATAAGTCTGGAAAGCCCCAAAACATTTCTGAAATGCAGGGACTTTGGGGACGGTTCTCCGTTGATAAAGGATACGGATTTTCAACACTTCTTAACATGGCTAAACTTTGTAATCCTGCTCTTATTTCACAAGCACCATACAAGGTTCTTTTTGATATGCCTCATTATGAAAATAAAACGGTTGTTAATAAAAAATATTTGGATATTGAAGATTTCAATATTACTCAAACAGTTAAAAGTATTAATAAAAAAGTTGATGGATTAACAATTCTTAACAAAAACGAAGTTTCTTTCATTAAATCCCCTATGGGAACTGGTAAAAGTTTTAATATTCATAAGATCCAAGAGCATTTCAATAAAATTGTTTATCTTTCCAGCAAAAGAGCATTTGCAACGGCTATGGGTAAGGAGTTTGAAGAGGATGGTTTTAAAAATTATATTAACTTGAATACTAATGAACGTTTTGAATGCGATAAGATTATTATTTCGCTGGAAAGTTTCCACCAGATTAACCCAAACGATATTGATTTGCTAATTGTTGATGAGAGCGAAAGCATCTTTAACGTGATCGGCTCTCATACTTTACAAGTAAAGGGAGAAGGCCTGTCCAATCTTCTTGTCTTTGAAAAAGCAGTCAGGACTGCAAAAAAGGTTTTAGTTATGGATGCTTTTTTGTCCAAACGCTCTTTTAATGCAATCAATACTATTAGACCTAACGCCAGGGCATCTTTAACGATTAACGAATGGAAACCAGCCAAGAGAACGGCTACTCGGTGTGCCTCAAAAGATACTATGTATTTACAATTAAAAAAATGTTTGAAAAACGGTGAACGATGCGTAGTTGTTTCAGGATCTAAAAACTTTGCTATTCAGTTAGTAGCCAATGCAACGGAAGAGGGATTAATTGAAGGCAACATAGATAAAGAAGGAATATACGAAGGAAGTCAGGCAAAACTTTATCATTCTGGAAACCCTCTTGACCTTTCAACCAAAGTGAACGAGGAATGGAGCGAATGCAAGTTGCTTTGTTATTCACCTACTATTACTTGCGGAGTTTCTTATGATAATGAAAATAAGAAGTTTGATCGGCTTTTCGTGTATATGCCTAATAAGTTTTCTGCATGTTTCCGTGATGCGACACAGGCTCTTAAAAGAGTAAGACATTTCACAAAAAACGAAATGTTTATCTGTCTGAATACTTGCGGTAATTACAATAAAGATATGTCCCCAGTTTATTTTGATAAAGTGAAAGAACTCATTTACACTTATAAGCAACAGATCTTCACAGATGAAAAGCATTTTATTTCTTTGCAAAACACTATCATTGAGAAATATAAACCTCTTAAAAATTGGGTCAGCGAGGCGAGGATTTACAACATATTAGAGCAGAATATTTCAGGTATTTATTTGGAAAAAGTTGCAACAACTTATTTGGAAATAGAGAATATTGAAATCAAGGATAGCATTAATTCAACATACGAAATGCCTGAATATGAAATGAAAGACACGTATACGTGGGAAGAAGTAAACAAATTAAACTGTTCTGTGTATGCAATTGAACAGAAGAAAATGGCTCATGAGCATATCACTATGGAGGAATATTGGTTTATGTTAGCCGATGGATTTAATAAAACTCTTAAAAACGATGTTAACGAGTATAATAAAGCCCTTTATTGGGATTTTTTCATCAGAGATCAGATGCGACGCTCTCATTATTATTCAAATATTAAGTTTACCAAATTAATCCACGAAAAAGGCATAGATGAATTATACGAAAAGACAGACAGTAAAAAAATCCTTGAACTGAATAATTTTTTTGATGAACGCTATTCGCATGTTTACAAAATATTTAAATCGCTCGGAGTTATTACAGAAGACAATAAATTAGATTATTGCAAAGAGTTTACCAAAGATGATTTAGAGCCACTTTTGAAGGATTATGAGGCTTTGAGAACCAAAGGAGGATTAAAGGCCTTTAATCAACTCCTTAAACATGAAAGTATTAGGGAGTGGAATAAAAAAGAAGAAGAAGAGCCGATGGATATTGATAAAATGTATATCATGGTAAAGCATATTGCAAGTGATCTGCTCGGCTTGGAAACAGGAAGAATTAAAAAGAAAAAGAAGCGTGTTGAGATTGATGGCGTAAAAAAACAAGTATTCATCGGAGTATTTCGGTTTAGCCCTCCTAAAACTTCTGAAAAAGTTTTTAACTTTGAAACAAACCAAATGCAGGTGAAAGAAATGCGAGTGTTAGATGTTGTATATCAAGACTGGTTAACAGTAAAGCCGTGCGACTGGTTCAACGATAGCGGTATCACCAGCGAGGAGGAATGCGAGGATATTTGAGTGGTAGCCAAAACCACACTTCCGTATATCGGTTATACTAAATTGTGGAAATGTCTACCACTATTTAGTAATTTGTAAATGGATCTATTTGGTATTTTTTATTTTGTTTAAACTTACTATCTTTAATTTTGCTCTTATTAATCCCTTCAAATATAATCTTGGGATTAATTGGTTTCTTATCATTTTCCCTCTTATCCATTATTTTTTTGTTAAGTGCATCAGCACCCTTCCCTTTTGTAATTTGGAGCATCTCTAATTCATTAGCAGTATTAATAAGATCTTTATTCATATTATAAAATATATTGATATTTTTTTTTATATTTAATTATAATATAAATGTCGCTCATATCAACAAGTTCAACAACACAGCAAGAGGCTTACCTCTTTGAAAATCACTATCCACAGCCAATAGTCATTGCACCTAACTCCCAGATATGCCTCCAAAAGTTTATTCATTATAGGGGAGCGTTATATGAAGTATCCACCCAAAACAACACAATTGGATATAGGTTTGGTTCTGCTTCTCCTGCTGCGAATGCAGATATACCCAGATTTGTTTCCATCCCCACTGGAACTTACGATGGTGATGGATTGGCGGAGGCTATTACACTCGCTCTTAATTCAGTAAATCAGCAACAGAACTACGAATGGACATGCACTTTTACTGCTGCCCCATCTACTAACGATGATGATATATTCCAGATACAATATGCGAGTGTTCCCACTCCTGATCCTAACTCTGGTGATTATAATCTTTTTTCAAGTGGACAGTTAAGCGTATCAGGAACAGGACAGGATAACCAACAGGCAAAAATTACCTATAACGGAACTGATGCAAACCATTTCGCCAACGTTATTTCTAAACGTTCTACTCTTACTTATTTAGGGGAACAAACATGGAGCGATATTCGCCCATCTCATCATACAGAACTTTTCCAGCCTGTCCAATTGGGATTAGTCCGAAGTAGATTAAGCGATCCAAACGCCGCCAACCCAAACCTGCAATTTACTCCTGAACGATATGACCTTTCAATAGCCTTTGAGGGAGATGGCTTTGGAGTTTTTTACGGTGTGAAACGAGCAGGTATACCAGAAGGCGGAGCAAACTGGTTTGATTATAAATTAAGACGTAATTTGATAGGATTGTTTGATCCTATCTTTAAGGCTAACGGAGGAGTTTTTGACCCAGACGTTAAATTGCAAATCATTATGACTATTTACGCTACTGCCCAAAACAGCAGAAGAGTATTAATTCAGATTTTAAAGATGGATGCAGGAGAAACTGAATACACTCCCCTTGCGGATGGACTGGGCGGAAACTCGCCAGAAGGCGATGGAAATCCCTATGTAAAAACACTTCTCGTCGGAACAGACACCTTCCCTGGATTGGTATTTGATAGCAACGACGGCACTACGAGTGATAACAACCAAAAAATATCCCAACATTATCCTAAAATGTCCAACGCCCCATTTTTCCCTGCTATTTCATTTCAGAAGACAGGAAACTTAATCCTTACTGGTTATGATCTTGATAGCGAAACTTGGACTAATCCAGCAGGAACGAATACTATAACTTTTGTTCCTTTGGTAGATAATGCTAACGGATATGTATGGAGAACAGATGCTAATCCTGGTTCAGTCCAA
>Ga0181401_1000517_pt1 | contig 16005 bp, 12 predicted proteins | sample 24SPOviralmetaG_FD_130130 | JGI IMG/M metagenome (GOLD analysis project Ga0181401, IMG submission 130130) | Marine viral communities from the oligotrophic San Pedro Time Series (SPOT) site, San Pedro Channel, CA, USA - 24 SPOT_SRF_2011-07-20 | ecosystem: Environmental > Aquatic > Marine > Strait...
ACTTGGACCTGCCGGACCTGCCGGACCTGTCGGACCTGCTGGTCCTGATCCTAAACGAGAAGCACCCTGAGTCTCTGCCAATTCACCATAATCAAACCAAGATGGTACAGTTGGAAATATGCCAGATTCATGGTATCGCTCTGGTTCAGATCCAGCACTTGTCTCAAGTGATTTCATATCATTCTTGAATGTCTCCAGTTCTGTTTTCTGACTTGCCGATAATTCATCGTAATAATTTTCACCGAATGCGTTGTTGATTCTGGATAACCATTCTTTTCTCGTTTGCTTTAATGCCTTTAGTGCGTCGTCAGATGATCCAAATTGTTTTGCCATTTTTATCCCTCAACCTTCCTTAACAAATCTAAACACTACTCGGACCCTTCCAACTTGTCTCGTTGACGTATATCCAGATGGTGAAGTCAGTCGGAGATTGAATGAATCACCAGCACCAAAGACCACGTTTGGAGTTGCACTTCTTGTGTATGAAAGACCACTGGATCCAGTTGATGCCCAACTGTATAACGTCGCTAGATCGGTTCCATTCTTTGTGATCTTGTGTTGGAATGATGTTGATCCAGTTTCGGCTCCAACATTTCCAACAAACCAATGGATCTCTTTCAACGTACAAGCGAAAGGCAAGATGGTCCCCATTGCTTTCGTTGACGTATCGCTGTTGTTGACGTTGTTGATTCCGCCACCGTATGAGAATCTCCAACCACTTCTGAGTGAAGATGTGTAATATTGATCATTCCATTCTGCCGTGATAAGGAACTCAGTTTGTTCAGCCAAGACTTCCCAGTATGCACTCGTATCTGGAGGATATGTGGATCCGCCAAATGGATTGTTAGTATGTGCAGTTTTACAGATCCATGTACCGCCTTTGTATGTCACAAAGTCTCCTTTTGCATATGATAACAACCCACCGATCCAAGCACCCTCCCATGAAAGATCAGTTGGACCTGCTGGGCCAGTTGCACCTGTTGGTCCCTGAGATCCTGATGGTCCAGTCGGACCCGTTGGACCCGCTGGTCCCTGAGATCCTTGAGATCCCGATGGACCCGTTGGACCCGTTGGACCGACTCCGCCTGTTGGACCTGTTGGACCTGTTGCACCCACTGGACCTGTTGCACCTACTGGTCCACCGGATCCAGTTGGACCTGTTGGACCCGTTGGCCCAGCCGGACCTGTTGGACCCGTTGGACCTGCTGATCCTCCAGCACCAGTCGGCCCCGTTGCTCCTTTGTTACCAGATGGGGCGAATTGAACCCCAACTGCACTGCCGTTGGTTGGAATAGAACCAGACAAGTTTGCCATTGTGATCAAGTAATAATTTGTTTGATTTGATACTGATTCGACTTTGAATGTTGCATTGACAGCATTCTCCTGATCACGAACTGTCAAAGTACCTTTGTTAGTATCTGTCGAGTCGTCCCAAGAAGCAAAGAAGTCTTGTTGATTTTCTGAATCCGAATCGGTTTTACTGATATACATCTTGGTTACATCACCAGCAGTATTCTGATCAAATCTCAAATAACCATTTGACGGATTGGAGTTTGTAGTGCTACTGTCAAACCTGTATGGCAATCCTGATACTTCACCCTTATCACCAAGACCTCCGACTGGACCTGTTGGCCCTACTGGACCCGTTGGTCCCACTGGACCTGTTGGACCTACTGGACCTACTGGACCCGTTGGACCCACTGGTCCTGCTGGACCAGTTGCACCTGCTGGACCCACTGGACCTGTTGGACCTACTGGACCCACTGGGCCTGTTGGACCAGTTGCTCCATCGGATCCATCAGTTCCATCATCACCAGTTGGACCCACTGGACCCGTTGGACCTATTGGGCCAGTTGCTCCCGTTGCACCGACCGGACCTGTTGGACCAGTCGGCCCTACTGGACCTACTGAGCCAGTTGCTCCAGTTGCTCCTACTGGGCCAGTTGCTCCTGTTGGACCGATCGGTCCAGTTGGACCCACTGGACCTGTATCACCTTGAGTTCCATCTGCTCCTGTTGCTCCTGTTGGACCCACTGGACCTGTTGCTCCGATAGGCCCATCATCACCAGTTGCTCCCACTGGTCCTGTTGGTCCCACTGGACCCGTTGCACCGATCGGTCCATCGTCACCTGTTGCTCCGATTGGACCAGTCGGTCCGACTGGACCTGTTGGTCCTATTGCACCTGTGGATCCAGTGGCTCCAGTTGGTCCGATTGGACCCGTTGGACCTATGGCTCCTGTGTCTCCTATTGGTCCTTCATCTCCAGTTGCCCCTGTTGCACCAGTTGGTCCGATTGGACCTGTTGCTCCAGTTGCTCCTGTCGCACCAATTGGTCCTGTTGCTCCAGTTGCTCCGATCGGCCCCGTTGCCCCTGTTGCACCAACTGGTCCAGTTGCACCGATCGGGCCAGTTGCACCGATTGGTCCGGTTGCTCCAATTGCACCCGTATCTCCTTTGTCACCAGTGCGAGCAAATGTCATCATCACAGATGCGTCATTTGAGAATGGATTGTTCGCTGATCCGTCGATTGGAACGACAGTCACTTGATAGTAATCCGTTTGTTCAACCAGAGATGATATTGTGAACATAATGAATGTTGATTGATCAGATACCAAACTCATTTTGACATGGCCTTTGATCGTGGATGTTGAATCGTCGATCGCTCTCAAGAAATTATCAATATTGTTTCCGTCAGAATCTTCATCGTTGATATAGAGAGATGTTGCCGCAATCTGATTCCCTGATCTTGGGAGAGAAATATTTCCATTAGCAGGAGCCGTCGATGCTGATGTTGATTTGAATGTGAATGGGAATGCGGCTCCACCGAAGTTTCCTTGTGGTCCAACTGGACCTGTTGCTCCTGTCGGTCCCACTGATCCAGTATCACCAACTGGTCCTGTTGGTCCGACTGGTCCTGTTGCACCTATCGGTCCTGTTGGTCCGTCATCTCCTGTTGGGCCTATCGGTCCTGTTGGTCCTACTGATCCAGTGTCACCGACTGGCCCAGTTGGTCCGTCATCTCCTGTTGGTCCAATTGGTCCTGTTGGGCCTATTGCCCCCGTCGGACCTATTGCTCCTGTTGGGCCTATGGCTCCAGTATCACCGACTGGTCCTGTGGCTCCGACTGGACCTGTTGCCCCAGTTGGTCCCACTGATCCTGTATCTCCGATCGGTCCAGTTGGTCCCACTGGTCCTGTTGTCCCAGTTGGTCCGATGTCTCCAGTGTCACCCTTCGTTCCTTGAAGTCCAGTTGCTCCAGTTGGTCCAATCGCCCCTGTATCTCCGATCGGCCCTGTATCTCCAGTTGGGCCTACGGCTCCAGTTGGACCTATGGATCCAGTTGGTCCAGTGGCCCCGATCGGTCCTGTTGCTCCAATCGGTCCTGTTGCTCCAATCGGCCCAGTGTCTCCCTGTGGACCTGTGGCTCCTGTATCACCGATCGCTCCTGTATCACCGATCGGTCCAGTTGGTCCTATCGGACCTGTATCTCCTGCATCTCCAGTTGGACCCACTGGTCCAGTTGGACCAGCGACAGTTGATGCCGCACCTGTGGCTCCAGTCGGACCTGTCGGACCTACTGGTCCAGCGGATCCTGTGGCTCCAGTTAATTCACTGATCAGGAGATTTTTGATATTGATCTGTCCTCCCATTCCAGAATGATATTGACATCTGTAATACAAAGTCGAAGGTGAATCATCTTGAAGTGTGATCTTGATTGATCCAGATTGTGATCCATTCCCAGTGATCCCTGTTGAATATGTATTGCCAGAATCGTATGCTCCACCATTGTCAGTTGTCTGAATCCAGAATGGATGACCTGAGACAGATCCAGCAAGATTCAACACATATTGTTGACCTCTGAATATTCCCATCGTCGCTTGTGCAGTTCCGTCGATCAGATATTTGTTACCTCCGACATTGGCGACCGTCACTGCGAACTCCTTTGCTATTGGTGACGGTCCAACTGCTCCGTCATCTCCTTGAATCCCAGTGTCTCCTGTATCTCCTTTGTCACCAGTGTCACCGATTGGTCCTGTTGGACCGATCGGTCCGATCGGACCCGTTGGTCCTGCTGGTCCCGTTGGTCCTGTTGGACCCGTTGGGCCAACTGGCCCTGTGTCTCCTACTGGCCCCGTCGGTCCCGTTGGTCCGATCGGACCAGTGGGTCCAGTTGGACCTGTGGTTCCAGTTGGACCTGTATCTCCCTGTGGTCCAGTTGGACCAGTTGGACCAGTTGGTCCAGTGTCTCCTGTCGGTCCAGTATCTCCTGTCGGTCCAGTTGGACCTGCTGGTCCAGTTGGGCCAACAATTGTTGAATCGGCTCCTTTGTCACCAGTTCTGATCCAAGTGACTCTCAATTGATCTGCGTCTGAAAAAGCACCAGTCCCACTTTGATGACTTACACCGATCGTGAAAATATTGCCATTCAATGCGACGGATGTATTTGCGTAAATATGTGTTTCTGATCCTGTGGAAATCTGGAGATAACCTTTCGTCGTTGAAGTTGAATCATCCCATGCGTTAATGAAATCAGATTGATCAGTGTTATCTCCATCCACTTTGTAAATGAAGATGCTTGTTACAGAAGACGGAGATGAGTTGTTGTATCTAATTTCTCCAGATCCAAGTCCACTTGCCGCTGTTCCTGTATCGAACTCATATTTCAATCCAGCATTTGCACCAGATGGCCCCGCTGGTCCCGTTGGTCCTGTTGGCCCCTCTGCTCCAATAGATCCTGTGTTTCCAGTTGCTCCGGTTGGTCCTACTGGTCCAGTTGCTCCAGTCGGTCCTGTGTCTCCAGTATCTCCAGTGTCTCCCTGTGGGCCTGTGGGTCCAATTGGTCCAGTTGCTCCTACTGATCCAGTTGGTCCGATTGATCCGGTTGCTCCGATCGGACCTGTGGGTCCAGTTGGCCCAATTGCTCCTGTTGGACCTGTGGGTCCAATTGATCCAGTGTCTCCAGTATCTCCCTGTGGACCTATTGATCCAGTTGGTCCTGTCGGACCCGTTGGTCCTGCAACTGTCGAGGCTGGCCCAGTCGGACCTGTTGGGCCAGTTGGTCCTGTCGGACCTGCCACAGTTGATGCTGGCCCTTCTGGACCTGTATCTCCTGTTGGGCCGATTGGTCCCGTTGGGCCAATTGGTCCTGCAACCGTCGAGGCTGGGCCTTCTGGCCCTGTGTCTCCTGTTGGACCTGTTGGACCGATCGGTCCAGTTGGTCCTGTGGATCCTGCTGGTCCTGTATCTCCTGCCGGACCTGTTGCTCCTGTCGGTCCAATTGGACCTGTATCTCCCTGAGATCCTGTGTCTCCTGTTGGACCTGTATCTCCTGTTGGACCTGTATCTCCTTTGTCACCAGTTCTGGCAAATGTCAAGATCAAGTTATCTCCGTCAGAGAATGGATTTGATCCAGATGAGTCAACGACGCTTGCAGTTATATTGAACCAACCAGAGTTCTCTGTCAACGCAGTGATCGCAATCATGATGAACTTATTTGGATCTGATGATTTGGCGATCTTGACATGACCCTTGATGGCCGATGTCGAATCGTCGATCGTTCGCATAAAGTTCTGAATATCTGTGCCGTTGATGTCTTCATCGTCGATCGCAATTGCAGTCGCAGTATTCTGATCAGCACCGCCTGATCTCACAAGTCTGACTCGACCTGATGTTGGATCGCCAGAAGTAACAGTATTGTCAAAATCGAACTCAAAAGAAGCCCCACCAAATGATCCTGATGGACCTATTGGACCTGTTGGTCCTGTTGGCCCAGCGACAGTTGAGGCTGGACCCGTTGGTCCTGTATCTCCTGTTGGACCTACTGGACCCGTTGGTCCCGTCGCTCCTGTTGGACCTGTTGGTCCAGATGGTCCTGTATCTCCTGCCGGACCTGTATCACCAGTTGGTCCTGCGACAGTTGAGGCTGGTCCTATTGGACCCGTTGGACCCGCTGGACCTGTATCTCCAGTTGGACCTGCAACTGTTGAGGCTGGTCCGATTGGTCCTGTTGGACCCGTATCTCCAGTTGGTCCGGTTGGACCTGCAACTGTTGAGGCTGGACCCTCTGGTCCCGTATCTCCAGTTGGTCCCACTGGTCCAGTTGGACCTATGGATCCACTCGATCCACTTGGACCTGTGGCTCCTGTTGGGCCAGTTGGTCCTGTTGGTCCAATAGATCCTGTTGGACCCGTTGGTCCGATAGATCCTGATGGTCCTGTTGCTCCAGTATCACCGACTGGTCCTGTTGGTCCTGCGACTGTCGAGGCTGGTCCTACTGGACCTTCTGGTCCCGTTGGTCCTGCTGGACCTGTTGGTCCTGCTGGCCCTGTTGGACCTATTGCTCCAGATGATGTTGCCTGAGCAACAAACCAAGTATTGATTCCAGTCTTGATCAACCAGCCAAGACCATTTGTTTGGATCACGAATTGACCTGTGATCGTGACTCCACTTGCTCCTGTGATCGTGACTGCACCATCACCCATTCCTGCGAATGGAATTAATGTTGCATTTATGTGAAAAGCAACTTCATCATTCGATGGAACCGTTATGGTTGCCGCCGTTGATGTTTTCAAAAACAAGATCTTTGCTTCGTCTGATCTTGTGAGAGTGTAATTTCCTGTGATCTCTTTGTGTGGACGAGTATCAATTGCAGTTCCACCAGTTTTGATCCCATCTCCATGAAACAATCCGCCGCTGACAGTATCTTTGAAAAGTTGAGTCAAAGCAGGAGCAACGGACAATCTTTCCGTCTCTGTGCCGTCAATCAAGTTCTCATTTGGTGTCAGTGGTGGCATGGGCAAGCCTCTATCTTAGGAGTCAAGACTGTGTGAAGGTTCTTCACCCATTCGGCTGATACGATTAATTCACACCCTGTCAAATACCATTATTGAGTTGCGGAACCACCATGTTAAATCTGGTGTGACGCTCCGCAACTGTTGAGTTAGTTCTGAGTTGATCATGAATCCTCGACGTTGCATTTGTGCGATTATATGATAATTAGGCCGTTCGTTGTAATGACCAGTGCCTCCCTGATCTGGAATAGCCCATGAAAGAATCACCCGCCATTTTGCATTGTTGGTGATGTTATCGAATACAATTTCTTCAAATTGTTCAGGAATGTGTTCTCCAACTTCTAAACAAATTATATTCTTCTGAGTTGGCATCCAAAACCTGACAGCAAGATCTTGAACAAGTATTGGTGTAAATACTGCAAGATCTCCCAGATCTGGAGTTCCTTCGTAACCGATCACATCGAATCCACTTTCGGCTAAGGATCTGCAAGTATATCCAAGCCCACAACCGAGATCTGCGATCGGTGAACCAACTGGCATGATCCGCTTAATCTCATTCATGATCGGTTCAGGAGTTGGAGTGTGATGATCAGAAGCGATGGATCTGTTCCAGATTCCAGTGTCCCCGATGTTCTGATCCATATCCATGCGATGTTGAATGGGTTGATAATTCATACGAATAGATCAGAATGAACCTTCGTTGTAAACTTGGAAAGAATCTCCACCAAATAATTGGTAATACATGATCATGGATGGTTCTGATTCTGGATGAATATTTGGATAAATCATTCTTTCAATATATTCTGTCGGATCAACACAACCATTTCCAGATGTCACGATCTTGGTCCACTCGCCATCATCGAAAGTTCTCAAGATCCATCGGTCCTCAATTTCGATCAAGTGAATGATTGGTCGCATCAAGGAATCTCTTGTTTTACTAAATCCAGTCAAGTGAGTTTGAGATCCATGTTCATCGACCCAGATCAACATACTATCCCCAGTCTCCAACGAAATCAGGATCAAATTGAACGACATCTTCACCGATCTCAACTTCGCCGATGTTCAGTGGAGTCAATACCTGACTCATTCCTGTCAATAGATGAAATCTCATTTGCTCGATCATGTCGAACGGATTGTAATCACAACCATTTCCAACTCTGATTCTCCCAACCCCAGCGTGATTTGCGAATGTGAACTTCCAATGCGAATCACCAGTATTCACCCGAACCACTTCATGATGATCGAGATCATATCCAACCATGTCAGTTCCATCAACGGTCCAGAAGATCTGGAACTCCGCTATACTTTCCATGATTACCCCAATGAATCATCGGGTTCTTGAGCGTTGTTGATTATGGTCTGATGATCCACTCAGATCAAATGCGTGGCTTAGAACGCCTCTATTGTATGCTTAAGGGCTATTCTTCTTGATCTGGATGCCCGTTGGCTTCAATATCTGCCTGAATTAGATTTTCAATTACTATTCCCGCCGACATACCTTTTGATCTGTGGGCTTTGATGTATGAGATGCAACTTGGAGGGAGCATGACTGAGATCTGCTCTTTGTTTTCTTTGGTCTTCGGTGGACGCATTGCCCCGATCGCCTCATATCCCTCAGCGAGAGTGACACTTTCTTTGATCATGAACGCTTTCCTGAATCTCTCAGTTCCATGATGACTGGTTCCATTGCGAGCCATGATCTTCTCTTCGATTAGATCTGGATGATCTTTTTTCATTTTGTTCATGATGTATGCCATCTGCTTTGGAGTCTTCTTCATACTCGGTGGGAGATCTGGATCGTTGTTGATCCGATCTGATAATGCTCCAGATGGTAATGGATCTTGACCGAATAAGTTTTTGACAATTGATTTGGCGAGCGACTTTGGTATTTTCTTTGGTGGCATATTAATAATCTCCTTTGTGGAATAGGTTAGTGCGAACCGTTCTCGGAGGAAATATGGTTTGAACCTTCTCTCCTATTCCAAGACTTTTGATGTTTATTGATGCCTTTCGGCAGTGACCACAAAGAATTGGATCTCTTTTGTGATCGGCTGGGATTTTGAGTTCAAGTCGCCCGTTGCATTCTGGACATCTAATGACTCCAGTATAGATCGCCTTTGGTGGAGTGAAGTCAAACACAATTGGATCTCGATTGTCACGCCATGTTTCAACCCATGCTGATTTTACTGTGTTGGATTTGATCGTCATGTTGAAAGATAGTTCACACACTTTTTCAGCCAGTTTGAAATGTTCTTGACAACCGAGCCTGATGTCAGTCATCTTGTCGGACATTTTGGATCTAAAGTTATGATCCTCAAAACAAGTCCACATGAGCGTTGGACCATTCCCCAGATAAACTATGTCATACACTCCATTCTCGCCATGTATTGCCTTTATGATCGGTAAGTTTGAATTATCCACCTTGATTAGAGATCTCTCGTCAGAATGTAAGAATATGAGATCTCCAATATTAACATCGTCTGACTTTTTGATTTCATCAAGTCTGATCACAAATAAAGCACCTGCCTCAGTTAGATCCAGTCCAAGATCTTGGAAGATCCTATAATCAAAATCACCATCTCTGATTGCGTCGTTGACTTCTCGTAATCCAATATTACTTCTAGTAAAATGATCACCGCCATGTCTGAATAACTTTCTGATATTGGTTGGATCGAAGATCGACGTATCAGTTGCATTCATGATGTGATTTCTGAAAACGAGTTCAAGATACCAATCATCGAGCCAAGATCTCATTGAGGATAATATCACGGATTGATTATCGATATGTATTACTCTGAATATATCATGAACAACGCTTTTTGATTTCTCGTCGAATAGTTCCACGAGAGAATCAATGATCTGACTATTATGTTCACAACGATGATTGTCTCGATATGTTTGGTTGGTAGCAACGGAAAATGGAAAACCAATCTTTGAGATCCCTGATGTAGTCAAGCATATTTCGTCTGGCCACTTGTTCATTAGACTCTTGCTCTTGATCAGATCCAATAGTTGCTCTTGATGATCTGCAACTTTCTTGGTGGATTGTTGCCACCATTCTTGATCATGTCGATCATGAAATGTATATTGTGAAACGTCTCCAAGTGTCTGGAACTTTTTATCTTCAAACACTCCAACCTGTTTTCCTCCGAGCCTATCAACATGAGAAATATCCCCATCTTCATTTGGTCCTCTGACTTTCCAACCGCCTAATAATTCTGCTTCATTTTTTATCATCTTAATCATTGCCTCACTACTACTTTCCTAAGCATTGTTCTCAATACTGGTATCATCTCACGGCCAAGTCTTGAAGTGTCTGATACCTTGACTGCATTCTCGTAAAATTGCTCAACCTCTGATCCTGCGATACCGACTCCAACGATCCCAACTCCCTTTGGTGAATTGTGGACAACGTGCCTCAAGTGTTCTTCATCTGACATTCCATTTGGTGCATCAGCATTACCCGCTGGTTGGCCATCTGAGATCACGATAAGGATCTGGTTGCCACCCATTGATGAAAGTCTATCCAAGCACCATTGAACTGCAAACCCGTCAGCATTGCATCCAGTGGAATAAGGAGCCGCCAGAGTTGCTTTGGATGCTCGACTTAGATCTGTGTTGAATGCTTTCCTGATTCTCATTGTAGTGCCACGACCTGTTGCGAAATCCATGATCTCATAGTTGAAGTTGAGTCCGTCCAGAACTTCGCTCATCACAACTGCCGCCTCTGATGCACAGTCGGCTCGTGTCTTGAATCCACCATCTTCACCATATACCGCTGATCCCATTGAACCAGAAGCATCGATGAGAACGATTACGTTTGCTTGAGCATCGGTTGGGTCAGTCTTGGTCCTGAATATTCTTCTTGACGATTCGCCCTTTGATCCAGCCAATTTCCAGACTGCACTTGTGTCCACTTTACCAGATCTCTGATCATTGATCCATGCTGGATCAGATCCCTTGATCCTGCGAGTCATTTCATTCTGGATGATCTTTATTCCGCTTCTGTTTCGGCGTGAGATCTGATCATATGTTGCTGAATATTGTTGGATGTCTTCTGGAGCGAAGGTGTTGCTTGAACTGTAAGATCTGCCTGTCTTTCTGTCTATTGCCGCCACCACATGAACTTCGTGATCTGATCCGTCGAATGTTGTCGTGGTTTGATCTATTCCATCACGACCAGCATCGAGATCCTGATCGTAATCTTTTGTCATGGTGCGAGCATTGTCGAAGTCACCAGAAAGATCTCCCTCAGATCTATCCAAGAGATCTGCCCATGTCTCTTCCCATCCACCTCCTGAGTTGTCTTGGCCACCGTAGCCACCTTCTGATCCATCTTGGTCAGAATCAGTTCCATTGCCATCGTCTGCTGACTCTCCATCTCCATCGCCCTCAGCAGTTGATCCAGAGTCCGACTCAGTTGATTCTTGTTCTCCGTCGCCCTCAGCATCTCCAGATCCTTGAGATCCAGAGTCTTCATCATTCTCTTCACCAGATCCATCAGATCCATCTGCTGATCCATCAGATCCAGATTCGGACTCGTCGGATTCTTTTGATTCTCCAGTTGGAGGGGTTGGTTCTTTCATGTCTTGGAATCTTGATCGGTTTGCTCTCTGAGGATTGCGACCCTGTTGTTGTTGGCCCTCTGCCGCTTTCTCGACTTGACCTTCTGTGAAGTCAGCATTCTGATCTTCTGGATCTGCTTCATCGTCTGGGAAATGAGATCTGAAAAGATCCAGAACTCTTCTGGCTTGACCGATCACTGAGTTGGTGTCTGGTTGCTTGGTAGCATTGGAAAGGATAGGACGAACTTCATCCATGAAAGCGATGACACGATCATTGGTTGACCAGTGACCTTCGTAAGCAATGCACTCACTCATCATTGCGACCATTGCTTGTTGCTTGACTGGTGATTCATCGGTTGTTTGTTTCTTGTGATCCTGCATGAACTGAGCATGAGTGAAGTCAAGCATTCGACCTGCTCCAGCATAGTCTTGGGAGAATAAGTGATTGATACGAGCATCCTCGATCATGTTGGTCATCTGATGAAGCATTGGATCTTCTGATTGCTTCTTGATCGGTTGCACCACTTTATTATTCCATGATTGAAAGTCAGTGTATCTGTGATGAGCACATTCGTGAGCCAAGATTGCTTCTTGCATTACGTTGTTGACTCTAGCATCGTCGTTCATAGTCTCTGGAATCCAGATCGTCTTTCCATCAGTGCAAGCACGACCAGAAGGATCGATGTGGATTCTCTCAACCTTTGCTCCGAATCCTCTGATCTCCCCTGACATGACTCTGGCAAGGTGCATGAATCGGCGAGATTTAGCACGATTCAAGAAGGCTGGTGAAGGTGTTCTTGGGGTTATCATCAGTTATCGCACATAGACCCCACATATAAGTAGTTCCATGTGAAGGATCAGAATAGTCAGAATAATTGATCATCAATAGTCTGCTAGTTCTCTCAAGTTTTCAGCAGTTTCAGTCAATAATGCCTTGACTCGTTGTGCGAATGCAAGTTCGATTTCTTCTTCTGTAATTCCAGCGTGGGCCAGAAGAAGATCGAGGGCCACCCGATCTTTCAATCCCGCCTGTTCATCATCAGTCAAACCAAGTGCCTTGATCGCTTCTTGTATGTCCATTTTCCTTCTCTGTGGGTTGTATAGATTTCCATTATCTTCTGTCATTTTCATATCTCCTTTTGTGCTTCACTTGCCACAAATCGAATGGCTCCGCATTCAATTATGACGAACGGGACTTGTGAATGTTTTTGAATTGTGAAATTATCTCCAATTGATTTGGATAAAATACCAGATAAGTTTTCAGTGAATACAACATCAGTTGGATCTCCTTCGACAGTTGCATTCAATCGAGTCAGTGATTGATTCGTCTTGGTCCCCCAATGCCCAGACTGACAAGTGGATCCTGTCTTTCCCTTAGCGAATGAAAACACAACGTAAGGAGCGTTAGCGACTTTCATATCGATCATGCCTTTGGATAGTTCACTTCGACTGATCATGATCTTACTGGTACATGGTTCATTGTCCTTCTGTGGGATCCTGATCCAACCAGCGGATCCTGTTGGCATGATCCACCGATCTGGGACAATCTGACAATCACTTTCATCGGCTGGATGAAATACAACCTGAGATCCATTTTGATCCTTGATCACGATTGGTTGATTTGCAGTCGTTGTGATCTGAACTGTCTGATCAGCGTACTTCGATTGTAACAAGTTGGCAAATCCATCTGGTTCGATCAGAAGAACACAATCCTCCTTGACTTTCATATCTGAGATCTCCAGATCTGTCACGATCATCTGAATGGTTTTAGAAATATCATGAGTCCATATGCTCACGGATCCTGACTTCTTGAATAGGATCCTGATTGCTCCAGAAGGTTTGTCCAATGTGACTCGGCTGAGAATGTCTGCCAAGATAGATGCTTGAACTCTTATCTGAGCCGATCTTGAAACAGGACTATTGGGAGTAATCATGAAGCCACCTGAGTTGCCCACCGTTATCAAGTGTATTTCCTCCAATGGATCTCAATATTTTCACAAATGATCTCCATGATCTGCTGGATCCAAATGATCTATTCTTGTGAATACGCTTCTGGAAGTGCCAACCAGAGTTTTTGTGGATAACGAGTTCGACCATCAAGTCCAGCGACTCGACTATTTCCAACACATACGAAGAGATGTGGTTTCTTTGCTAAGTGATTCGTCAATCGGTGGATCTCAAATGGTTGGGCTGGAAGATCGACGATCTCTCCTGTTGTCAGTGGCTTTCCATCTGGAGACACTGCACCCGCTGAGATCATTGCTTTCCATAGACGCTTGACATTCCGGCCATCTGTCTTGCCCATTCGACCGAATCGTCTTGAGCCATATTTAGAAGAAGGAACAGTTCTATTGGATGAGGAATTGTCGTTCTGACTATTCGGACCCGCCTGACTGTTTTTTTCCTGCTCCATTACGTTTGATAGTCAGACCCCGATACGGTTTAATGTTTGCTGATCTTTTGACTTCATCTGCCACTTCTTCTGAAAGTATTGGCAACACCCGATCAACAGAGGCGTTGCTTACAGTTGCCATTTGACCGAATGCGGCCTGTCCAACGATCCTTTGAACCTGAGATGGAATGTACGATCTTCTCTCTTTGTCTTCATATCCAACCATCCAGTCATCTGTCACGATCGGTTCATCTGATGTGGTATTGTCAAACCAACCTTCTTTGATCTCATCTTCGATTTGTTTTTGTTTCTTTTGAAGAATAGTTTTGGCGGCTTTGATCTTGGCCAGAGTTCCAAGCATATCATTCTGTTCTTGATCAGTTGGATCTTCTGGACATACCAAATCCCAAGATCCATTCTGAATCAGATCTTGAGCCTTCGGACATATTTCCACGAATACGCACCACTTACATCCATCACCGATTGTTGGTGCAGGATCATCGATCGATTTGATCCATTCATATTTGGTTTTCAACCAATCAGCGAATGATAATATCTTGTCATCACTCCAGATCGTAGTCACGGTCCCATATCTGAGAAGATCGAAAGTAAATCGGATCGGTCGATCTGGCCAGAGTTCACGAGCAACTGTCAGATATATTCCAGCCTGAATGTCATGATCGGCTTCATTCTGTGAAATTGGTTTTCTCTGGGATTTGTAATCGACTAATTCGATCGATCCATCTTCGTGCTCCAGAGTCAGATCTATGAATCCGAAGACTGGAGTTCCATTGGCCAACTTGTGTGGACTGGAATGAGTTCCAAACGACTGTTCAACTGCCAAGATCTTGGCCTTTGTGATGCCTCTTTGTCCGAACCATCTTTCGATCATTGATTTGCCATCTTGATATGCCTCAAAGTTCACTTCGTTCTTGGCACATTCTTGATCATACAGTTTCATCAATTGACTGTATAATGGTCGCCTTACTCTTCCAGTTTTAGGATTGGGCCTTCTCCATTCTTCCAGTGCATTGTGAATGTTGGTTCCAACTCTGGCGGCTTGAAGATTATCTCGATGATCTCCTTTCCATTTCAAAGTAATCGGATCCAAACTTGGTGGATCATATTTCTGTTGATACTGGAATGCACATTGCTCGGCCATTTTCAATCTCGATGCTGATAGATATGGCACTTTCATTTGATCACCAATTAGAGTTCGCTTTCGGCTTTAGCAACTTGATCCCAGAACTTATCTGGTGTATGATTGGCCATCTGAAATGGTGGGATCGATCGTGCTTTTTTGATGACCGCAAGATAACGTGTTTGAAGTTTGCCAGCCTTCGTTCTCTGTTGGGCTGATAGTTGAATGATCCAATCAAACAATGGGTCTGTCAGATCAGCACGACCAGCCGCCGTGATCACTTGTTTCTCATTGGCAGTTCCATAATTTTCAGTGTATTCCCTAAGCAATACGGTGGATAAGAAATGATAATCGAACATCTCTGCACCGATCTTCATTCTCTCAAATGGAGTAAAGAACACTCGATTGATCACTTTGTATGAGTGCATTTGTCCTTCCGAAAATGCTGGGAGTGTTTTCTTCCCTTCTGAGATCGCTTGTGCCTGTCTTGATAACATCAGATCGGCTTCACTCTGTCCATGAACAGTCTGTGCATAGAAGTCTCGACAGTTGACATAGTATGCTCCTTCATTCTCAAAGAGCATTACACGACATCCATCTGGATGATTTGCTTTATGTTGCCTGTGAAGATCAATGAAAGCCAAGACCGCTTCGTTTACTTGATCAGGATCTCGACAAACCTTTCGGTATATTCTGGATTTGATCTCTGGTCTGACAATATCATCTCTTTTGATCAGAGCCGCTTGTCCTTCAAGATCACAATCAATGATCGTCATCAGACAAGACTCTGGATCGAGTCCCTCAGAAGCCTTTCCGAAGAACCCCAATGCCCAAGTGGTCTTTCCTCCACCTGAGAATGCTTGGATCTTCATGTGCCTCTTACTGGATCTGGCGGCTAATTCGTCACCAGTATCACAGGAATCAATGAAGGATGAGTAATCCTTTGGCTTGGTTTTTCTCCTTGCCATGTGGATCAGTCCCAATCGTCCCAGTCATCTTCTTCATCGGAGTCGGCATCAGTCTTAGATTCCTCTTCTTCTTCGTCCTCAGATTCCTCTTCTTCTTTATCAGATTCCTCTTCTTCTTCATCAGATTCCTCTTCTTCTTCGTCCTCA
>Ga0181401_1000519_pt1 | contig 15953 bp, 8 predicted proteins | sample 24SPOviralmetaG_FD_130130 | JGI IMG/M metagenome (GOLD analysis project Ga0181401, IMG submission 130130) | Marine viral communities from the oligotrophic San Pedro Time Series (SPOT) site, San Pedro Channel, CA, USA - 24 SPOT_SRF_2011-07-20 | ecosystem: Environmental > Aquatic > Marine > Strait...
ACTGGGATTAAATCGCCGTCTGAAATCCCGCCTAAAGTAGGGAGCTCTGAAATTTTCTTGGGTATAGGATTAGTCATTGCTATTCATCAGTAAGTGGGTCTGAAGATTCTGTAAGTAGTATATTACTGCCTTCTGAAGTAATATTATCAATTAATATACTTTCATCTAAAAGGGTAGGTGAGTGCTCGGTGATAAGTGAGTCTAGGAACTCTGTAAGTAGCTTATCGCTTTCTTCAGATAGGATATATGGATCTGAGGCTGTATCTACAAAACCTGGATCAAAAAACGCGTCGCCTTGTTTCCAAAGTCCGGCCGCCAGGTAAGCATACTGGACTCTAGAGTTGAGCTTTGCTTGAACCCAGTAATTTGCTATGGACTGTACTAAGTCCCACGATTTCCCATCTCTATTATAATAGAAAGGGAGCCTAAAGAAGATATTATCAACTTCTTCTGCAGTAGTGACTTTTGTTCTACCTGCTACTAATTGATTTTCAAAAGAACCGACTCTGTATTGATCTAGAGTACCTACCTGGGGCATGTCATATTTTGTTGGCAGGAGAATAGGAGCATCTAGCTCTTGAGCTCTCAACCCACTTTTTACTTGGAATTTACCATTTTTAGAAACTATCTCTCCCTCTGTGTGGGCTTTAATTTTAAATAAACTAAATAGAAAGATAAGAGTTAGAATGCTTCCTTTAGATTCTCCTAGTCCGTCCCATTCTTTTTTATATACAGAGATATCTTGAGAAGAAGCAGATGATAGATCTATTCCAAACAAATCAACCTTATCGTCTGGAGCATCTTCCTCATCTCTCCAAGGTGCTGCGTTAAAAGGATGAAGGCTTAGCACCTCTCCTTTTATCGTTTTGTATTCTTTATTATTTACTTCTTGAACTAGCTCTTTATCAAACCATCCTAAAGAGTTTTTAATTAGTGCTCTCTTATATTCCGTAGCCCATTCTGTGTTCCAGACAGGAGCAGATAAACCCACGTGCTGAGCCAACCAATCTAGGTTTTTAGGACTACACTCTGTAGGATCTAAGTAGGTGTAGTAGAAATCTTCTATCTCATGCTTCTTCTCTCTTAAGAACTCATCAGCACCAGCCAACATCCACTTAGCAACAGGAGATTTTGGAAGCTGGTCTTCTATTATCCTAGACCACGATTTGCCGTCTCTAGGGGAATATAGTTCTTCTTTTGTTCTTGAAGAGTACAAAGGAGACATTTTAAATGTCCTGCGCTCTGTTTCATCTGTGATCACTCTAGGCAAGAACTGATAAGAGATCTTCCTATCAGAAGTCGCGACCATGGTCCCTATCTCAAGGGACGATATTGGTAGATTAAACCTATCTTGTTCTTTTGCAATTATCAGTACTTCCTCGTATCCCTCTGGTCTGTAGCTACTTGAAGAGGCGGGAAGCCTTAGGTAGATAGGCCTTACTGACTCGTCAGATATGTACCTAATACTAGATCTTTTAAGACCACTTCTAGTAACCTGGGTAGTCTTTGTAAACAAAGACCTCATGTATCTAAATGTAGTGGTGATAAATTCTCTGTTTGTTTCGTGGGTGGTGTGCTTAGTGTCCCACTTTTCTTCCATATAAGATCTGACTCTTTCCCTCCAAACCGTTGGTAAAGAAAATATTATATCCTCAATAGAACTCACGACTTTTCTATCTAGAGGGCTATCACATATAGAAGAGTATGTAGGTCCAGTCTTTAAAGCATAAAAGTTTTTGTACCCTATATCAATGATCTGTCTTATAAAATCTTCTTCTGTGGTTATTATACCATTTAATGTTTCGCTATCATCAAGAGCCATGGTCAAGTTAAAAAACTTAACGTAGGTGTCAGAGAATACGCTTCCTGCATATCCTACAGGAGGTAGATACACTGTAGTATTTTTACTTGCTGGTTTATCTACAGATACCTCTGTGCCATCAGGGTTCTGATGACTACCTCTGATAATAGTCTTTAGCTCTAAAAACTCTTTACCGCCTATGAAGTATTCTAATTTTGTTCCATTGTAAGACGAAGCAGAGGTATATTTCCATTTGTAGTTGCTAATCTTATTTAGCTTTCCTATCAAACATTTTCCAGGTTTGCAGTCTTTGTTTGTGCCGTCGGTGCAGATCATACCTTCTACGATACAATTCTCGTTTCCCCCACTAAGATCTCCTGGTATAGGTTCTCCATGAGCGAGCACGCTATACTCTCCGTTAGCATCCGGTGATTGTAAATTATCCTCGGTGAAATAAACGTTTCCTACATTCTCGTACGTGAAACCGGAGCTGTCTATTTTCTTTATATCCCTGTCAATTACTCTGTTTCTATCAGAGTTTAGCTCTGGCTTGAAATTAAATTTTACTTCCCCTAAAGAGTGATTTACGATCTTTAGTTTTTTTGTTCTTTCAAACTCTGAAGTAAAGCGGGCTGCTTTAAATCCTCTACGAATAAATGCTCTGTTTTTCTGATCCCAAATAGATAAAGAGTTCATATCAACCTCTTAGAGCAGAATCATAATCTTTATTTATAAAGGTATATGTCAATGGGGCTTGTGTGCTTGCTGCTACTAAGCTAACAACCACTCTATAGCTTCTATATGTTCTAATTGGATTAGTATTCTTATAAGTAGTATTTACGCTATCTATGTAAGCTTCAGAAGATTCTATGCAAACATCATTTATCAACTCTGAGACAAATAAGTCGCTACAATAATCAAACTGGTCCGTACCCTGGGGTTGATTAATTAATTTTTTAAAAGCTAAAGTTTTAATTTTATCAACAAAAGACAAACTATATATTGTATTAAATACCTCTTGGTAATTTACTTCTTCGCCTAAAGGTAGAGACTCTGGACTTATTGTATTTGTTATGATTTCATTTATCTGAGAGGCGTAAAGATCCAGACCTCCATTAAACGTCTCATCATCGTATTCGCAAGAGATAGTAGATTCTACAGGAGTTACTTCTGGTGATATTAAAGAGAGGCTATTGCCTAATGGAATCCTACTTTTAAGAGACTTAACAATATTTGCTCTTGCTAAGACACCAAGTTCTGACCCATTAGCGTCTCCTACGCATATAACAATATTTCCTGACTGTTTCTCTGCTGGGATATTAAACCTATCTTCGTAAGTCAGCACTTTTATTACCGCAGCTTCTGGAGCAACAAGAGACACTTCGTTCTCGTAATCTTCTGCAGAAATCAGACCTCTTCTCCTAAGCAAACTAAAGGCTTTTGCTTTAAGGCTATCAATTGATTCTAGATCTTTCCCCCCTTGAGAAGAAGTTAAGTTTGTAGCTCTTTCTAGTCCTAATATATTTCTATTAATCTTTTCAATAGACTCTGCAGGGACGTTATAAACGCTCCCCCATTTCTCTGACTCAACTATCCCCTTAGCGGAAGATTGGACATCTCCGATCCTAACCTCGTTCTTGAGTATAAAAGCTAAGTTATTAGATGTAGAGACTATGGTGTTAGCAGGGATGACTACAGATCTGTTAAATCCTCTTGTCTTTATAAAAGTTACTTCTACAACAGACCTAGCTCCAATGGCCCTCTGTATCCCGAGTTGTCTTAACCATTGCAGAGTGTATGCCTCTGGAAGGCTATTTAAATAATATAGTAATTCTCCTTGAGCAAACGCCTGGCCCTCAACCAACGCTGACAGCGGTGAGGCTGGAGAGAAGTCATTTAGCTGACCATCAGACTCTAAGAAGATCTTCGTCTGCATGTCTCTCACAAGAGCAGAAGTATTTCTAGGATCTAATTGAAGCGGAAGAATTGGTCCGTATATATTTGGCATTTTAGTAATTACCTAGATCTATTCTTGCAAGATTTAAATTATAGATTCCCTGTTCACCCACAGGAATACCAGAGTTGTCATTTAATTCTCTTAATAACGATATATTAGTATCGCTAAGACTCAAATTATCGTAGCCTGCTGGATTTAATAAACTTTCACCTAGTAAAGAGACCAGAGGATAACCAACATATCCCTGTACTACTGATTTTTTTATAGAATCTCCTTCTCTTGCGTAACCCATCCCGCCAAAATAATCTCTAGGAGAAACACTTGCATAATTTCTCTCTGTGCCTCTATAGTCTTTCTCTATCTCAGCAGACGTAGATAGAGACACAGTCGTGTCTGGTATTACCGATGTGATTTTAGTGATAGGATTATTAGAAGTTAACGCTATTACTTTATCCACGTCTTGCCCAATAGAGTCTAATTTAATTATCTCCAATAGAACAGAGTCTACAAGACTTTCTGTATCTATTTCTATATCTTCCTTCTTCCTCTCTCTTAAAAAGGATTCTTGAATAGATTTATTTATAACTTGAGAAGCTGTAGTGTTATAGGTAGAATCTCTATTTAAGTTCTTAAAAAACTCTTTAGTACATAGATAGGAAAAATGGTCTATAGACGAGTGTATATCTATAAAGTCTGTGAAAGATCCTAGCCCGTTATATTCGGTCTGAAACACAGACTTAAATACATCTAGCAAAACGGTCTCTGTTCCCAAGAAGTCCAATAGTACATTTGATGGGAGTTGACTATCTAAAGACTTCGTTATCGAGCCTCTCTTCATCTGGTCACCTACCGTGCCGAATGATAAAGAAGACCCATAAGCTACAGCAGCTAGTCCTCCTAAAGTAGTAAATTTGTCTGTAAGAAAATTATTTCTAGCCACATTAGAACATTTATCTAATATAGCTTTAAACCGTAGAAAGCAGTTTAAAGACCATTAGGCTAAATACAATATACTTTGTAAATGAGTCAAGCATCGATTCAAATTTTAACATCTAACGTTGTTGGCGAGGAGCCTTTCATCGGGGATTTAGATGAGGGTGAATTATTCGCCAATAACGCTGACGGAAGAATCTGGATCGGGGATTCTATTGGTACGCCTATAGAATTAGGAGGAGCGGTAAAGAGTCAACCAATAGGTTCTTTAAGATACGCTAATTATCTAAGCATTGATGTTAGTAATGCCGATAACCTCCCGGTCTCAAACATGAACCCTCTGCTAATACCAGAAGGATTTTATAGAGAAATGAGGATTCTTTTAGTGTTTCCGCAAGCACCCGTGACTGCTAATTCGGTTTATTTTGATTACCCTGTGGACTGGGGCTCTAAAGATTCATGGTTCATCCAATCAAGCGGGGTAAAATGGGGTACTGGGATAGATGCTGTTAATGAAGATGCAGACAACCCCATAGATACTTATAAAGCTCAAGGAAGACAAATGATGGTAGAATTGAGCGCGTTCGGCCCGAACGATAAATGGATGGGCAGACTACTTTGGATCAACAATAATTCTTAATTTGAACTCCTACGATGCTTGATAAAATTACGTTTGTAAACGGAACAATCGTTACTAGTGACTATCTTAACGAAGTTCAAAAAGGGACAGACTTCTCAGGAGCAACCCCTAGAGCAGATTACTATTCTGTATCTGCCGCTGACCACAATTCTTGGAAAGTTAGTCAAAGAGACAAACTAAAAGATTACGAGATTGCAGACCCTAGAGAGGAGCAAGAGACCGGCATTGGCCGCCTTGCTCATGACGGTATTATCTTAGGGTACTCAGGAACGGCCACCGCTGGTTGGGCATTAAATGAAGCTACTTTCTCTGAGCCAAGAACTCTAACAATTGCTGTTGGAGATAACAATACTATCTCAGTAGTAGATAGCAGCCAAACTCATGGACTTATCGTAGAAGCCGGTAAGATCACTCTGTCTGACGGAACTATAGGCACTTGGCCTCGTCAGATCGTAGGTCTTATAGACGAGACTGGACAGGCATTTATCTATGCAAACGAAATAACGGTAGGTGGAGTCTTATCTGTTCAGATCACAATTAGCTCTTCTCTTCCTAGCCCAGAATCAAACCCCTACGTACCTCTAGCAGAGATTAATACTACGGCCGGCGCGTTTAATACTGACGCAGAGGGTACCGTGTATGGAACTGGAGTTAAAGATCTTCGTCCTAACCTATACGTTGGAGCTTTAAATAACTATTCTACGGGCGTATTAAAGAACACAAATATATTAAATGTAAATACAAACTTAAGAGGCTGGGACAGAGCCATTGTAGATACAAGGAACGGATCTGTAATTGTAACTCTACCATCTGTCAGTTCTGACAATGATCGTATTGCCATTGTTGACCTAGAGGGATCATTTGATCGCTACCCGGTAGTCCTTCGTCCCTCTGGAACGGACAAGATCAACAACTCTGTAGATGACTGGATCATAAATATACGTGACGCACACATCGAGTTGTTTTACCACGAGGCTACTTCAGAGTGGAGATTTGAAGAGACTCCGGGTTCTGAATGTAACCCTAAGCTAGGAAGCTTCTTAAGCTGCGGAGGTAAAGAGTACATTGGCATGAGGACCGCAGGAGAGTGCCCTGATGGCCAACCAATCCCTGGAGCGTATCCTAACCCATCTGAAGGTGTATATAGATTTGAAGCTGCTTCTGGTAAATGTTATAAAGAAGTTAATAGCGTAACAGCCATCTACTCTAACGGAGAGGGAGGCTTAATTAAAGTATTTGGCGCTGATCGTTGTACAAAAATTGGAAACAACGGGATCACTGCAGGTTCTGAGATCACTAAAAACATTATCTATGTAGACCCGGCTGTTGGAAACGACCAGTTAATTAACAACGGTACGAATCAAAATGCTCCATTTAGAACTATTGAGAGAGCTTTATTAGAAGCCTCAAGAGCAAGTAGAAGAAATATTGGACTAGATGCATATGACACCACTGTTATTGAACTAGCGCCTGGAGACTACTACGTTGATAATAGCCCTGGCCTAAACGCTGTAGGGGGACCCGGTGCTGGTGATATATACATTAAGCAAGTATCAACAGGTTTCACTGCATTAAATTCTTGGAGCCCTGACCTACCGTATATCACTATTAAAGCAGATGATAGCGCAACACTTCAGCCTCCTTCTCTGTTTAATCTAGGCAGAACGCTTTACACTGCGGCTGGCGGTGTAGGAACGATCTACAAGATCGAGAAAGACGCCCTCGCCTCACCTATTTGGAGGGTTTACCTCCAGTATGTTCAAGGAGCCTTCTCTGTAGGAGAAGAATTAAGGATCAATAGACTCTCTGATTACAATCCATCTTCTGGTGGTCTTGTTGTACCTAGAGGTATCTCCATTAACGGAGTTGATCTAAGAAAGGTTCGTATCAGACCAATGTATGTCCCTGAGTTAACTCCAGGATCTACTGTTGCTCAGAAAAATACTACTTATATATTTAAAGTAACCGGTGGTACCTACATCTCTCTTATCACCTTTACAGATAACCAACAGTTCTCTAGGACTCATAACACTGTTACTGCAATTGGTTATGCCTCTGAAGCAGAAATTAAAGGAGGAGCCGGAGAGACTTCTTATTATACAAAGATTCAATCGTTGTTTGGTGGGATCGACGGCTGGGGTATAGATAAGACTATCGGCGCTGTATCTGCAGAAACAACTATCGTTGCTCCTCTTGCTAGTAGTAAAGAAAATAGAAGCGAGGACAAGGAAGAAAACCAGACTGGTGTTGCTAGCCCAGACTATCAGATAAATGTCAAGCCTTCTTATCCTGGCCCAGCTGTACTCTCAGCCTCAGAAGGTGGTACTACAAATTACTTTGCTCTTCCTGACGTTAACTCCACAAGATCTTCATCTCCGTACGTATTTAACTGCTCTGTAAGATCTATCTTTGGTCTTAACGGCATGTGGATCGATGGCTCTAGAGTCAGTGGATTCAAGTCTATGGTGTCTGCAAACTACACTCAAGTATCACTACAAACTGACCCTGATTGTTTTGAGACTCCTTCTCTAGAGTACTATTCAGATCCACCGAGAAATAAGTCTGGCGATGGTGGTAAGAGGTACAGAGAGTGCGTTGCTGACGTATTTAAATATCGCCACTTTGGATTCAGAGCCAGTTATGACGCTCAAGTCCAGCTTGTGTCTTGCTTTGTTATTGGTAACGCTGATCACTTTATCTCAGAAAGTGGCTCTGATCTATCTATCACAAACTCTTGTTCTGACTTTGGAGATATTTCTTTAAGAGCAATTGGTTATAAAGAATCGGCTTTCTCTCAGGACGGAGCACAACCAAAAGGCACTTACACGGGAACTAAGCTCACTCAAGTCATTCCTCCTATCCCCCTATCTTATAACACGTTATCTAACGGTAGGGACGCAACACTAGAGGATATAAACGTAAACACTGGCCTTGTTATTGAGTATAGCCAAACGCTTAAATATGTCCTTGGAGCGGCCTCAGGAGGTTCTGCTCCTAATCCCATGAGGATTTATGTAAGAAACGCTAACAGCGCGAGTCCTTTCACTTTGACTAATCCTCCTACAGCTGCTGACATTGGCTTAGGACAATTTAGCTACACAAGAAAGGTAGGAGACGGAGCATATGAGCTTGCAGGAGGAACCGCTAGAAGAAACAGAAACAGGGTTTATGTTAATGGGTTCTCTAAAGCAGGAGACGCTATACTCTACGCTGGTGAGTTAAAAGTCGGCGCCGCAGAGATAACCCCAGGATTTGATCAGCTAGATGATAGATCAAAAGTATTTACTTGGGACGAAACGGCCGTAGATCTAGATGACGACGGTAACGTTATTCAGCAAGGATACTGGTACCTTGCGGTGGACACAACAAACATCGACGAAGAGGTGGTCGACGTTGACAATGACGGCTATCTTCTTAAAAAGTTCGATTTTGCCTTTGAATTCAAATTATCAGGAGGAGATACAGTAGAAGACGAGATAAACCGTTCTCTAGACTTTATCTTTGATAGATCTCCTATTAAAACTATCAGAGGCGCAGATAGAAGATTAGATAAGGAAAGGGTATATAAGCTTGTGTTTGAAGGTTTCTTAAGAGACCAAGGTGTTAGAAGACCTCAGCCTTATTACATCCTAGAGAAGCAAGCTGGTGTTGCTGGTGGCGCGATAAACGGCGGGGGAGACTTATTAACCGATCCCTTAACAGTTACTCAAGTACAGACTTATAATCAGTATTACAAGATCTCCGAAGATACTAAAGACGGACAAGCTAATGTTGGTAAATTTGTTGCTTATGTTACCCAAGGATCTAAAGCAAGAGACGTCTTTACAGGTGACTTTGTACCTAGCTTAAATGCAGACGAACCAGAGTTAACAGAAGATCCTTCTAACTCTATCACTAAAGTTGCTCTTAATCTATTAGGTCAAAGACCCGGAGTAGAGTACTCTGTTAGTGCCCTTGCACCTAACACAAATCCAGTTAACATCTCTACTTCTGAATCTGCTCCTCCTGGATTCTTGGTGGAGACCAGACGACCCTCCGTAATTAGAGCCTCCGGACATACATGGGAATGGACAGGATACCTTAACTACGATACCTCCTTCCCAGCCTTCCAAGGTGACCCTCTAGAGCAAGATTTCGCTCTTGGTAAGATCATCGTTGAAGAAGTTGCCGGTAGAGTCTATGCCACTGGTATGAACGAAGAGGGTAATTACTATCTAGGTACTACTGTATTCGACTTAAGATCAGGTGAGCAATTCTCTATACCTCTTAAGGCTGATAACGAGATCGGATCTGTTACAAACCAGGTGCTCAACAACGTGATCATCAAAGGAACCTTGCTAATGCAAGATGACTCTCAGATGGTCTTTGGAGATGACACTAAGATTATCTTTAGTAATAGCACAACCTTCACAAGCACGGCTGGCGCAATCACGGCTCCTGCAGGCGGAACACCTGGCGCAGGTGTATATGCCACAACAGAGAAAGCAGGTCTGGTAGAATTAGCAACAGCACAAGATATCAGAGGGGCATTTGGAACTGCTATAGGGGTTTCTCCTAACGTTGCGGTAACTGCCGCAGACTTAGCAAATGAGCTTAAGTTCCGTCAGGAAAATCAAATTCAAGCCGGACTCGGCGTTACGGTTGTTGACGGAACCCCAGTGGAAGCCCCTGGCGGTGATCCTCTTGATCCCAGCGACGATTTTGTACCTAGGAAGATCTCTATTGGCCAAGACGTTTCCCCTCCAGATATTTCTGGTGGAGCGTATGTTGCTGAAACTGGAGCTAACGTTGCTTTCTTAAGTATTAAAGCAACAAAAGACATTTCAGCTTTTGATACAGTTGCGTTCTCCGACTCAAGATTGAAAGAAAATGTGATCTCTCTTGATGGCTCTCTAGAAAAACTAGAGAAGTTAGAAGGCGTTAGTTATAACTTCAAGATGTATCCAGAGCAACAAAGAATAGGTTTGATTGCTCAGGACGCCGGTAAAGTCTTCCCCGAACTTCTAAGAACCGATGAGCAAACAGGCATGTATAACTTAGCTTACAATGACCTAATTCCCGTACTTATTGAATCTATAAAAGAACTTAGCGCAAAAGTTAAGATCTTAGAAGAAAAGCTAAATGGCTAATAAAGTAAGTTTTGACAAAAAGCAGGGTGACTGGGACGTTTTTCTTAATAACACTGCTTTAATATCAGCAGATGTAACTCTTACGGTTGATTGGGAACACGCCAATCGGCTTCAGGGCGATCCGGTAGGTAAAGTTGTCGTAAAGGGCGCTGACGGAGTTAGATATGAGATATATACTCCAGGCAGGAGCGGCTCTAAATCAATCACATTTCCTGTTAATAGGGACTATAGCCGTAGATATAAATTAAAATTTGATACAAACGTTAATGCAAGCATAGCGACTAACACCACAAGGATCCTACGTTTATTCCATCCTGGCATATCTGTAGCTACTCTAGAAAAGGAAACCTTTATTACTCAAGAGGGTAATGATTGGGGATTAAAAATACCTAATGGGGTGGCTGAAGGTAGCGTTGTTGAGTTCTATATGGAAAGGAACGATGACCCTGATGCGTATGGCACAGCCCTCACGGCTTTTGAATGCCCTGTTAATGGGACGACCAATAGGATGTCATTTAATAACGACAAGGACGATAGTGAATCCGAAAGAGTAAGCTTGGGAGGCGATGGTGGGCAGTTTTATAAATTTAACTTGTCGGGCACCCAAAAAGCACCCAAGAGGAACGAAGGCGGCTCATGGAAGAACGGGGACTTCCCTCCTGGCCCTAGATTGGAGTTCTTTGACAAAGACGGGGACGACGTAAATGCTTTCCTTCATATAAGAAAGAAAGAACTAAAAGCTCTCGATAATGCACCTGAAGGCGCTCGCATAACTATAAGCACTACAAACGTGGTGATGGATGGAGGCACTACTACTCCAGATCCCGTTGTAAACCCGAATCCTCCTACCGCTTGTGGAACTGAGCCACCAGTAATTAGAAAACAAGGGGGAGGCTTTGGGATATCTATACCGACTGGCGTAATAAACCCTAGCACAATAACTCTGAAGTTTAAAAAGCGAGATAGGCCAGAAGACGCCGGTACAGCCATATCAACTCTGTCTGTTAATGGCTCAGGAGGAAAAACTACGCTCTCTCTGGACAAAAGTAAAGAAAGAGACGAAGACGAGGGAACTTTCAATGTCTCTAGTGCGGCAAGAACTTTCTATAGCTTCATTGATATGGACAATATCAAGGGTCCGAGGCTGAGTGACGGTGGCCGACTTGAATTTTTAGATCGTGATGGCGATGATTCAAACGCTACGCTAGAAATACAAAGTTATTCTTTTACTTGTGATGAGACTGGAGAAACCATAGGTCCATCAGATTGCCAGCCGGGCCCTTGGGAGATCGGCGGAGCAACTTATAACCCGAGCTCCTTTGTAGAGCCTGTTGCTCCTATTATAGATACCTCAGGAGGCGGACAAGGGCTGCTTTGTACTAAGAGTGGAGATAAGGACATAATTCTAGATCTAAAAAACTATGCAAATAAGCTCGTTACTTTACAACTAACTTACTCCATCACCGCTTCTTGGGTACAGAATTTTGATTTTGATATACCAAACTGCTCTGATCTATACGTAGACGAAGGAAGATTGGGAGGAGATGACAATGAGTATAACTTCCCTCCCTATAGCCACGCCACAAGCGTAGCAAATAAAACATTTAAGATCTACAACTTAGACGGAGGCTACGAGTATATATTTAAGCACGATAACCAGGTTGGCCCCGAGCCAATAAGAGAGAAATTCAAGCTAGTATGTGTAGAAACTGAAGAAGATGTAGAGTACGATGACGGATCTTCAGGAACCAACGTGATAACAACGTGTACGTGCGAGTCAGATGGGTATGAAACTTGGACCGAAACAGGAAAGAGTTGGCCAAGATTTCAAAGTGGTGTCTATGTAACAAAGTCAAGTGGTAGCTCAGTTTCTTGGCTATATGAAGACGGAGGGGGTACATCAAACGGGACACCTGACGACGTGAGTGTAGAAGTCACAGTTAAAAAAGTAAGGGATACTGTTCCTTTCCCTCCGGCCACGTTATACCTAAGGGACACTCTGCAAAGACTCGCTTGGACTCCGAGTGATACTCCGGACACGGACTATAACTACGGAGCAGTCGATGGTCAGAGCTTGGCAGACTTCTACGATCATTCTGACAAAATAAGGTTGAGAGTACCTACAGAAAAAAGATCTCTTCTTAACCTACGAGCTGGTGGCGCGGATATGTCAGAGTTTCGTGGATGCGCTGGCGCTACTTATGAGGCATTCTAGATATGGCTACAGAACAAGATATTAGAAACGGTATAAAGTTTTCAAAAGTAAGCGGACAATGGGGTATAAAAATAAGTAACAAGAACTTTGTTAGCTGTTCCATTGATATTAGAATCTCCAGGGCCGATTCACATGGCTACTGTAGAGATAAAGTATACGAGAATATAAAGTTTGCTCAAGATTCTAGTGGTAGGTGGGGAGTTGCAAACTACTTCGCCTCAAAATTATTACCCCGTAGCGAGCATAGTCACGTAATAGAGCTAGAAGGAACAAACGATGACAACCCTAATGCTTATGGCGTTGCTCTTAGAAACTGGGCCATAAACGCTGGAAACGTAAGTATGAGTTCTAACTTTACGGATAGTCAGCTCTCTGGTGGTGGTACTGAGAAAGACGATCTTAAATTTAATAATTCTGAAACGTTTCATAGATTCAGCACGTTGGAGGGAGAAAAAGACGGGGGCGGTGTACTAGATTACCAAAGTAATCCTACAGCTGATGGTAGGAAAGCTCCCAGAGTAGACAGCAATAATGACGGGTCAACTTTCCCTAAGACTCTGAAGTTTTATGACGCGGACGGCGGCGACCGAAACGCTGAATTAATACTTGACCACCCTAATTTTGCTATTAAAGAAACGGATTCTTTGACTAAGTTCAAGATGATATCAACTAATGGAAACTATAAATCAAAGACCGTTAAAGACAATGCAGATACTATTGTTTCAAGGAATCTAGTTCCAGGGAAAAAAACTTTTTATTCCATACAATTTGAGGGTAATCATGGTTCTCCAAGTAAGGTAGACAACTCTACTTTGACTATGGGAGATAGCTGCGAAGGCGATGGCATTACTAACGCCACAATAACAATTGACTGCGTTTATGACATAGTATTCACTGGTCCTCCAGCCCCAGAAGATCCTCCAGAACCAATACCTGATCCTCTTGATCCGCCAACTATCACTACTGTTACGGCCGGGGCTTCCTCTTGCCCTACTAATCCTGACTGGAGCAATGGCTGGGCTGGAAGTTATCGCCCAACTTGCGCTTCGAATCCTTCTACGAACAGGAGCGAAGAAAGCAAAGGCGGGCTGATTCTTAATGTCAACCCTGGAGATCCAAAAAGATTTAGCCTGAGGTTTGCCGAACTTAGCGGATCTGGTAATTCAATCAGGCAAGGACTTGGTTTATCAGACTCTATAGGTGATCGATCTCTAGCTAATAAGCTCATCACTATAAGGGTTGACTGGTACCGACAGGCGTTATGGGCTCAAAACTTTAGCATATCTGGTAGTTGTTCTGATAGTAAAAACGGAGGTTCTACGAGTAGTAGCGGCGCCTCGTACAGCACGTCAATAAGTCATGCAACTGGGTTTGGAGACATCTCTCCACAAAATCGAGAGTTTGTATTGTATAATATAGATGGAAGCAGTACTATTGAATTTGCCTGTTCCTCCACTCCAGAAGCTCCACCCGATCGCACAAGATATACTGGAGAGACGGAAACAGTTACTTTATCTGGACCAAGCGGAGACCCTCCTGTGATAACTAGGACCGTTACTAAGACTTGTATACCACCCGGGGGTATATACGAGCAGTACGAACCATGGCCTCCCTGTCCAGAAGAGGTTGTCGTCACTAAGTCTGGCGGGACTACAGCCACCGCAGTCTATAGCGATGGCGCACCTGACGGGCCTAACGATCAGTTCATCACAATAACCCTCTTAGCAGTAAGAGAGTCTGTTTTAGATATACCAACTAACTCTATAGGTATGATAGAGGAACTAGTAAGAAATGTATGGATAGCGGATCAATCTCCTGGCGATGCAACAGCAGACAACCTTGGAGGCGTTGATGGAAGGAGCTTGGCGGACTATCACGAGCACCCCGACAAGACTAGATTTAGAAATCCCACTGCTAGAACTTCAGCAACGTCACTAAGCTCCGGAGGCACCGGTATGGGCGAGCTTAAGGGCCACTCTGGAGCGATATATCCTGGTACTATAGATTCAGCGGTTTCTAACGCAAGTTCTCTTCCAATTAATCTTTCCAATCTATAATGTTTACAACTAGATCCTCGAGCGGTAGTAAAGCTCGAGCTCCTCGATGGTGGGGTAAGTTTGGAGAAGCGTTGCCTAAATTTCGGGCTCCGTTCCTCCAGCCTAAGAAGTGGAACAAAAAACTAGCATATAAATGGATTAATGCTGTGCCAGATAAATGCCCGTTCGAGAGGCAGTTGTGGGTGGGAGAAACACTTGTGCTATATATACCACCATTGTGCCCTCTCAACCCATTCTCGAAGCAGCTCTATGAGATAAAGTTAGAAGCAAAAACCTATATCTACGACTTAGAGAAACTAGATTAAAGAGAGTTGTGGGGTTGACATGACGTCTTTCCCATGATATAATAACTAAGTGAGCTAAGAGAGATCTTACTCCAAAGGACCCATTACTAAAAGGATCAAACATGTCTTTTCAAATCAATACAATTGATATCTCTACAAACGCACCATCGCTAGCTCCCCTGGCAGGTCGTGAGTACAACAGTGAGTATACTTCTCTTCCAAACGCAAACCTCCCTAAAGGACTGCGCAAAGATCTTGACACTGTCTTCCAGTTCTTGACTAAAGAAGAGCTTCCCCTTGATGAAAACACTTTCCTCATCAAGTCTCGTGATAGCATTTACTTCCGTCTCTTTGGCCCCGTACTTAAAGTCGGCGCAGAAGGCGTTGAAGGTACTAAAGATGGCGAACTCTATGTTCAATGGGGTCCTCGATTCATCCCTGTCCAGCTTGGTAAGGATGGCTTCAAGACCACAGATGGCCGAGAGATCGAAGCTGAATTCGGTTCCTATAACTTCTCTGGCAGAGGCGAAGACGCCGCTTTGTTCATGGCAGTTGACGTAGAAGATGGACAGACCGTCCTTCCCGTTGCTGTTCGCTTTACTGACTGGGAGAATCCAGTTGAGCCTAAGGCAATGAACGCTCTTGCTAAGAAGAAGCCTGCTGATATTGTCGGCTTGCTTCAGAAAGTCACTGCTAAAGGTTCCGGTGGCGGTAATCGCATCGAGGCAACAAATGAGATCGACTTCCGCGAGCTTGACCTCAACAACCCCTACGAGGTTATTGGGTACTACCCTTGCAAGACATCTTATGGTCTGACCTATCGTATCTTGATCAATAACTGCCCTGAAGAAGGAAACATCGCAGGCGCATGGGCTCATAGCTCCATCCGTCCTCTCTTGGCAACAAAGCCAGAGATCAATCAAGAGAAGCCTGCTAC
>Ga0181401_1000521_pt1 | contig 15850 bp, 12 predicted proteins | sample 24SPOviralmetaG_FD_130130 | JGI IMG/M metagenome (GOLD analysis project Ga0181401, IMG submission 130130) | Marine viral communities from the oligotrophic San Pedro Time Series (SPOT) site, San Pedro Channel, CA, USA - 24 SPOT_SRF_2011-07-20 | ecosystem: Environmental > Aquatic > Marine > Strait...
ATCAAACTGCTTCACCCAAATCTTTTGGACCTGTATGGCCTACTTCAAATGGAGAATTTTACATAAGTGGTTCTTCAGATTTTGGTTCAGGTACTAATACTGTAAGCGGATAAAAGTAAAATATTATGAAATATTATTATATGATATCAATGGATGAGTTTTGGAAATTAGACCCATCTTTAATAAGCATAATTTCTCAAAGATGGACAAGAGCTTCTATATTAATTGAAATATCAAAAGAACTTTCTGTTTATGATGAACAATTTGATAGTATAGATGAAATGTGTACTTTTTCAGTTCAAAATGGTTTCTGGGAATTATATAATACAGGAACACCTTTTGAACTTTATATCCCAGAAACAGATGATCCTATTTTACGAGGAGAAGTTGGTCCCTAATAATATTTTTATTATATTAATACCTTAACATAAACTATTAATATTTATAAACATGGAAAAAGAAAACAAAACTCAAGTTTTAACAAAAGAAGAATTAGAAAATTTATCTTCATTCCAACAACAACAAAATGATTTAATCTATGGATTAGGTCAAGTAGAATACCAATTGAATTATTTTAGTAAACAAAAAGATTTAATACACAAACAATTAGAAGCTTTAGAAACTAAACAAACTGAAACTGCCCAAGAAATAGAAAAAAAATATGGGCAAGGAACAATAAATTTAGAAAGCGGCGAATTTATTAAAAATTAACTGCATTTTTAAGAGCTTCTGTAATATTTATAAACAAAATTAATTTATTAAAAAATGGCAGAAGTACTTTTATCCCCAGGCGTATTAGCTAGAGAAAATGATGATACCTTTATCTCGGCACAACCCCTTCAAGCAGGAGCAGCTATAGTAGGTCCTACAGTAAAAGGACCAGTTGGAATTCCAACTTTAGTTTCATCCTATTCAGATTATCAAAATAAATTTGGTGCTAAAGTAGAAAGTGGTAGTGCGGAATACACATACTTTACTTCAATCTCAGCATATAATTATTTCCAACAAGGAGGAGATTCATTATTAGTAACTAGAGTAGTATCAGGTTCTTATACTTCTGCAACTAGTACAGTAATTGGAAATGCTGTAGAAAGTGGAGTATTAGGAACTTTAGATGGTGTTACTAAAAGTGCATTTAATGCAACTGGAAGTGCGGGTGGTAGTGTAAGTGCTGCTAAATCATCTAATCTAAATGTTACAGCTTCATTTGTAGTAGCTAATTCTGAAAGTATATCTTCAATTACTTTAGATGCTGCAGTAGGAACATTTGCTATAGGAGATACTATATCATTTACTTCACAATCTTTAGGGGCAACAAAGGAAGATGGTACAGATTTAACACTTACTTTAGTAGCTAGTAATATAGTAAATGAAAATGCTTTTACATTAGAAACTTTAAGTGAAGGTGTTATTACTAATAGTGGAACAGCTACGGGGGCAAATGGAACTTTAACTAATGGTACTAAGGACAATTTAAGATGGGAAATAACCAACCCAGATACTGCTACAGGTACTTTTAGTTTATTAATTAGAAGAGGTGATGACACAACAACTTCCAGAACAATATTAGAAACTTGGGCAAATTTATCATTAGACCCAAATTCATCAAATTATATTGAAAAGGCAATTGGAAATTCAAAACAAACAGTAGATAATGATAATGGAGAATATTACATAAAAAATGAAGGAACTTTTAATACTTTAAGCAGATATGTAAGAGTAAAATCAGTATCAACTCCTACATTAAATTATTTTGATAATAACGGAACTGCAAAACCAGCTTATGCATCAAAAATCCCATTAGCTTCATCCGGTTCTTTTACAGGGGCTGTAGGTACTGCATTTGTAGGTAGAAAAGCTAATTTTTATGAAAATATAGATGGCACTGATACCCAAGGATTGAAATCTGATAATTATACAATTTCTTTAAATTTATTATCAAATAGAGATCTTTTTAGTTATAACTTAATAACAGCACCAGGTTTAACAAAACAAAGTCATTCCTCACCGTTAACCACAATGGTAAATAATTCTCAATTTAGAGGGGATAATTTATCTATAATAGATTTAAGAGATTATAGTTCAGGGTTAAATTCAGTTACTGCAGGAGCTTCGGCTGTTGATTCATCATATGCAGCTACATATTGGCCTTGGTTACAAACAATTGATCCTGATTTAGGAAATCAAGTTTGGGTACCAGCTTCAACAATGATGCCAGGTGTTTTTGCTTTTAATGATGGAGCAGGAGAAGCATGGTTTGCACCCGCAGGTTTAAATAGAGGAGGTTTATCTTCAGTACTAAGAGCTGAAAGAGCTTTAACTAATGGAAATAGAGATTCTTTATATCAAGCAGGAGTTAATCCAATAGCTACATTCCCTAACACCGGAGTAGTAGTATTTGGTCAGAAAACATTACAGAAAAAAGCTAGTGCTTTAGATAGAGTAAATGTTAGAAGATTATTAATTGCTCTTAAAAATTATATTTCACAAATAGGAGATAACTTGGTATTTGAACAAAATACTATAGCTACAAGAAATAATTTTTTAAGTCAAGTAAATCCATACTTAGAAAGTGTACAACAAAGACAAGGATTATTTGCCTTTAAAGTAATAATGGATGATAGCAATAACACACCAGATGTTATAGATAGAAACCAACTAATAGGTCAAATATACATTCAACCAACCAGAACAGCTGAATTTATATATTTAGATTTCAATTTACAACCAACTGGAGCTACTTTCCCAGCATAAAAATTAAAGAATTAGATATTTATAACAAGAAATAAATTAGAACAACATGCCAGTAATAGATCCAAACGAAATATTTTTTACCGCCTTTGAGCCAAAACAAGCTAATAGATTTATCCTTTATATGGATGGTATACCAAGCTTTATAGTAAAAGGGGTAAGTGCGGTTTCATTAACCCAAGGAGAAGTAATATTAAACCATATAAATGTTCAAAGAAAAGTTAAAGGAAAAACTGTATGGAATGATATCACAATGACTTTATTTGATCCAATAACTCCATCAGGTGCTCAAGCAGTAATGGAGTGGGTAAGACTACATCATGAATCAGTTACAGGTAGAGATGGTTATTCTGATTTCTATAAAAAAGATTTAAGATTAGATGTATTAGGACCAGTAGGTGATATAGTTTCAGAATGGATTTTAAAAGGAGCTTTTGTTAAAGAAGCTACATTTGGAGATTATAACTGGGATACAGAAAATGAAGCAAAACAAATTGAAATAACATTAGCAGTAGATTATTGTGTATTAAATTTCTAAATTCATTTAAACATTTTATTAGAGGAGCTTGGCTATGTCAAGCTCCTTTTTTATATTGATATTTATAATAAATTAAAGTTATTAACAAATAAAAGACTATGGCTGAATTCAAATTACCTACTGAAGAAGTAGAGTTACCTTCAAAAGGCAAATTATATTCAAAAGACAATCCTTTATCAAGCGGTAAAGTAGAGATGAAATATATGACTGCAAAAGAAGAAGATATTTTAACTAACCAAAATTATATTTCAAAAGGAGTAGTAATTGATAAATTATTACAATCTTTAATAATCAATAAAGATATTAATTACAATGATTTATTAATAGGAGATAAAAATGCTTTAATGGTAGCTGCTCGTATTTTATCATATGGTAAAGACTATGAATTTACTTGGGACGGACAACAACAAATAGTTGATTTATCTATATTACAAAATAAAGAATTAAATGAAGATTTATACAAATCAGGAGAAAACAATTTTCCATTTACTCTACCCCATACAGAAAATCAAGTAACATTTAAGTTATTAACTCATGGTGATGATAAAAAAATAGATGCTGAAATAAAAGGTTTAAAAAAGATAGATAAGCAAGGTGCTCATGATGTAACTACTAGATTATCTCATATGATTACTTCAATTAATGGTAATGAAGAAAAAAAAGACATTAGAGAATTTGTTAAAGGATATTTACTAGCTAAAGATGCTAGAGAATTAAGAAACTATTACACCCAAATATCACCTGATGTAGACATGAAAGTCTACTTAGATAATTCAGGTGGAGGAGAGGAGGTAGTAGACCTTCCTATAGGTCTTAACTTTTTTTGGCCTGACGCCTGATTATAGGACATTATTATTTGAAGCAATACATGATATAGTCTTCCATGGTAAAGGAGGATTTGATTGGCATACAGTATATAATATGCCTATATGGTTAAGAAATTTTACTTTACGTAGAATCTCATCTCATTATGAAAGAGAACATGCTGCTGCTACAGGTAAATCTAAAAATGAACAATCTTGGGTAGATCAATCAACTAAAAATAAAGTTAAACAATCCAACCCAGAATCTAATCAAATTCAAATTCCTAATTTTTTACAAAATAAAAAATCTCAGGAAACAAAATCCCCTCCAACTAAAAGCAACAAGAGAACTTCATATAAATAGTTATATTTTTAAGTATTTATAACAAACCCACACTTGTATGGCATTAGGAGACGATATAGAAAAAACCAAAAAGAATTTTAAAAAATTAACTGATGAAGCAGTTGCTTTTGAAGCATCTATTGAGGGGGCAGATAAACAGTTAAAAAATTTAATATCATCTACTAAGGATCAAGCTGATATACTTAATGTAGTAAAAAAAGATTTAAATCAACAAAAAAATCTAGCTCAAAATCTTAGTGGACTTGGTGCAGAAAGTCTTAAAACATCTAAAGAAAGAAAGAAATTTGAAGATCAAATTCTTAGAATAGAAAAACAAAAGCTTAGAAATCAATCTAAAATAAGAGAAATTGAGGGTAGAATAAATACTCTTTTAAGATCTAAAAAGAAAAACCGTGAAGAAGAAATTAAAGCATTAAGGACTTCATTAGGTATATTAACAGATTCAAATATTGATTTAGGAAGATTACAACAAGGATATGAATCTGTTTTACATACTAGTCAACAAATAGCAAAATCAAATCCCTTTAAAGGTTTTGCTGATTTAGTATCTGACATCCCAATAATTAATAAATTATTTGGTAATATGGTAACAGCTGCGGATAAGTATAATGATACTTTAGTTGATACTGAAAGTAGAAGTAAAGCTTTAGCAGCAGGTTTTAAAGAATATTTTAAATTATTAGGTAAAGCTAGTTTAGTTTTTGTATTAAGCGAAACTAAAAAAGCAATAACTAGTATAGACCAATTATCAGTACAATTAGCTTCTAATTTAGCTATTTCAAAAAATAATGCTATAGGTTTAACCCAACAATTTAGTAACCAGGCAAAACAGTTACAAGGTATGTCTATGACATACGTAAAAATAATGGAAGCTAATATTCAGCTTGCATCATTACAAAAAGTTCAAACTACATTTTCTAAAGAAACCTCATCTACCTTTTCCATATTAACTAAAAATCTGGGAATATCAGCCGAAAGTGTTTCAAAACTAGATGAACTTTTTAGAGCTACAGGGAGTAATTTAAAAGATCAAGTAACATCTACCATGGGGATGGTTAAATTAAATAATAAAAATTTTAATATAGCTATATCCGAAAAAGAAGTAATGTCAGAAATAGCTAATATTAGCACCAATGTAGCTTTATCTATGTCTGCTCAGGGAAAAAATCTTGCTGATGCTGTTTATCAAGCCCAAAAATTAGGGTTAAGTATGGCTCAAGTAGAAAAAACGGCAGCAAGTTTATTAGATTTTGAATCATCTATTACAAATGAATTAGAAGCAGAATTATTAATTGGAAAAGATCTTAATTTAGAAAGAGCTAGGTTAGCTGCCCTAAACAACAATATGAAGAAGGTAGTTGAAGAAATGGGTAGACAAGGTATAACCCAATCATCATTTGCAGGAATGAATGCTATACAACAAGCATCTATAGCAAAATCCTTAGGAATGACAGCAGGAGAAATGGGAGATATGTTTAAGAGACAAGAAAGTCTTAGAAGATTAGGAGCTACAAAGGATTCAGATGTTGATAAGATTATCATGCAAATGAGAGCAAATGGAGCTACTAGAGAACAAATTGAAAAAAGAATTGGAAATGATAGATTACAAGAAGCTTCTGAAAATAGAATAATGCAGGATCAAATTAGGGATTTAATTCATAATTTACATAGTTTGGTAATGCCTTTTTTTGTAAAAGTTTTAAAGAAATTAAACGAATTATTAACTTTTTTATCAAATAATGCTCGGGGAACTAAAATAGCAGCAGGTGCAATAGCAGGTACTGCGGGATTAGGATTAGCAAGCAGTCTAATGGGTGGAGCAGGAATGATGGGTATGGCAAGAAGATTTATACCTGGAAGAGGTAGTGCTGGTAGTGGAGGTAGAATGTTTAATCCTTTAACTATGTTTCGTGATAAAGCAGGAAGAGCCCAATATAATAGAATAGGTAGAAGTATGGGAAAAACTCCTGGATTTGTGCCTGGAGTTAAATCTGCTGGTGGGGCAGCTAAATTTGGTACAAGACTTGCAAAAGGTTTAAGAGGTGGAGCTGTAGGTTTGTTAGGAGGCTTAGCATTAGATTATGGTGCTGATGCTGCTAAAGAAGCAGGAATGGAAAATCTAGGTAAAGGTTTAAGTATAGGTTCTTCAGCCTTATCAGGAGCTGGAATGGGAGCTATGATAGGTTCTATTATACCTGGGGTTGGTACAGCTATAGGAGGTGCTGTAGGTGGTATAGTAGGTGGAATCTATGGGGCATATCAAGAATTTGCTGATAATGGTAAAGAACAATTAGAACAACAAAAGAAACAAACAGCACTTTTAGAAAAGTCAAAAGAATTAATGGAAAAACAAACAGAGGATTTATTTCAAGCAATAAAAGAGGCAAGAGTAATGGAATTAGATGGAACTCGATTATCTAATGTTGGAATATCAAATACTCAAAACTCTTTTGTAATGCAATAAAAAATTAATATTTATAAATAAAATAACAATTATGGGACTAGAAAAAAAATTAACAAAACAAGGTTCACCTTTATCTAAAAATGATGGAGCAAATGAATCACCGATGCCAGGTACATCCCCTTTATCTAAACTACATTATGAATACTCAATTAATGGAGATCCTAATATGTTAGGAAAACCAGAACCATCAATTTTAGATTTAGAAGGTATTACACCTTTATCTTCTAATAGAGATAGTAATACACAACCAATTAATAATTCTTTTAGAAATGGTACTTATAAAAATAGTGCACCACCAGAAGCAGCAGGGAGAATTTAAAAATATATGTCAATTATATTAACCTATAAAACAGATCTAAAAGATCTAAAATTTGGAAATGATCGTCCTCAAGGAGGTTCTAGCCAACAACCATATGTAAAAACAGCAATACCCCCTCAAAATCAGGGTTATGCTGAAACTATGAGTATATTGGGAACCCCTATAGGAACAGGTACTGATGCTCTAATAAGAGGAGGAATATCTTCAGGTGAGCATGTAGCTAAAGATTTAGAAAGAATAGGTAAATGGTTTTTTGACATTAATAGTCCTAAAGGACTTCAATTTGTAGCGAAACAAGGAATGCTATCGGAAATCTCAGTAAGGACTCAGGCATCTCAAGGTGCTAAACCTAACCAAGGATTCTATTCTCCATTACAAACATTATACCAGATAGGAACTAATAATATAGGAGGTCATTCTAATAGATTTTTAAAAGGTTTGTTAAATCCTCTTAAACAAACAAGAGGATATTTAGATTCAACTGGAACCCCAGGAGCATCTACTGTAACAAAAAATTTTGTACAAGAGGTTATAATAGGAGGTGATATTGGAGAAAATAATAGACTTGTTTTATTAGCAGGTTCAAAAATAACTAATTCAATATCGGCTTCTCCTTCAACAGGAATTTCAGATTTACCTTCACAGTTAATGGAATATCAAGGAGGACCAAATTCTATTCTAGGTGCGGGTAAAACAAATATTTTATTTGCTACTAGTAATGTAGGAGCACCTTTAAGAACAGGTATTAATAATCCAAATATTAAACCTTATGTTACCACATATAAACCATTAAGAAATGCAAATTTGCCTATTATAGGTGTAGATGGTATAAGTTTAGCTGATAATCAAATTAAAAAAGATTTTAGAAAAGATGGATTAAAAGACCAAAAATCTTCAGTTATAATGGGTCTTGCTCCAAACTATTCACAAGCTTCAGGGGGGAAAAATTATACTATTGAAGGTAAATCAGATTCTAGAATACACTATAAATCTCCAGGCCAAACTGGAAATGTTATAGATTATACATTTGGAAAAACAAATTCAAATGGTGATCCTATTGGAGCAGTAGATTTAATAAATGCTCAACCTATATATAAATCAGGTGGGGTTAGAAGCGATGAAGGAGTAAAAAAGAATGATTTAGTAAAGTTTAGAATAGCAGCTATAGATACAACTGATCCTAGCCAAAAAGAATTTATTCATTTTAGAGCATTTATTGATAATTTTACTGATAATTATACAGGTAATTGGACCCCTACATCTTACATGGGTAGAGGAGAAGATTTTTATAGGTATAGTAAATTCCAAAGATCGATCCAAATTGATTATACAATAGCTGCCCAATCTAAACCAGAAATAATGGAACAGTATAGAAAATTAAATTTTTTAGTTTCTAATACTTTTCCTGATTATACTAATAAAGGATATATGGCAGGACCTTTGATGGCATTAACTTTAGGAGGTTGGTGCTATGAGCTACCTGGATTTTTTAATACAATTTCTTTAAGCATTCCTCAAGAATCACCCTGGGAAATTGGTATTGATACTTATGGAGAATTTGATAGATCAGTAAAAGAAATGCCTCACATATGTAAAGTAAGTATGCAATTTACACCTATTCATACTTTCAGACCTTCAAAACAGAAAAATACTTTTACAGTAGATGGAAATAAAATTGATGTTTATGGAGATCAACGTTATATTCAACTAAAAGCAGTAGGAAATAATTATGACAAAGATTCAATTAACCCAGAAAAGTTTGACACAAGTGATAGATTTTACCAACCAGAACCAAGATTTAATTTAAAACAGGCAACAACTCCTAATCCTCCCCCAACAGAAGCTGAATTAAGAGTAATAGAAGAAATGCAAATGCAAGAAGGTACTTTTAATCCTACTAATATTACTTAAATGGATAGATACGCACAAATACCAGAAATAAAATCCCCAACAGGAAAAAGAATGTATGAAACAGTACGTTACCCTGATATACCAAGATCAGAGGATGATATATATGTTTATACTACAATAGGAGACAGATTAGATTCTTTAGCTCAGCAATTTTATGGAGATTCAAGTTTATGGTGGGTAATTTCTATATCAAATGATAATTTAACTCAAAATTCTTTAACACCCCCACTAGGAACTCAACTTAGAATCCCAGCTAATTCGGCACCTATAATAGCTAAGTTTAATTTAATAAATGAATAAAAAATGGCTAATTTAATAGGTGAAGGTTTTAATGACTATGTAAGAAAACAAATAAACCATAGGCAAAGAATTCATGGAAGTTTAAATGAAAGGAGTTTAAAAGAATTAAGTTATTTAAATTCAAATACTTCTTGGATCAAAATGGCTTCTTCCACAGCTATAACAGGAGATAGAGCAGAAGAAAGACTTAAATTATTAGAACTCTCAGGTGAAGTAGGAAAAGGGGTAGATCTTGCTAAAAACTTTGTTTTATTTAATGGTACTTCTAGGTTAGAATTTGATAATGCTTCTAATCTTAGTGGGAAATTTATTCAAAAAGGGGGTATTAAAGAAAATAAACCTTTTACTAAAGTTAAAACTAATAAATCTTATGGGGTAGGAGGGTTAGAATTTGGTCAACAACCCATGCCAGGGATTACGGATCTTTCTATTCAAGCAATTAATAAAGGTTCTTTAAGAAAAGCAACTGTAAAAATTAAAGCATATAATAAACAACAACTTGCAATAATAGATGTTTTATATCTTAGATTAGGTTTTACAGTTTTAGTAGAATTTGGCAATAGCCATTATATAAATTCAAAAGGTAATGTACAAAATGTAGGTTCTACTTTAATAGAAGAAAAATTTTTTTCGGATTTAATGGTAGAAAAATCTTATTTAAATCTTCTTCCGGAAATTGAAAAAAACCGATTAAAATATTGTGGGAACTATGATGGGTTTTTTGCTCGTGTTGTAAATTTTAATTGGAATTTTAATCCCGATGGGAGTTATGATATTACACTTTATTTAATTAGTATAGGAGATGTAATTGAATCTTTAAAAGTAAATAGTATAGCAGGTAGAAGTTTACTTTATGAATTTAACACAGCGTCTCCCGAAGAACAAATGTTTATTTCTAAAAAATTTGGAGACTCAAGCCCTGAAGAAGTTAAAAAAGCCCTTGAAGAAAGATTAAGAGAAAGCAATAAAATATTTGATTATTTATTAAGTATTAGGGAATATTATGATTTTTACAAGCGTGTTGGAAGTTTAACAAAAGAACAATTAGATGCTTTAGTAACTCCCGTAAGGGATCCTTCAACAACAGAACCTACTATTGTTACAAAAGATGGGGCTTTTAAAAATGGAGAAGAAGTTCAAATTAATCCTATAACTTATGGTGAACCTGGTGTTGAATTTACTAAGGAAGAAATAAAACTAATAAAAGAATTAAATCCTTTAGCAAATATTGAAGATGATGGTAGTTGGAGTATAGTGCAAAATGTTGAAGGTCAACAGGGACAACAATTATACATACAATATCAACAAACAGTTGCAAATGTTTTAGATTTACGAAATTCTCAACTATCAGGAGATAACTTTACGGCACCTATAGATAACTTATCTGAAGAGCAACAACAGATTGTTTTTAGAGAACGTGAAAGAAGAAAAAATGAAATTCAAAAAGAAGATGAAAAGCAATTTGATCTTACATACTCAGGTGATATTAATCCTTTTAAAATGGGGAGTGATGAATCTGTAATATGGGATTATGCAAAATATTATGGTCAATTTCAACCAAACGAGCTAGAAAGTGCAAAATCTGCAGTATTAGGAAAATTAAACCCAAATAATGAAATTTTAAAAGATTCACCATTTAATTTAATTGATCCTTATGGACCTGGAGGGGATAAAGTAGGAATGGGAGGAACGGTTTTCACCAACCAAAATACAGGTTTACCTGATCAATATAAAGATGCAAATGAAGCAATTCTTAATGACCCTTTTAGTGATGCTAAAAAATACTGGCCTTTTTTCTTAGCAGTTCAACAAGCCGTAGGTGGAAGAGCAGTAGGAAAAATGTCTTACAATCAACCAAAAAATCTTCAATTTTCTAAAACCCAACAACCTACACAACAAGGGTTTGTATTAAGTCCTGATTTAAAAAATTTAAGTGAGGGCCAGAAAGATTACATAAATAATATTTTACCCCAAAGGTACTATGATGGGCAAGAGAAAAAACAAAAAATGATTGAACCTCCCACAGAAGAAGTAGAACCTATAATTTCTAGTGATACTGAATTACCTAATGTTTATTTTGTAAAAGGAAATAAAGAAATTCCATTTGGAGAAGTTTTAAATGGAGCCGTTTTTAATCGTGATAAATCTATATACAAATATAAAAGAACTCAAAATTCATCAAAAGGAACAATTAAAGAGTTTTTTAAAGATCACTACTATGCAAATTATTCCCCCTCTGATTATGGATATTATATTAGATTTGGAAATCTTTTAGGTTTTATTCAAGATGAAGTTTTAATAAAAATAGACAATGCAGGTAAAAAGAAAAAATCACCCCCTATTTTTAATCTTTCTACAGATATTGAATCTAATGTAATGTTTACAATGCCTAATCATATTTCATTAGATCCTAGAGTTTGTATTACTAATGTACAATTATCTGGAATAAAAACAGAAATGCAAACTTTTAAAGGATTAGAAGAATTTCAAAATAGAGATCCTTTTTATGGTAAAATAATGAATATTTATCTTTCTCATATGTTTATTGAAGAAGTTATGAGAAATAATACTGACAATAATGGAGATATTTCTTTATTTGAATTTTTAGATGAAATATGTGCTGGAATAAATAGATCTTTAGGAGGGGTAAATAACCTTCATGTATCCGTAGATGAAACTGTAAATTGTATAAAAATATATGATGATACTCCTGTAAAAAATGTAGAAGGTATAAAAGATTATTTAAAAGAATTAGATAAAAAAAGTGGATTAAATCATTATGAATTTTTTGAAACTTTTAAAAAAGGTGAATTTAAATGGGATTGTAACACTTTATCAAAATCTACTATACCTTACTCTTTAAATTTATATGGTTATAATGGTGGAACTAATAATGATAGTAGTAGATCTAATTTTATAAAAAATGTATCATTAAAAACAGCTGTAACTAAAGACATGGCTACTATGCTATCAATTGGGGCTACAGCTAATGGTTATGTAATAGGAGAAGAATCAACAGCTTTTTCAAAATGGAATTATGGTATTGAAGATAGATATTACCAACAATATCTAGATGGGGATGGAGAAAATTTTAATAATGCTAAAGAACAAGAAAGAATTAAAGAAGAAGGAGATCAAGTAGAATTTCAATATGTTCAATTTTTATTTAAATATTTTGAAGGGAATACCCAAAGATACTATAGTGGGGTTAAAGAAGTAATAATTGAAGAACCTCTAGACCCAGATGATCCTGACAGTGATTCAATAAGTAAAATAACATATGAACCTGGAGGAGGACAATTTTATAATGAAGAAATTGAATCTAACATATCTGTAGGAACTGAATTTTATAGGAGATTAATAGCTAGTGCTTCACTTAGTCAAAAACTTCCAGCAGCATCTACTCAAGGTTTTCTTCCTATTTCTTTAGATATAGACTTAGATGGAATAGCAGGAATAAAAATTTATCAAAAAGTAGAAGTTGATACTTCTTTCCTTCCTAATAATTACCCTGATAATATGAGTTTTATTACTAAAGGATTAAATCATACTTTAAAAGATAATACTTGGACTACACAATTATCTACATTGGCAACTTCTCAAATTTCAAATACACCAATTGAAATTAAGTATTTTAGTTGGGATTTAGAAAGTCTAGCAGAAGAAACTTTTAAAGCAAATAACCTAGGTATAAAGAAAAACCCATATGCAGGTAAAGGAGGAACAGCAATGGGGTCTAGATATAAAACTAATCCTAACCCAATAATAGTTAAAAATGAAGAAAAGAAAAAGAAGTTTAAAGAATTATTTAAAAATGAGCTAGGCTCTGACTTTGATAATTTTGTAATAAGAAAAGGGGATGATAACCCAAATTCTAATATTACTAAATTTCAAGCATTCTTAAAAAGACAACCTCAAAAAAGAATCACAATAAAACCCGATGGATCTGGAACCCAAATGGGAGCAGCAGGAGATATTTCAGATAGATTACTAGTAGCTTTAGAAAATTGGTATGAAGTTTTAGGAAAAGATCAATATTTAGATCTTTATAATGGTGTTTTGAGTAACGATATAAAAATCACGGGAGCAAACGATAGATTTCATCAAGGTATGGTTTATGGTATTAAAAAATATCCTCTTAAATCCAATACGGATGTAGGGCCTTGGAATACAACTCATACTAGGGGAATAGCAATTGACATACGTATGGTAAACCCATATTCTTCTGAAAAAGCTATGAAGAGGAATTTATTAATACAAAAATCATTATGGGAAGCTGGATTTAAAGGAATTCTACATCATGGAGATGGAGACAATTCCCATATCCATACTAACATTGATAGAAACAATACAAGTACCCCAGTCAAAACAACATCACCTCCAGTACTAGGATTAGATATATTCCCAGGAGAAGATACACCACCACCAACAACACAACCATCACAAGAAAAACCCGCATATCAACCCTTACCACTTAATAAAATATAAAATAATTATATGGCTCAATATTATCCAAAATCTCAAATAAAAACTAATCTTTATACAGAGGGTAGAAAATATGCTTTATCTACTACTCGAGAAGAATATATTGGTTTTTATTATGAATTATATACAGGCCAAAAATATACAGGAAAATATCCGGGTGATGGAAAAAATATACAACTTATAACATCAGATTCATATCCTAATAAAGAGGGAAATGATAACATTATCCCAGAAAATATAATAACCGTATTACCTTTCCCAGGAGAAAGTGATCCTTCTACTATTCACTCACATAATAATTATGTTTATAGTACTATTGTTACTCAACAAAAAAGTGAAAATAGAAAATCCCCACTATCAGTATCACCATCCCCAACATTAACGGATTATAAAAAGGGATCAATGAATCGATATTTTGTTAAAAAAAATAATCAAAATATTTATTTTGAAACTACAATAGATGATCATGTCCTTTTACAAAAAAAATCATCTCAGATATGTTGGGATTTATATTCTTCTGTTTCTTTACAATGGTTTATTCAAGGTAGAGCTAATATAGTAGAATCTAAAAATATTGTATCAGTAAGAAATGCTTCTAAAAATAGTAAATGGCCTGCATTTTCATCTTACTTTACTAATTATCTTCAATATCATCTTGCAAAAATAAATTTTGCATAGTTAAATATTATTCGTATATTTAGTTATTGTTTTGGCTAATTGAAAATACTAACCAATTAAAAGGTTTTTATAATAAAGGTTACAAAGAAGCTTACATAGAAGTTATACCATATTCCTATAAAACGCACCCTGTAACTAATAAAATATCTTTAGTATATGTACATCCTTTAGATGCACATAAGGGTTATATTATATCAATAAACCATAGCGAATCTATGCCGTTAAACAGCGAGTATATTGCTGAATTAATTGGTAGTTATGATACATTGTACGTTTGGGGCAAAAAGGAATTCTTACATTATTTTGTGCATAAGAATATTATAGATGTTTCTTTAGCATCCCCTGAATATGAGATGGAAACTACTAAAGCCCACCAAATATTATCACAAAGAGCTAAAGATAAGTTGGATATTAACAGAATAGTTCCTATCGTTAAACATTACGAAACGTGTGAAAAAAATTATAATAATTTAAAACAACATTTTAATGCACCAATCAACGAATTTTACAATAGCAGAGTACCATTGGTATTCAACTCCATCGAAAGAAATGGTTTACGAGTTCAAAGAGAGCTCTTTAGAGAACACTTCAACCAAGATTGGGGAGATAAAGTATACACACAATATAACTACAGAACAACCACAACAAGACCTTCAAACCGTTTTGGAGGGGTTAACTTTGCAGCATTAAATAAAGAAAATGGAACCAGAAAAACATTCATACCTGAAAACGATAGATTGGTTGAAATTGACATTTCAGCTTATCATCCTACTCTTGCTAGCTCCCTTATTCATTATAACTTTGGCGATGACGATATTCATAGATCATTTGCGAGACTTTATAACGTTGACTATAAAAAAGCGAAAGAATTAACATTCAAACAGCTTTATGGAGGTGTTTTTAAACAATACCAACATTTAGAATTCTTTAAAAAGATTCAAACTTACATAAACGAGATATGGAGCCAATTCCAAAATGAAGGCTTTATAGAATGTCCAATATCAAAATACAGGATTGAGCGTGATAAATTAGATAATATGAACCCACAAAAGTTGTTCAATTATTTGCTACAAAATTTGGAAACCTCAACAAATGTTCGTATATTATGGGAAATAATTAAGATATTAAAAAACAAACAAACTAAACTAATTCTTTATACTTACGATGCGTTTTTGTTAGATGTACATAAGGGAGAGAAGGAGGAGATAAAATTAATACTAGATGTATTTAAAAAACA
>Ga0181401_1000522_pt1 | contig 15846 bp, 18 predicted proteins | sample 24SPOviralmetaG_FD_130130 | JGI IMG/M metagenome (GOLD analysis project Ga0181401, IMG submission 130130) | Marine viral communities from the oligotrophic San Pedro Time Series (SPOT) site, San Pedro Channel, CA, USA - 24 SPOT_SRF_2011-07-20 | ecosystem: Environmental > Aquatic > Marine > Strait...
TAGATTCTTACATATGAATCGTTTTAATTTCGACCGAGATAATTATAATTATTTAGGACATGACGGATATCATATGCCTAATTATCAAGGAGGAGACGCTGACCCTCAGAACTATTTTATAGCAGATCATAGGTCTCTCCCGATATTTTTTAAATATCAACCTGAAAATAAAGATAAATATATTGAAGAACCTGATATAGATCATTTATGTTATGGATTCGCGACAAAGCATAGAGTTTTAAGCGACCCTCCTGCGCTTACTACTGACGATAAATATTATATAGAGATTCACCCCGAAGCCCCTCACTCTCAGGGGATTCATAATGATTTCTTTAAATTACGAGGAGGCGCACCTGAGAACGACGCAACATTCGTTCCTCAATCAATAGCACAAGAAACGACATTAATCGGGTGGGATTATTCATTTAATTCGTGGGGAAATGTTGTATCTCTTGGATTTACAGGAATCCCTCTTGCTTCTCATGCGGACGAGTTTAAAGCAGGGATAGGAACTAACTTTAATGATACCGAAACAACCGAAAGTACAGCCGACGAGGCTTATGTTCGAAGTATTAAGAGCGCCGTTATAGGAGCGAACAATCCCGCATGTGTTTATGACTCAGTATCAGGAAAGTTCGGATTTTCTAATCTTCATATACCTGAGAAAATCGGGCAGCAGTTCGACGCGGGACAGACGCGAAATATAGAGGGAACAGACCCCGCCGTTTCTAAAACTATCCCGATATTAGACGACGCGTCTAATGTATGTTATAAAATAAATAAAAGAACTCGTGCGTCTTCGTATTGTCCTGATTTAAATGGAACAACATTTTCAGAAATAGGAAACACACAGCCACACAATACGGCTAAAAATAATATAATGACTTTCTCGTTCTTTAATTCGAGGATTTCACCTTATACGATATTCGATTCTCATATGGGAATTAATCTTAATCTCGGAAATACTTTTAAAATATCAGATTCTAATAAACAGCCTGAAATATGGGATAATGGCTTAATGGGATTACTAGGTTTCACATACGAACAATTTAATCCAAAAATTAAAACAACAACGAACATAGGCTCGTCGCGTGTTGATTTTAGAAATATAGAATCAATTTATAATCCAACAACAAACTCGCAAGTATTAAATACAGATATCCAAGATTTCACCATGAATCCATACGGCGGAGTTCAGTATAGTCCAATCATATCAACACCCCTTCTAATAGACAATTTTTATCCAGCAGAAGGAACAGGGGGAGCCGTAGCGCCCAAACCAAATGTATCATATTTCCCTCCAATCGTCCAAGATACGAAATCAATTAAAATAGAAGGATTAAAACTCCCGAAACTAGTACAAAGACCTTATCTAACAATTAGGTCAGATATTATTTCTAATAACAAATATATCGGGGGGAAAAATAGCGGTTTATCTCTCCCAGTCATATCAGTTATAAATAAAATAAATGCGGATAAAGATTTCATTCAGGTTTCAGATACTCAGTTTAATTATACAATCACTTGTCCGACAAAGTTTTCAGAGATAACAACAGCAATCACAAACCCCGACGGCTCTCTCGCAGATACAGAAGACGGGAACGCGATTATATACAAAATAAGAAAACGAGGAGATTTAACTAACTTCGATATAATAGCCCAAATATTACAAGAACAATCAAAAAAAGGAAAGAAGAAATAAAATATTATAATTAATAAATGCCGACTTATAAACAACAATTCAACAAAAAATATGGATTTAAATTAAGTGAAGGACATACTTTAAAAGAGATATCTGATAAGACTGGATATACACTTCAAGGATTAAAAACAATTTATAAAAAGGGAATGGGGGCGTTTAATACGAATCCTCAGTCAGTCAGAAAACATATTAAGACGCCCGAAGCATGGGGAATGTCGCGCGTTTATGCGAGCATTAATCCGAAATCTAAATCATATAAAATAGATAAATCTCATTTAAAATTAAAAAAGAAGAAGGAGAAGAAAGTCCCGAAGGGGTCGCACAGAATGCCCGACGGATCTATTATGAAAGATTCTGAAATGAAGAAGGATAAAAAATATTGATAATCGCCGTTTGGTTATTTATTATATATAAAATAGAACCAAATGGATACTTTTTAATCAATCAAACTTTACAACAAAATGTCCTTTCTTGATAACGCATTTATAAACAGAGACACTCTTTAATTTTTGTTTATGTTCTAATTCTCGTTTTACTATCTCAGATAATTTAGGTTCGAATCTTTCTTTTAAGAATGTATATTCATTAAAATCTCTGATAGCCTTTCTTACGCTAGGAATATCTCCATATTCACATATATATTTCGCGTCTTGTATCGCTTCATTTATATCATTATAATCAGACACTTCAACCATGAATCCATTTCTAGATAAATGTTTTAGTTTCTTACATATCAGAATAACTTTATTTTTCTCCTTAATGGATAATCTTTTTTTAGGATTTACATTAGATAAGTAATACTTTAAATCAACTAAATTATAAATACATAATTCTTCATTAGGTTTAATAGAATCAACTTCTTTTAATTTTTCATTTAATAACTTAGATAAATCAATTTTACGGAGTTTCTTAGGATTAGGAATATCAATCTCACAGGCTTGGATAATCTTGACGATTTCATTTTTAGAATGGGATTTATGAATCATTTTATAATATATATTATATTTTATTTCTTAGATTTAAACGAGGATAAATAAAAAAAAAGATTATCAAATTATTTTATATCTTATAATTATAAATATAATGAGTTCAAAAGTGAAAGAATTGACTGCCCCTGAAATACGGAGACTTATAAAGGCTCATAATACATTAACAAAGATAGCCGTCCCGAAAGGTTCAAAGAAAGCAGACTTAGTGAAACTGATACAAGACGCAGGATTTAAATTAGATCATGTGAATAAAAAGATTATTAAAGTTCGTAAGGGGAAACAGGATATTTCAGACGGAACTGAAATTAAAGTCCCCGCGCCTCCACCTAAGAAAACAAAGGAGGAGAAAGAGAAAGCGAAGAAAGCAGCAGCAGAGAAGAAGGCTCAACAGCGAATCAAGATTCTTAAAGAGAATAAAGATAAGGAGAACGCTCTTAAAAAGTTAAAGAAGTTAAAATCAAAGAAGCCTCAACTTACGGACGAAGATAAGAAATTAATCGAGGAAGCGAAGAAAAGGAAGAAAAAGAAACAACCTCCTCAACCGACTCCACCTTCTAAACCTCCACCGAAACCGCCGAAGCCGCCCGCTCCTAAGAAACCTAGACAACCTAAACCGAAGCCTGATAAGGGAGACGATAAAACACCCGAAGACAATCCTGACGAAGTTAAACTAGACGAAGTCGATAAAGACGGAGCGACAGACGAACAAGTTGAAGAGATAGCCGAATTATCTCCCGAGAAAGTTATGGAGGATTATAAGAAAAATAAAATAGATTATTTCGTCCCTTATGTTGGAAACTTTAATGTTATCTTGTTATACATGGTTTATATATTAGAACAGAATAAAAATGATTGTTCTATAAGTGAAGACCTTTTAGAAAAGTTCGTAGATAATAAAGGAGGGGCTAAGAGAGTTTTTGCTAATAATATAGACGAAGTCGCTAATGCGGTTGTTCGGTGTGCGAAGAGAAAGAAAATGTTATGTGTCCCTGTATTTTTCAACGGACATGCGAATATGTGTGTTTTCAATTTTCATAGGGGAGAGGTTGAAAGATATGAGCCGAATGGAGTTATTAAAGGTAAGAGAGACAATATGGCTCTCGGTGCTGTAATGAAGAAAATTAATTCAAAGATAAAAACAATAACGGCGGGGACTAGTGGTATTGATAAAGATATAAAAGATACTTTAATGAAGGGATTTAAATATCTTGATCCTCAGTCAGTAAGCGCGACCGAGTCTAAGGTTCTTGAAGGATATGGTGATAGATTCGAGAACTTTCAATTTCAAGAAACTAATATCGGAGCGGACGGGACTAAGAGAACTAGAACGGGAAAGAATTGGAATGGTGTTGTAATTGTTGAGGCGGGTGGATATTGTGTGGCGTTTTCATTTATGTATCTAGATTTAAGATTAAAGTTTCCTAAAATGGCGGCAGGTGAGTTGATTGATCGTTGTCTTAAAGCGTTGAATACAAAGAGAGGAGAGAAGGACATGGTTCAACTTATAGCAGGTCAGACTAAACTATTATATGAGAACGGGAGAAAAATGATTGACGGCGGCTATATAACAGAACAAACATTTATCAAAGCAACTTCGTCTCAATACTTTAAAAAAGATAGATCATTAAATAGGTTTTTTTATAACACACCCGCGAATAAACAATTTCTCGACGGAACTAGAAAATATCTCACAGAAAAGGGTGTGTGGGCTAGACTCACCCTCTAAATCTCTAATTATGATACTTTTATATATAAAATATGTCTTTTTTAGTGTTTTAATCTAATAAAATGATTGATTTAAGTGATTTAAAGACATAAAATCGCGATTTTATTAGTTAATTCTTTAAGTATTACTCATAAAACAAGTTTAAAGGGTGTATTTTAGATATATAAGAGTAATAATATAAGATTAATTAAGAAAATAACTCATTTAAATTAAAATATTATATATAATAATAATATGGATAAACTAATTCTTATAAAGAACTTAAATCTTCCCGACGATATCAACCATGAAATAAAATTATTATATAAATATGATTTACTAGAAACAAAATATAAAAAACAAAAACAAACATTAAACAAACATATTCAATATTATTTCTTTCTCAATAAAAAGATTAATAAGAAAGATAATCTTAAAGAATCTATTCTTAAAACAATTAAGGAGTTTGATTATTATGTTCCTCATTATTATAAACCTATTCGAAGAAGGTGAATCCGTCCTGAGTTGTTCCTATAACTAATTCTTCTTCTTCTCCGTAATCTGAATCAGTATCAGAACAAGATTCAGATTCACTATCAGGATTAAAGTCAGGATCAGGATCTTCTGATAATGATTTCTTAAAGGCTTGTATTAAGTCAGGTCTCCCATTCTTCGCGAGAGTTGAAATGATTTCTTCATAATCAGTCTTATCTAGTTTCCATTTTGTTAATGCTGATATCAAGTTTTTCTCATTCTCATTTAAATTATCCATTCTTATACTTTAATCAAGATTTTATTTTTAAGAGTTTAAAATTATCGATTTTTAAAAACGCGTTTGTTTGGAATTATTTTTATGTTTGTTATATTAAAATGGTTGGCTGGTCTCTCTACGAAGATTTAAAGTTCGGAAAGATTAATGAAAAGAAATTATGTTATTATTTGAATAAAGATAAATATAAGAATGATTTTCTTAAAATGTATAAGAATGAAAAGAATCAAGTTGATTTTAAAAACAATTCAGAAATATCAGAATTAAAAGCAAGACAAAATGAATATTCAAGATATCCGACAACATTCTTCGGATATAATAAACTTCAACATATAGACAAATTAAAAAATACAAAGAATAGAATATTTAAGTTCTATTTTTTATTTACTGACGGGCTGTATGAATGGACTTATAATAAAGATTCTAAATATACAATCCAAGACGATTATTTTCATAAAGAACGAGGACGAGATATTAAAATGGTTCATGTTGATATTAATGATTTAACACTTCTAACAAAAGACCTTACTTCTCGGTGTCCTCTGCCTTCTGACTATCTTTCGTATCTTTGATATATATCTTAGACATAGTATCAGTCGAATGTCCTGTGATTTTCGCCATATTCTCCATTTCTTTTTTAGTATCTGAAAACTTATCAGATAACACAATTTTTCTCAACATAGTTGTTGAAATACTTTTATTTAAGTATTTCTTAGACGCTTTTAATAATAACTGACTTATATGATTTCTAGAATAAGGTTTATCCGTAGAACTTTTAAACAAGACACCCATTCCCGTCTTTCTTATATATGCTCTCAATAACTTCTCTAAATCCTTCGGGACACTAAACTTTAATTCCTCATATTTCTTAGAAGTCTTAAACTTGTTTAATACAAAGAACATGTCTGATTTATTAACGACTAGATAATTATTATCTTCTTTATCCTTGTCTGATAACTTGTTATATTCAGACTTTCGAATAGCCATACAACCACTTAGATCATTACGAAGCGGGAGACGAATATGAATCTGATAAATCATATATACAACTAATAACATTTTCTCCGATTGTTTTAAGTCTCTCTTTTTCCAACCTCTCAATTCAGTTTCCATTTTTGAAATCATTTTCTTAATTTCATTTAATTCAACAAAGTTCGCCTTCTGTTTCTCTGAAATAGTTCCCTTCGCATTCTCGTCCTCATATTGTTTATTTAAATCGTCTCTTAATGTATTATATTCACTCAATAACTTATCGAACTTTTTATCATGATTTAACGCCATTAATAAAATAATGACTGAATTGTAATAATTCCTCTGACTTGTATAATGTAGATTCTTTAATTTATCTTTTACATTATCAACCTTCTTTAAAAAATCCCATGAATCTGTTTCAAACATTTTCTTTAATTTCTTCAAGTTAGATTCATACATTTTTATTGTAGATTCTTTCACATTCGGGCGAGCCTCTTCGAGAGTTTCTTTAAGATTATCAACTTTCATTTTATATAAGAATATAAGATTATTATTTTTAAATGAAAATTATCAAAAAACAAGATTAAGAAAAAGTATCCATTTGGCGATTTATATTATAGAATAAACAACCAAACGGCGATTTAATTTTGGACTTGAATAGAATCACCCTTAATCATAATTGTTTTTATGTGCGAGGTGAATATCTTCCAAAGTTTCTCTTTACGAGTTCCACGAGACGCGGGGACTGCTTCTTCATATCTAAGATTAAGTCTAAGGTCTTTATTCCGCCCGTCGAAAATAGTATTAGAATCCAAAGTAAGAGCGCGACCGATTAAGAAGTTATTCTGATAATTAACAAAAGAACGAGGGACACAACCATGAGCCTGTTGAAGACTTTTCTCTAATTCAATTAAGTGATTCTGATCTATTCCCGCACCTGTTCCCGTAGTTTTCGCACATTCCACGCGGCGCGAGGGGGTCTGCTTGCCTGAGATCATGAAAGAATAACTGGAAAGTGAGTCTCCGATTCCACTATAACCGCTCTGCTGTGAATTAGTATTTTTAGACTTATCAGAAGCAAGATCATTCGGTTCAGTTTCATTAATCAGATAAGTAGAAGTAGAATCACAACTCTCAACGGCGCTATAAGGTTTAGAGTCTGTCCCCATACAAATTAAACTCCGAGCCTTAGCATGTTCGCAACTGATCGGGATTGTAGCCTGAACCTCATTCGCTCCGACCGATTGAAGCGCACAAGCAACCGAAGGGAGATCAAACATAATGACCCCGCCCTGTTTCATTTTAGCAACCATTCCTTTCTCATACTGAGCGCCCATATCAAGAGAACGAACAACCATTTTCGGATTGATAATAGTATATGAAGGACTGAAATCAGCCGTTCTCTCCTTACTGAAAAATACATAACGATTCGCGCTCGCGGCAAGAGACGCAGTCGCAGGTTTCGTCGCAGTCGCTATATTAATCCTGACCGATTGTTTATGTGCTGTGCTTCCCATTTGTATCGAACTAATAACCATATCGTCATTAACCTCAATTTCAGCACCCGCTTGTCTGTCCCATAGTCCGATTTTCTCGCCTTTATTAAAAGGACACCGAGTCGGGTCTAACTGAGAATTATCATTACTACAATATAAGGAATCCGTATCAGACGCGTCGTCATGCGCCCAACCAGTAGTATTCCCGTCAGTAGAAGCAAATACGGGATTAAATGAAACTCTCCTAGCAAGGGTCGTCTGATCGAAAACCTTTACACATTTTCGGGCAGAATTACAAGTCAGTTCAATATATAGCCCGTTTGTTAATAGGTTCGGAAATGCCTTCATAGAGTTCGCCCAACAACCCATATATAACGGCATAGTAATTCTAGCAGTAATCTGACCCGATTCAGAATCAATCGTCGTCTGAGGATCTTTTCCTTTATTCATATTCTCATTAAACGGAGAAGAAACAACATTCGACTGGTGAGACTTAGTTGTTCCTAGTGTCCCGCGTGTATCAGGCGTCCATGCGCCGCAACCTTCCGTAAGAGCGCGTTTCGCACGACTAGCCTCAGAAGTATCATAAGAATACTTAATATTTACAAAAGAATCGTATTCTGTAAGTTCCTCCAATAATTCGGTTCTATTTCCCGCATAACAAGCCACTCGGGAGAATAATCCGTGCGCGCCTATCGTCCCGTCTAAACATAACTTAGTCGTCGCAGTTGATTCAACTTTTAAATCGAATTGAAGAACACTATCTTTCCCCGAAAAGAACTTAACGGAGGGAGGGATATAAATCCCGATAACTTGATTCTCTTGATATTGTTTTCCACCTTCACAACTTATCTCAATATCACTCTGACCGATATTAACCTTGTCTCCAACTTTCCAATATGAACCCGACATTTTATAATAATATAATATATTATTATTTAATTAAAATAATTTTAAAAAAGGATAGATAAAATCGCTCTTTGGTTATTTATTATATATATAAGATCACCAAACGGACATTTTTTAATAGAGAGGTTCTAAACATTTATCGATTAATTCTTGGTCTTTTATATGTAATCTCTGACCTATATTAAAACGATTATCTGAAAACTTTGATTTATCAATTGTATTATTCTTATGAGATATACAAATCATTATCTTCTTTATTGATTCGTCTAAAATTAATCTTGAATTAAATCCTGATAATAGTTTAGTTCCTTCTCCCGTCATATTATTATTATAACCTCCTGAGGCTCTCCAAAATTGTATCGTATGTATCATACTGGCTTCATGAATTAATTTAATATTATTACAACGAATAAAAGTCATTTTATAATTATCATATGGATAAGTGAATAACATTTCAGAAGAACCAACACAACTAAATCCTTCTTTGATTATTTGATTAACTCCGTTTTCTATATAAATCGGATTATATAAATCGTCTGTATCCATGTTCGCAACTATGGAGTTTTTCCCGTAATTCCTTAAAACATATTTATTCATATCATTTCTTTTCTTCCCGATTGTCTTTCTAGGTGTTTTAACATATATTAACTGAGTAGGAGCAATCCCGTCGGCTATATGTTTTATTTCTTCGGGTTCGAGTGAATGTTCTGAATCGTCGTCTATGATTAATCTTAGTTTATCGGCTGGATAGGTTTGATTCTTAACATTCTTAATGATTAGAGGTATAAAGTTTCTTCTGTTATAAAAAGGCATTAGGATTGAAACTATCATTTAATATATACTATATTTTATTTTTTAGATAAATAATCTTTGATAAAACGAATATCACTCTTTAACTCTTCCGTTGTTTGTAGAATATCCTTTAAGTCCGCTTCAAGCGATTTAATAATTCTATTTTCATATGGTTTTGAAGGTTGTTGAATGTCTATCGCCTTATAATCTATAAAATAAAAAAATCTATCAATAAAATATTTTATCATTTATATTATATATTAGATAAAAAATGACTAAATTATCGGATTTCTCATTAGACCAACTCGCGGGCGCAGTCGCGTTGGCTTTATCTAGTGTAGGAGCATTATTATTGATTTTATTTAAATCGCGTTGTTCGACGATAGAATATTCATGTTTATGGGGGATATGTCGTTATAATTGTATGAGAGAGGTTCAGAACAATTCTTCTGACGACGAAGAAACTCCGTCAGAAAATAAAGATAAAAAGAATGTTAAAAAAAAGAAGGCTCAATCTGAATCTGAACCTGAACCTGAACCTGAATCAATTACAAATCCATGAGTTCGCAATACTTCACATTTATCAGGATATTTCTCTATAAACTCATTCGACCTTGAATGATACTTATAATAATTATATAATGAACGACAATTTAAAACTTCTTTATTTTTCTTATAGTTATTTTGTTTCATTTCTTTATTAGCCTCATAATGAGCCTTAGCCCTCGCACGATTCTTCACTTTAAAATCCTCGCTGTCTTTATTCTTATCATATTTCTTCTTATCTCGTAATTGTCTCTTTTTATAAGAATTAATCATTTTATTAATTTCACTTTCAGAATATTGACTAGTCATATTATATATTATAGTATAGATATTAATTTTAAGTATTATTTATTTTTAAGAAATATTATATCCCGAGAATCTAGTTGATTATACTTGAATAAAGCAAGATAACAAGAACAAAACATAAGATATTCACTTCTTCGTATTTTATAACAATTATTTTTATTCTTTAAAATTATATCACAATATTTCTTAAAGACTTCGATTTGTTTTTTATAATTGATTCCTTTCTGAAAAGCGTCATTAACACAATCTTTCCCCATGACTTCATATACAACATAAGGATTCGTTGTTGTTGTCTTAAACTTACAGATATAAGTATCTTTATAATTTAAATACATATTATATGTTTTCATTTATATAATATAGAATAGAAAATAAGTTTTAAATAAAATTAGAATGAAGTATCCATTTGGCGATCTTTATTATATAATAAATAACCAAACGGCGATTTTTTACCACAGATAACGAATAGAATAATAATTAGCGCTATTCTTATCTTTCCATGTTAGTTGTCCTAGTTTGTTTTTGATTCCCTTCGCCCGACTTAAATATCTTCTTCTTCGTTCTTTATCATTATGATTTAAATGTGAATATTGTCCTAGTTTATCTTTAAATTGTTCCATACGACTATCTCCGAAATGAATTAATCGTTTCTTATCTCCTTTCATAACATAAACAGAATATTTTTTGTTCTTAGCAGTTGATTTAAATGGTTTATATAATGGTTTATCTTTTTTCATATATAATATAAAAACATTTTTATTTTTTACATAAAATAACAATCTAAATGTCCGTCCTTGATTACAACATAACGACGGATTTCCAACCATGCTCTCTGAGTATATGACCGAATCGTCGAAGTTTTTAAGTCAGCCATAGTCTCTGCGTTCGTGTGTAATTCTAAACCGCGATTATCAACCCTAGAATTAAGACCTTTCAGAAGAAAACCATTCCAAAAGAACCGACCCGAGAACTGAGACTTAGGGCTATGACCTTCGATATAAGCCGCCGCCGTATCTGCTAGACCACCAACCCCCTCACCCGAATAGGCTTCTCTTGTAATAAATGGGATCATATTCCCGACTTCTTTTAGGTTATGAAATTGACGGGCGGGATTCTTAATATCCTGAGGATATAAGAATTGATTATTTACAAACATATTCGAAGTTAATGTCTGATTATCTCCGATCGCGACTGCGCCGTATTTACCTAGAAGAGAGCGAGCGTCTTTATTAGGGTCTTCATATGCGAAATATACCTTATTTACAACCATACCATTCCCGCCGATATTCCTTACATTATTTTTAGTTTCAAAAGACGCGTCGAAGTCTGCTCCCGAAGCGCTATGATTAGAGAGAGATTGTTTTGATAAACGATAATCAATATATTCGAAAGTTAGTCCCGAACTTGCCTTTTGAGCGAAAGAAGCCATAGTCTCGCCGTCATAGAAAATATGGTCTGAAATCAGTTTCGTTCTCGATTGATCTATCTCTAAGGTTTCAGTTTGTCTCCCTGCTGCCGCGTCAGTTGCGTCTAATGCGAGACGACCTGCCTCCGTGTCCCAGAATAATTGAACCTGAATGCGTTCATTAGGGAGAAGAAATAACGGAATCTGATTGCCCTCTTTCATATATGGGAATAATTCATGAAGTTTTATCTGATACTCAGAACCCGAAGAATGTCTTAAATGTTCTTCAACATTCTTGCCCTTGTTGCTATGAGCGCCCGCTCCTTGATAATCGAACTCTAAATTATTCCCTAACCCGTATCCTGAGGCGAGAGTAGAATCAGAATCGTCATAAAATAACTCGAAATCCGTTTGACGCCCTGAAAGATACTGCTCCCTCTCTTTATTATGGCTATTCGTGATAAACATAGATTTACAGCCTTGAAGATAATTCCAGTCCTCCGTATCACAGATCACACGCCCCGCCGTCGTTCTGAGAACGGCGCGACGGACTAAACTATGAACCCCTATATTTGTATATGGAAACGCGTCCGCCAGCGCTGCCTTTGTTTTAAATCCAATAGATAGACAACTGCCCGCATGAAGAAAACCTTTCGGGGGGAGTTCGAAAACCGCCTCCGACTGAGAAAAGGTCAGAGGCTCTAACACCTCAGATTCAACAGACATAGCACTTGAAGTCTGAATAGATTTAATATTCATTAAAGAAGGTTGCGAAGATTTAGATTCACCTTTATCAACGGGAACACTTGACGCATAATCACTCTGATTCATTTTATAATAATAATATATATTATTATTTAATTAAAAAAATATTAAAAAAGTCTTTTAAAATTAATTGAGAACTTGGACTCCATTCTGATTATAGATTAATTGAGTTTCAGCATTTACAAATACGAAAATTGAATGAGCGTTAGAACTAGTCAGACCACATTCAACCGAAAGACCGAGTTGCTGTTGAGACATATCAATCCCCGAGCCTCCTAGATAATTTTCATAATTTACACCTATCCCCCATACAACTCCACCATTTTGAGCGAAACGATAATCGCGTCCCAGTCCATTTGGTTTTCCTACAATTAGACGATTATTATTTGCCTGACTAATCTGAAAATGACGGGATTTATCGAAAGCCGCCACCGAGTTCATTAAATCTCTTGCGAGAATCGGATCAGCCGCCGCAGTCAGAGGCTCTCCCTTAATATTTGTATCATATGAATAAAGTCGGGGATAAACTTGACCTCCCCTGAGGAATGCTATTTTTTCAACAGGAGCGAGAGTCCCGTCTTGATTAATCGGGGGAAGAGTCGCGAATCCGTCTTCTGATAGATTATTTAACTTAGACGACGGAATCCATGAAGTATAGAGAGACTTAACTTTCTTTAATCTCAGATTCATAGCCAGTTGGATATTTGTTGAGTTAGCCGTATCATAATAAGAATGAACTGATTGGAAAGTCATAGCCCCCGAAGTTTGTTTCATTAATCTAGATAGTTGATCGGGAGGAGGAGTAATAACAGAACAGATCAATTTAATATCACTTAATTCATAAAACGCCTCCGTGAAATCTGCTGTATCAGGAGCAGTCGAAGAATCAACGGGGAGAACTTCTAAGGCGTTCGCGTCGCTTTCAAGCATTAAGGTGAGCGATAATCCCCCGAGTGCGTTCGGCATTAGATTTAAAGGAACTCCTGCGTTTAACAGACCGCATGGGAGGTGAATACAGAAATTATTCGCGGCGGTTCTTTCTGCGGTTGTTGTTTGTTCGAGATTGTAATTGCTATTCGTGAGTGCGGTGAGACCCATATGTCCTAATGCGTCTTCGGGGGACGAACTTAATGCGAGATAAGTAGATAACCAGCGATTCCAGTTCCTTTCATGAGAAATCGTCGTTTGGTGTTTCAAACTTCTGAAAATTAATTGAGATATGGTTGAATAAACACCTAGACGAGGATTGAGGGCGAGTGCGCCGTCTGCGTCTTCTTCGAGGAGATTCTTATAAACTTTAAAAGCCCCTGCGATTCTGAGAGAGGACGGATCTAACATATAACTCCCTTCGGGGATATCAAATGTAATGGAGGCGACTCCATTTTTAAAACTATATTTTCCGTCAGTTGTTTTGTTGCTCGGCGCTAATTCTAAATAACGAGAACTCATTTTATAATATTATTATATATTATAATTTGATTAATAAAAAAAACTTTAAAAATAAATCTCATAAAAATCGCCGTTTGGTTATTTATTCTATAATATAAATCGCCAAATGGATACTATTCATATTTTTAACTTGCCCCGACTTGAACGGCTGCGAGACTAGATTGACTTTGACCTTGACCGATATCTCCTTCGGCTGCTAGACTCTGAACGGCTACGGGCGCGACTACTTTTTTCGGTGGTGGTGGTGGTGGTTTAGGTTTGTCTTCATGGTGGTGAAATAATTCAGATATTCCTGAAATAGCGCTTCCGATTAAACCGACTCCGACTCCTGCCGCCATAAGTAATGGATCGCCTGTGGCTGCTCCTAAAATGTCTATCGTGCTGCCTGCTTCATTTGTAATGTTTCCGATATCGTCTCCTGTATTAACACCGCCTTTCATGAATCCCCCGCCTTCTACTTGTTTATAAATATCAAAACCTAGATTGCCTGCTCCTATCGCCCCGCCTGCTACCCGCCCGACTGCTTCTCCTACAACTCCCGCGACTTTCCCTGCTGTTGAGGTTGCTGTTTCTTCTGCTGCTTCTCCTGTTGCTCCTGATATTTTTCCCGCTGTCCCTGTATCTGCTGCGCCCGTTCCTTCACCCGAGCCTGCTTCTGCTTCACCTGCTTGACCTGCTCCTTCATTTTGTCCGCTTTGTGTTGCTTCCTGTTGTGTTGCGTTGTCTCTTGCTCCTTGCGCCATATCGGCTGGGTTGGCTGGTGCGCCCCCTAATGTTGATTTAACTGAATCAATTCCCGCCTGTGCTGTTGATTTAACTTTACTGGCTGCTGCGCTTAAATTATGAAACGGCTTATAACCTTCTCCGATTGCGTCCTTTAATCCTTTCACTTTTGCTCCTGCGTCTGTTAATTCAGAACCGAAACCACCGATAGCCTGTTGTTCTTCTCTGTCGCCTTCGTCTTTATAATCTTTTTCATTTTGTCTCTTTTTAAGATTATATTTAGTCATGGCGTCATTAATAGACTCTTGAAGAAATTGATTTTTTGCTTCGTCTTCATTCGTGAGGTTCTCTTGTTGATTGAGTGTTTCAGACAATCCATACGAATCCATTTTATAATATTATTATATATTATTTTTTTATTGATAAAATTATTTTTTCTTTTTCTTTTCGAATACTTCTGAATCTTGTTGAGGGATAGTTCCGCTATATGTTAATCTAGATCCTTCTCCGATTTTCTCTTCGAATCCTTTATAGAAGGTTGCGGGGTTTGTCTGTGCGTCTATGTATAAAAATCCATAAGGGACGCTCATGGCTATATTATAGTAATCCATGAATCTCTCAGGAGTTCCCGTTAAATCAGAATATTCTTCAATTATCTTCTCCATTTCTTTTGAAGATTGTTGTCTAAAAATTAAAATGTCCGTCGCGTTGCTTCTGATAATAGTTGAGACGGCTCTGAACGACTGAGTGAAAATCATTAATGATAGTTCGTAATGACGAAAACGGCTTGCTAAAAATGAGACTTCATTATTCTTTTTAAAGTCTCTATTGATTATATCGTCTAGAATTAATAATGTCGTCGGCATGTCAGAGCGCTCATATTTTTTCTGACCTTCAACTAATTCACTAATGAACCTATCTTCATAATGATCCTCAACTCTGAACGCGTCTTTTAAGAACTTTCCCTTCGGGTCGTTGTTTATTGTGTTGCTTATTACCAAACAATCCGAAAAAAAATCAACTCCGTACATATCCTCGCGTCTCATTAAATTAATTAAGAGATTCGACTTGCCTGACCTTACCGAGCCTATTCCTAATAATAAGAACGGAGGCTTCATTAAAATCGGATTTAGTTTTGGATACTTAGAACTATCTTCTAAATCAACGACTTTCATAATCTTTAATCCTTTTGGTGTTTCCATTATTATATTATATATATTTTATTATTAATTATTAAATCTTTAAAAATGTATATTGTTTTTTTCTATTGTATAGAGTAGAACGAAATCCCGTTTGGTTATATTTTATATAATAAAGA